>UMFD01018335.1_pt1 | contig 26822 bp, 24 predicted proteins | sample 1964901 | NCBI WGS metagenome assembly UMFD01 (sample SAMEA4836035, study PRJEB28245) | human gut metagenome | biome: gut microbiome; material: fecal sample | place: Denmark | collected 2008 | reverse complement strand
GAACTAATTGATATTACGAAAAAAATAGACAATTTATAAAAAAGTGTGCTTAGTGGTGTGCCTAAATAATATATGTATAATAAAAAACCCTTATTTTATAAGGGTTTTTTTTTTACTTGGTGACGCGTATGGGATTTGAACCCATGAATGCCGCCGTGAAAGGGCGGTGTGTTAAACCACTTCACCAACGCGCCAGTTTATAATTATAAAATGGTGGGCCTGAATGGACTTGAACCATCGACCTCACGCTTATCAGGCGTGCGCTCTAACCAGCTGAGCTACAAGCCCATTTCATAGTACTGGTAAAACTGACTATTTAATTCTACTATATATATTTTAAAAAATCAACATTTTTTTGATTTTTTTACAAAAAATATTTTTCACCTGCTTTTTAGAATTGATAATTTTACTTGAATCAGGTGGTTCGAATCAAAATGTATTTATACAAAAACCACTCTTTGCCGAGTGGCTTTATATTCTTCATGGTGGAGCTTAGGGGATTCGAACCCCTGACCTCCTCGGTGCAAGCGAGGCGCTCTAGCCAGCTGAGCTAAAGCCCCAGAAAAATATGCAACAATCAAGTGCATATTAATAATATCAAAAAGATTTATAAAAATCAATACCTAATTTAATTTTTTTAAATATTATTTATCAAGTTCAGGCATACAACCCTCTAACATATTTAATTTTTGAGTTATTTTGTTTTCTTCTGCCTTCTCTATTTCATACCAGCCCTTTTTGAACATAAGATTATAAATTTCTCTTTGCAGTTTTGTTATCTCATTAAACATATCATTATAATCATTAAATAATTCTGTATTACTAGCTTCAGTTAATGCTACCGCATAGTCTTTTACCATACCTTTTTCTATTGTAAGCATTGTTGTCATATAATCTTTATCATTCATTTCTAAAGTTTCTGGAACTTCGGTTTTTGGATTTTTAATTTTATTATTCATAACATTTCTCCTAACTTAAAATATTTAATACCGCACTTAAATTTTCTTTATGAGTTTTACAAACTCTTTCTATTAAATCTTTTATTTCTTCATCTGATACTTTTTCTTTGAAATCATTAATAAGTTTAAAAGCATTAAAATTCCAATTAAACATATCAGATAGATAATCTAGATCCTTTCCCGATATTATAGAAGGAACTTCACTATAATTTTGCATATAAATTCTCCTTTCAACATTATTATGGGTAAATGTATAATTTTATAAACAAAAAAATCACAATATATGTGATTTAATTATCATTTATAAATGCTAAAATGTTTTCGTATACTAATTCTTTTCCCTTTTCATTTAAAATTTCGTGCCTCATGTTAGGATAAAGTTTACTTTTTAAATTTGAGTATCCTACATCTTTCAAAAATTTACATAGATGATTAAACTTTCTTTTGCCACCAATTACAGGATCATTTGCGCCACCGATTAGAAAAATTGGAATGTCAGCGTTTTTAACTTTATACATATGTTTTGTAAAAACTAATCGCATCATATAAAAAAGCATCTCAAAACCATCAATGGTAAAAATAAAACCGCAGTATTTACTAGAGTTATACTTACTAACTACTTTTTCATCCGAACAAATCCAAGAGTTAGGAATGTTATAACTTTTATTATGTTTTCTAAAAACTAGATCGTTGATAAATTTACTTCTGTACTTTTCCCCATGTATTTTTCCGGATATTTTAGCAAGTAAGCTTCCTAATAAAGAAAACGGATTATAAGTAGGCGCACCACATAAAATAAGTTTATCTATCATGTCATCATAATCTTGAATGTACATTCTTGCAACTAAAGACCCCATACTATGTGCAAATAAAGTTATTTTTAAGTTAGGATACTTTTTCTTTATGAATTTTGTAACTTCATATAGTTCGTTTTTTAGTGCATCTTTACTTCTGTTAAAATAACCAAATTCATCTTCTTTTGCTACACTTTTTCCATGTCCCCTATGGTCGTGAATAACAACTATATAACCATGATTGCTAAGGAATTTCATAAAATCCTTATATCTTTCTTTATTTTCAGCCATTCCGTGAGATATTTGAACTATTCCTACTGGCTTTTTCTTAGGTTCTTCTATCAAGCCGTAAAGCATTAATCCATCATAACTTGATTTTATTTTGAATGTTTCCATAACCATTCACCTCTAGTATAATTATACAATAAAAGAGGCCATTTTTTAGCCCCTTTTATAAACAATTAACCGCACTTTCAATTAAAATTTCTAATTCTGTATCACTAACGTTTATTTTCTTTTCCTTCATCCATTCTAATGATTTTTCCAAAGCTTTCCTTTTCTTTTCTTCACAAGTTACATCCTTGCACGTTTGCTCAACATATTTTACAGTCTTATCTACAATTTCTTTTTTCAACTTATCTTGAATGTATTCTTGATACAAATTCTTTATTCTAATTCCTAGATAGCTAATAACACCGGTAATTATTGCACTAAAAATTTGAATAATGTTGTTGGAAATTGCATTTAAAATATCACTCAATTTCAAAATCCCCCAAAATAATTTGAAGATGCATCTTCATTAGTATAGTATTCAAAATAAAAAATATAGGTTGGTTTATTTTCCTATATTTTTATCTTTTTATAAATTCCTTTAGTGATGATGAGACTTCTTGAGTTTTACCACTTCTTCTTAGATAATTTGGATGATATGTGTAAAATAATTTTTTATTATCAGAGTAAATTACAGGTGAAGAAAGAGTTGGCCATCCCTGCACTTCCCAGCCTAATTCTCCCATAAGCTTAAGTAAAGCATCATAGTATGGATTAGAAGGGCCTACTACCGATATCACCTTTTCTATACCTAAGTAATCTATTATGTTAAGAAGGTAGTTTACCGACAGTTCCTTTATTTCTTCGTGAAGACTCGGCGTACCTTTTTTGTGTGCATTGCTGCAAACAAAAAGATTTGACCATGTTATGTTTCCCTGATTTGCAACATCATGACAGGAAACACCTTCTCTTATAAATTTCCAAAATTCACGATTGCTCATTTTATCTTTCAAAAAATATTCGTTATATTTCATCTCCAAATTTCTAGCTGAAGAAAAATCTTTATGACTACCCCACCAAGTATTGGTTTCTTGTCCCATGTATAGAATTTTTCCTTTAACATCATCGGTTAATAAAAGTGGATTTGATAGTTCAAAATCCTTATCAATAAACTTAACTTTTTCTAATACTTCATCATTTAAATCTTGCAATTTGCTCATAATATCACCTTTTAATAGTTGGTATTGTATCACGATTTAAGTAAATGTCAATTTTTAATATGGTCGGAAAGACAGGATTTGAACCTGCAATCTCTACGTCCCGAACGTAGCGCTCTACCAAATTAAGCTACTTTCCGGTAAATGGCGCTCACGAAAAGATTTGAACTTTTGACCTTCACCTTCGGAGGGTGACGCTCTATCCAGCCTGAGCTACGTGAGCAAAAAAGCTTTTATTTAAGCTTTATATCAATTCCTATTGGACAGTGGTCACTTCCCATAACATAACTATATATAACTGGATTTGACACTTTATCAATAATACTTTTTGACACTAAAAAGTAATCTATTCTCCATCCAACGTTGTTTTCTCTTGCTCTTCTCATGTAACTCCACCAAGAAAAAGCATCACATTTATCTGGATTGAAATATCTATATGTATCAATAAAACCACTATCTAATAACTTTGTAAATTTATCTCTTTCTTCATAAGTAAACCCAGCATTTCCTATGTTAGATTTTGCGTTTTTTATATCTTTTTCGGTATGCGCAACATTAAAATCTCCACATATAACAACAGGCTTTTTTTCTTCTAATTTTTTTAAATAAACCAAAAGGTCTTCTTCCCATTTCATACGATAATCTAATCTTGATAAATCTCTTTTTACGTTTGGAACGTATTGATTAACTAAATAATAGTCTTCAAATTCCAAGGTAATTACCCTTCCTTCGTGGTCGTGCTTATCTACCCCCATTCCATAAGTTACGCAAATGGGTTTGTTTATCGTGTATATGAGAGTGCCAGAATATCCTTTTTTATCTGCTGGATTTATGTAACAGTAAAAATCTTTTGGTTCAAAATCTATTTGGTCTTTTTCTGCTTTAACCTCTTGAAGACAATACACGTCAGCATCACATGTGTAGAAAAAGTCTTCAAATCCTTTTTTCAAACAAGCTCTAAAACCTGCAACATTCCAAGATACTAGTTTCATAATTATTTTCCTTTCATTATGATTATATCACGAAAAAATAACATTTTTTATTCATTATTTCAAAATACGAGTTTTATCGACAGATGTTTTGTGTATTATAGCAGGCAAAAAAGAAAGGAAGGAATTTTATTATGGATAATTTTAATATTAAAGATTCTATAGAAGAATTACAAAACAAATTTAATGAAATTAAAAAAATGGGCTATGTTAAAGGAATAAGTCAAAATAATAAAGGGAATGCTGGTCTTACGTTTGAAAAACTAATCGGAAAGTATAATGATAATTTTCAAACAGCAGATTATAAAGGTATTGAAATAAAAGTTAAAAATAATTTTAGTTTTAAAAATAAATATAAGTATATTTCACTTTTCAGTCTTGTTCCAAGTAATTGTTTCGGGTTTGAATTAAAAAGGATAAGAGATAGTTATGGAACGCCCGATAAAGATTTTCCGGATGTTAAAATACTTATGAAATCTTTTTATACCAATATAAAAGTAAAGGTAGAATCTGGTTATTCTTTTAAGATAAATGTAAGATATAGTGAAAAAAGGATTTATCTATATGTTTATAATAAGCATAATATTCTGGTCGACAAAAGTGTTTTTTGGGATTTTATAGATATCAATGAAACAATAAACAGAAAGCTTAGCTATTTATCGTTTGTTAAATATAATAGCAAATTAATTAAGGGAGAAAAACATTTTCATTATAATGAGATTAAGTTTTATAAGCTTAAAGGGATTGATAAGTTTTTTGAGGCTTTGGAAAATGGGGATATACGCATATATTTTTGTTTAGGAGTTTATAAAAGTGGTTTCAAAAAAGGATTGGAACATGATCATGGGGTTACTTTCGGAATAAAGGAATCTGATTTATGCAAGTTGTATGAAGAAGTCTTAGAATGATTTCTTTTTACTTTGGGAATGTGAGGTTGCAGATTATTTTGCAACAAAAAAACTACTCATATAGAGTAGTTACTTTCTAATGGTCGGAAAGACAGGATTTGAACCTGCAACCTCACGGTCCCAAACCGCGTGCACTACCAAATTGTGCTACTTTCCGAATTGCAAGATGATTATATCATACTAAAATTAAAATTGTCAATACTGCACGCGTGTTAATATGCAAGTATTACTATATAAATAATAAGTGGCGCGCTCGAAGGGATTCGAACCCCTGACCCCTTGGTTCGTAGCCAAGTGCTCTATCCAGCTGAGCTACGAGCGCAACTATACTTCATTTGCAAGGAAGAAGGTTCGAATTTCCCTTGCGACGCCACTAATTATAACACTTATATTTAATTTTTTCAATAGTATTTTATGAATTTGCTAATTATACGTGAATTATATGTCGCTATTTTAGAACTTCATCAATTAATTTTTTAGCAATACAATCTAACTTACTTAAGGAATTATTTTCTATAACATAATCATAATTATAGTTTTCAACCTTAGCATCAGCTCTGTTTGATGTTATTATTTTATGGTCTTTTCTCTTTATCAAAACAGTTTTTACATCATATAAAAGAGCAAGTCTTTTAATTTCTTCTGGTTCTCTTAATTTTACAAATAAAACATCATAATCGCTTTTTTCAAAACTTTCTATTTTCCTTTTTATTTCCTCAAAAGGCATATCGTTATAAGTGGTGGACAAATCTTTTAAATCTGCTAAAAATTTTCTATCTTTATCAGTTTTTGTTCCAGTCCATCCCAATAAAGAGGCAACCTCATACACCTTATCAACAGATGATATACTCATGCAAGATGCATATTTTGAACATAAATTAATAAATGTATCTTTGCCGCTTCCACCAGTACCATTTAAAATAATTATTTGCTTTTTCATATCATGCACCCCACTTTATTCGTATTCTTCTTTTATTATATCATAATACTAAATAATCATGTTATAATTTATTCGAAAGGAGTTATAAAATGTTTAAAGAGTTTAAAAAGTTTATTTCAAAAGGTAACGTTGTTGATTTAGCAGTTGGTGTTATTATTGGTGGTGCTTTTGGTAAAATTGTATCATCACTTGTTAATGATATTTTAATGCCTATTATAGGAGTGATTATTGGAGGCGTTGATTTTAGTGGCTTGGTTTTAAAAATTGGTGATGCTAAAATTGCGTATGGAATGTTTATTCAAAATGTTATTGATTTTATTATAATTGCTTTTTGTGTATTTATCTTTGTTAAGATAGTAAATAAATTATCGGATGTTACTAACACGTTAGAAAAAAAAGAAGAAATTAAGGAAGATAAAATAGAAGAATCTGAATTAAGTGTTTTAAAAGATATATTAAAAGAACTAAAAAAAGATAATAAAGTAACTAACAAAAAGATAAATAAAAAATAATTTAAAAAAGGCTTAATAGAAAAGTCTTTTTTTAATGAGACAGGACTTAAAATCCTTATTTCATTTAATATTAATAATTATTATATTATAACCTATTATTTAGGATGATACATTATTAGATCCTGCACCCGGAGCCAAAAAAAAGAACAACCAATTGGTTGTTGTTTTTAAATGGTGGCTCCGGGCAGGATCGAACTGCCGACACCAGGATTTTCAGTCCTGTGCTCTACCGACTGAGCTACAGAGCCAACTTCAATATTATTTTTTCATTTTTTATAAAAAAAATGGCGGTTCCGACGAGATTTGAACCCGCGATCTTCTGCGTGACAGGCAGACGTGTTAACCCCTACACCACGGAACCACATAACCTTTTTGTTCAAGGCTCCTTAAGTATACTAAAAATTATATGTTATTGTCAAGTGCCATCATTGATTTTTTTCATTTTTTTCAATTATTTAGTTAATTTATATGATAAAACATAGCTTACTATCATTACTGTGATCCCTGTTATAAAATCTAAATTAAAACTAAACTTAGGAATTAATGCTGGAATAGAGCCTATTACAAAACCAATTATTATACTATAAGTTAAACCAAATTTTTTATCAAGCAAATATTTCATAAGTTTAAGAAGAACTATAACACCAAATATTAATCCTAATATAAATGGAAGGATTTTATCAAAGGATGTAACTACAGCGCTAATAGGATTTGCCATTATAGATAGTACAAATTCATACATTCCAATTAAGATTAACAAAAAGGACCCACTTATACCTGGTATAACCTTTCCTACCGAATAAATAAACCCTGATAAAAAAAGAAGAAAAAAATTAAGTATTTTAGAACTATTATTAATATTTATAGTAAGGTTAATTAGGTTTTTAGATGAATACCAAAGAACTAACGAGAACAAAAGAGTTATTAAAAACATTTTTATATTTATCTTTTCTGTTTTCTTTTTCTTTATTTCATTAATTAAAAATGGAATACCACCTAGTATTAATCCTATGAATGAAAATTTTGTTATTATTTCATGTTTTTCGTATAAAAACATCATTACATTACTAAACCATATAGCACCAGTTAATATTCCACTTCCTAAAACAAATAAATAAATTATATTTTTCTTGAAATTCTTAAAAAGATTAGTTAGGGCTGTTATTGATTTATCGTAAACACCAAATATAACCGCAATAACAGAGCCGCTAACACCTGGAATTATCATTGCAGTACCAATTAGTATTCCTATTAAAAAAAGATAAATAAAAGACATATAATCACCTAAGTAATTATATGTCATATAATAATATCTATTCTATTGTTAAAGTTTGATTAGCTGGTTCTATTTGAATGAATGTATTACCATCATTTACCACTAATTCTTTTCCGGTTGCTTTAACTTTATAAACTGTTTTACTAGATCTTGACTGTTTAGACCAAGTAATTGGAATAGCATATCCTTCTGAAATATAGTATCCATCACCTGTTCCAATGTTATTTAAATCTTGTCTTCCACCTGCATATCCATCGTTTAGTGTGTAGTTATGAACCTTATAAGTTATTATGTTTTTAGCTGTGTACTGCGCACCTGTTACATAGTCTTTATGTTCTAATCCATTTTGATATCTCTTATATACCTTGTTTTCAGAATCATATGAATAACTTGTTACGTGAGATGTGGAATACGGAATTCTAACCGTACTTGCCGGCACAGCACCTTCATAGTTTGCAAGATCAAGTGATTTTGCTTGATATGTTAGAAGTAATTTTTGATTGGATGTTAATCTGTATCCTCTTTTTTTTGCTGCTTCTTTTATTTTTGCTATGCTTGTGTATGCTCTGTGCTCTTTTGATATTCTTCTTAAACTGTTATCCCATGTAAATGCACTTGAATTATTTGCGTTTACCGCTGGAATATTTAAAGTTTTAATATCACTTTCTGCTCTAGGGCTCCAACCTATGTGTGCATATATTGCATCATTTTCTAATGCATAATCTAAGTAATAGTGTCTTGATGACCTAACTGATGCAATTCTTTCTGTATTCTTATCTTTAAATACAGCCATCATTCTAGTTATTCCGCCCTCTACTATCATTTCATATGTTATGTATGCATCTTGTATGCCTGCTTGGTATCCCCAAACTGCTTTGTTATTGTTAATCATTACTGCAATTGGTCTTTCGGTAGAACTTAAATCAACTACTTTTATTTGTTCTTCTTCTTTTGTAATTTTCTTCTTTTTTGGAATTTTCTTTTCTATTTCTTTATCATTTGTTAGTAAAAAGCAGCCTAAAACACCTATTATAAGTAATAAAATTACAACTAATATTATTTTTGCTTTTTTACTCATTTTTTTCTTTTTTCTTTGTTTCATATTACTTCTCCTATTCTTTATAATTTTATTATACTATTATTTAAATTATTAAACAAGAAAAAAGATAATCCAATAATTTATTTTAGATTATCTTTTAGTATACCTTCTGCTACTATTAAAGCACTTGTAAAAGCCCAGGAAAGGTTATACCCTCCACATATACCATCTACGTCTAACACTTCTCCAGAAGCATATAATCCGCTTATTTTTTTAGATTCCAAATTACCAGTAAATTCATTTAATAAAGCTCCTCCAGAAGTTACTTGTGATGTTTCAAAGTCCCCGGTTGCGGTTATGTTAAAATGCATGTTTTTTAATGTGTATGAAATATTTTCTAGTTCTTTTTTACTTATGTCACATATCATTTTATTTGATAGTTTTAAGTTTTTTGTTATTACATCTGCTATTTTTTTATTTAAAATACAGCTTATAGCATCAGATACGTTGTAGCTATCAAATTCTTTTAAATAATTATTAATATATGATTCATCATAATCAGGAACTAAGTCTACTACAACATCTACTTTCTTATTCTTTTCTAAGTATTTGTTTACATATCTTGATAAATTAAATATACATATGCCTGATAATGAATCTTTTGTAAACTGTATTTGGCCCTTTTCTGTTAAAATGGTTTTATCATTAACGTTTAATTTAGCTACCACATCAGTGCGAACTCCTTGTAAATCTTTTATGTATTTATAATTTGTTTTTAAATAAGTAAGAGATGGATATAACTTTGTTATAGTGTGACCAAATGATTTTAATATGTTATATCCCATGCCAGTAGAGCCTGTTTTTGGATAAGTTTTTCCGCCGGTTGCAATAACCACTTTTTTACCCCTTAGGTTATCGTTGATTACAAAATAGTCATTTTTATAAGTTACATCTTTTACATCATAGTTGTATATTACATTAACTTTTTCTTTTTCTAATGCTCTTTCAAATGACTTACAAACGGTTATTGCTTGATTAGAATATGGATATAATCTTGTTGATGTATCTTCTTTTTTTGTTAAAATCCCAAAGTTTTTAAGGTAGTTTAAATAACCATTTTCTTCTAACTGACTGATAAAGTTATTTAATGATGAAGAACTATTATAATTATCTATCGTTGTGTTTGTGTTACCTAAGTTGCATCTTCCATTACCGGTTATTAATAGTTTTTTGCCTAGTTTGTCGTTCTTTTCTATTAAAGCTACCTTTAAATTTGGATTTTTATATTTTAATGTAAGTGCTAAAAAACACCCTGATGCTCCTGCTCCCACTATAATTACGTCATACATAAAAAATCACCTCATGTATTTAATATATCAAAAAAGACTAGCATTTGCTAGTGTTTATGGAATTTTAAAGAGAATATGCTCTCTTCAGGGGGGGCTCGTCCTTTTATTCTTTGTATGTGTTAATTCCTTTTAATTTTGGCTCTTTTCAGATTGATTCTTTATTATATTCATATTTATATTGACTTGTATTAGTATTGTTTTCAAAAAGAATATTTCTTTCCCAATAACTTACTCTCTAAAAAGCATAACAATATGTAAATTATAATAAATAAGCCTACAGAGAAATAAATGTTTTTTATAAAGTGTGTGATAAATAAGAATATTCCCGTTAATAAAGCATAATTAATAAAAAAGCCAATACTTCCCAACGATTTAAATTCTCCATCATACCAAGTTCCTGTTAATATATATGATAATGGTATAAGTATACCGCCAAAGATCCAATTAACAATTTCTGCTATGTTTTTGTCGATAAACAAATTAGCAAAAGGATTAGGCAATAAAAATTGTCTTGCTAAATAACTTAATAACTTTAATATTTTATACTTATAACATCACCCTATTTATTAAGAAACTTTATAAATTTATTAATGTTTCTTTTAGAAGAAAAATACTCATCAGCAGCATAAACTTTAACTTCATTTGGCTTTAATCCTTTATTATTAAAGTATGATTTGTCTATGCTAAAGTGGCTTTCTAAATCAACATCAAATAATTTAACAACATCTGAATAGTATTTTTCCAAATACATTGTTATACCATATGCTGTATTATACTTATCAGCATTTTTTTTATGTTTTTTATCACTATCAGTGATTATTAAAATTTCTTTCCCAATTTTTGAAAATAAATTAACAAAGAATATCAAGTAGCATTTACCATACGTAATATAGAAATAATTATCATGTAATTCCTCTATATTTAGCTTTCTTATAATCCTATTTTCAGATGGTCCCTCTACCAACACTATTCTTTTATAAAATAATGCTCTATAAAACTGTTCGGATTTCAATATGTCATTCAAATATAAATCCAATAATTTTGGATCTTCGTAAAAATGCATTTTATTTCTAATTCCACCATCTACATCTAACTTTTTATCTTTTATAAAATTTTCAAAATCAATTGTTGATTCTTTATAAATTTTTTTAACATCATTTAATGTTAACTTAATCATAGAATTTTTATAAGAAGACTTTTTAATATCAAATGATTTATTAATAAAAATAATATTATTAATTGAGACATTTAACAAATTACATAAGCTATAGCTATGTGTTGAAACGATTAATTTTATTTTTGCCTTTTTTAAAGTTTCAAACAAAACAGATATTTTTCGCAATCCTAAATCATCTAAGTAATTCTCTGGTTCATCGAAGAAAATATATTTAATAGGGTTCATATATGACTTATATATAATATTAAAAATATTAAAAGCTTTTTCTTGCCCTTTAGATTTATGTTTAATTGATCTATAAAAATCCATTTCTTTTTTACAAAAATGTATCAAATCTAATAATTTAGGATCAATTTTATGGGTTTTGACCTCTTCTCTATCATTTGTTTCGCCATAGTACTTACTTTTAGGATAAATGAGATATTCATTATTTTCTAAATTTGGAATAGCATCACTTCTAAGCATTTTAACATCTAAATTCCCATCTTCAGAAATATATATACTTTTTCCCTCTGTAATATCCTGATACCTTTTTAAATTATAAGTTTTACCACTACCATTAGGACCTATCAAAAACAATGGTTCGGTAGATTTTGAATTTAGATACTTTTTAATCATGATCTACCACCTCCAGCAATAAATAACAAAAATAATCAAATAATTCTGCTGATATTTTAGGACCAGGTTTATATTTATTATTTAAAACTTTCTCTAATGTAAAAAATCCTTTTTCGTATTTATACAATTGTTTATATTCTAAAGAAAATAATTTTAACAATTCATTTACTTTTTCTATTAAATCTTTATATGTTTCTGGCAATTCTGTGCTAATTCTTGATTCATATGCAATATCAAAATATTTTTCTAAAATATACTTTCCTAATTTTTGATAATATGGTTCACATTTTTCATAATCCAAGTTACCATTTAACTGCCATTCAAACATTGCAGGTGAAATTATACCATTCATTTTTTTCTTTATATTATATTTTTCTAATTCTTTTTTCACTTCATAAGGCAATTTATTAAATTCGCCCTCCCAGAAAACTATTTTATCAGATACAAAATCAACTAAAATAGAATCTTTTGTATACATATCAACCATAGCCAATTCCAAGAATATATATCTTTCTTTTAAATATTTTAAACTTTTTTTATCAAAAACAATTAAACCAGCATCCATATCATCATTCCAATTGCTCTCATCAATATTTCTTATATTACCGTTTAATTGATTTGTAATAATCCTCAAATTGTTATCCTTTGGAATAATATATTCTATATCAAATGTGCCTAATAACCATATAAAATCGTTTGTTCTTTCTTTAGTGATAAGACACCCATCATTCTTATATTCAACAAAATCATCTATTTTATGTTTTTTATCCCTATATTCAAATTCGACAGATAAAACATAATGAGGGAAAACATTCTTCTCTGTATTAATAAAAGAAGAAATAGATTTCTTCAGTAATAATATTTCATCATCATTTTTGGAAATCAAAATCGGCCATTCATTTGTTGAAAAAGTTGGATCATAATACACTAAATTTGCTACATTTTTATTATCTTGGGTTTTTTCATATATAGCAGATTCATTATCATTATATAAATATGGATTTAAAGTATAAACAGTATGGCGATAATAATTCTTTTGAACAATTAAGTTATATATATATTTGCTTATATCATTTTTTTCTCTTTCATCAGATCCGTCAATAAATCCATAAGATAAATTCATTTTCATCCATGTTTGTTTAATATCTTTTTCATCTGGTCTAAGAATAAGTTTTGCATAAAATTCTCCGTCATAGTTTTCTTTTGCAGATAAAAACGATCCCTCTTTAAAAATGCCTGGAATGTAATTACTATTGTCATATGAATGATAAAATTCTCTAATACATTTTATTATCTCTTCTACATTGTTACATTTTCTTAACTTATCCAACATATTATATCCTCCTAACTAAAAAAGAGCATATTCCATCTTAAAAATGAAATACACTCTATTATTTATATATATTATACCACTAAATTAGAATTTGTTGTTAGATATACTGAAGAATTTATCAAAGAATTCTAATAATTTATCTATAACCTTATTTTTCTTTTCTTGTCTATCATTATTAGGAGTAAACATACTCATTGGAGGAAGTATTGTTGATACTTCTGTACCATTAGTTTCTACTCTACCCTGTTCGAATGATCTTTGAATAAAGTTATACGTTTCTTCTTTATTAAGATTCTCCTCAGCAATAATCTTATCTAATTCTTCTTTCTTTTTACTATCCATAAATGATTCAAAATCAGCATATACATTTGAATCTTGATCTAATGATTCAATAAATGCCATAATTAGATCTTTCTTATTTCTTAAATCTGGACTTGCCATAATAGTCTTTTGAATAGTTATAAGAACTTCTTTATCTTCCATGTTGCTATCGTGGTATTTCTTAACTAGTCCTAAAATGTAATCAATATTAACCTCAATAGATTTTATTAATTCCATTTCAAATACTACATCTTCAGTAACATCAGTTCTTTCTTGTTTAGCTTTATTTCTAAATTCATTATAAAGTTCAATATAAATGCTATGATAGTCTTGTTTATCTCTTTCACTAATTAACTCTTCATTCTTGAATTCATCAAACGATGATAATATATTTGTTACCTTTAATATTGCACCATATAGCTTAATAAATTCTTTTTGTTCTGCTTCGCTCTGCATTAATACTCCTGGTGCAAATTTAGAAGTCAATTTTTCAACTAATGATTTATATCCATCAAATGTTTTACCATTATCATCTTCATATCCATAGTAGTAATCATTATATGGTTTTAATAAAACTATTCCGTGAGCTTCCTCATCACCAAATTTAGCTAATGCTTCATTAAGTCTATCTTCTAAGTTTCTAAATGAAACAATATTACCATATGTTTTAACACTATTTAAAATTCTATTAGTTCTTGAGAATGCTTGAATTAATCCGTGCCATTTTAAATTTTTATCAACCCATAATGTATTTAATGTTTTTGCATCAAAACCTGTTAAGAACATATTAGCAACGATTAATATATCTATTTCTCTATTTTTCATTCTTAGAGATACATCTTTATAGTAATTTTGGAATTTTTCTGATGATGTATCATAACTTGTTCCAAACATATTGTTATAATCCTTAATAGCATTTTCTAAGAATGTTCTATCATCTGTACTTAATGCTTCTGTTGATTCAGAATTTTCATCAATAACTCCATCTTCTCCATTAACACCATAAGAATATATTATAACTACTTTAAGATTGCTCTTTTTAATATCCAACTGTTTTTTAAATTCAGCATAGTATTCTTTAGCCATTTTAATGCTTGATACAGCAAATAATGAATTAAATCCATTAATATTCTTCTTAGACTTAATTTCTTCTGCATCTTGCTTTTTAGCCACTACAGAAACATTATCTAAAGTTGAGTAAACATAACTTTCTGATGTTTTAGTTTTCGTACTAAAATGCTCTATTATGTAATCTGTAATCATAGAAATTCTAATTTGATTATCAAATAGTTTTTCTTCATCAATATTATATACTTTTTCATCTTGAACACCATCACGAATATCAATTCTTCCAACATATTCATATCTAAATGGTAAGACGTTCTTATCAGCAATAGCATTTACTATTGTGTAAGTATGTAATCTTTCTCCAAAGATTTGTTCTGTTGTTTCAGAGATACCTTTAATAGTTCTAGCATTCTCTGGAAATATTGGAGTTCCAGTAAATCCAAATAAATAATATTTATTAAACTTTTTAATAATTGCTTTATGCATATCTCCAAATTGAGATCTATGACATTCATCAAATATAAATACTACATGCTTATTAAATACATCACTGTTTTCGTTTTTCTTGATAAATTGTGATAATTTTTGAATTGTAGTAATAATAATCTTAGTACTTGGATCATTTAATTGTCCCTCTAATATTTTCGTTGAAGTATTAGAATTAGCTGCTCCCTCTTTAAATCTATCGTATTCTTTCATTGTTTGATAATCTAAGTCTTTTCTATCTACAACAAATAATACTTTATTAATAAAGTCTAATTTACTAGCAAGTTGTGAAGTTTTAAACGAAGTTAATGTTTTTCCAGAACCTGTTGTATGCCAAATATAACCACCTGATTTTAAAGTCCCATAAAACTTATTATTATATGCAATATTAATTCTATTCAAAATCTTTTCAGTAGCAACTATTTGATAAGGACGCATTACTAATAAATCCTCTTCAGAAGTAAACACACAATACTTAGTTAATATATTTAATAACGTATGTTTAGTAAAGAAAGTTTTGGCAAAATCTATTAAATCAGTAATACCATTATTTTTTTGATCTGCCCAATAAGAAGTAAATTCAAATGAGTTAGATTTCTTTTTCTTTTGATTGTTAATATGAAACTCTCTTGTTGTATTTGAATAATACTTAGTTAATGTTCCATTTGATATAACAAATATTTGAACAAAGTTATATAACCCTGAGCCTGCCCAAAAAGAATCTCTTTGATATCTTTCTATTTGGTTGAAAGCTTCTCTTAAATCTACTCCTCTTTTCTTTAATTCAACATGAACTAAAGGTAGTCCATTTACTAAAATAGTTACATCATATCTATTATCAAAGTTACCATCATTATTAACATACTGATTTAATACTTGAAGACTATTATTATGAATATTATTCTTATCTATTAAATAGATATTTTTCTTTTCACCTGAATCAAGAGTTATTTCTTGTTTATAATCTTCTTGAATAAGTCTTGTCTTTTCAATAATATAATCATTCTTATTAGCAATTACTTTAGTGAAAAAACTATCCCATTCTCCATCAGTAAAATGATAATTATTAAGTTTTTCAAGTTGTATTCTTAAATTAAGAATTAATTCTCCTTCAGAGTTTATATTTAGCCTTTCATAACCCTGTTCAACTAAAGTTTTAATTAACTCTTTTTCTAAAGCATCTTCACTTTGAAAAGATGTTTCTATTTTATTTAATCCTTTATACTCAGCAAGTACTGTAGAATTGTCATTCTCACTCATAATACTTATATTAGTCATTATGTTCCTCCCATTTGTAATCTTCTAAAAACCGTTCAAAATAATTTGCAAACAATTTTTGATACTCTAAATCTATTATTTTATCTTCTAATTCATCATTATTATCATGACTATAATAATCAATTAATCTAATAATTTCTGATCTTCGAGATAAAGATTCGTTTAAAAAATAATCCCATTTTGAATATCCATAAAAATTAGATATCTTTTCAAGAATAATTCTAAAATTATGAAAATCTTCTTTTGTTATTGCATTATTCCTAATATTATTTATTATCTTTTCTTTTAAATTTATATGATAACCAAAAGGAGAATCATTTTGCCATTTCAACATATATTTTCCATCTTCAATTACTAATTTTTTACAACTTTTATTATTAATTCTAAACTCATTAAACAATAAATTCCAAAAAATTTTATTATGGGTAGAAATAAACATTCCCATTTCTAATCCTAATTCATGAATTTTACCAATTTTAGTTTTTATGTCTTTTTTTATTTGAACTGCTATTGATACAATATTTTCTTCAACTAAAGATGCAACAGGATCATCAATGATTATATATTTCAAATCATCTTCAACACCATCAGCGATATCAGATAATCTTTGATTTACAATAGAATAAAATATTGACCATATAAATAGTGTTTCTTCACCTTTTGATATTTTTATATTATTAATTTGTGCATCATCACCGGTAGTAAGAGAAAATGTTATTTTTGTTATTTTTTGATTATATATTTCAAAATTTATATTTATTTTTTTATTAATGAAATAAATGAAATTCTTATTTATTTCGGAATCCAAGCCATTATTTATAATTGCATCATATATTACAGAATCATAATCATTTATTTCTATGTAATAATCATCATTACTTTCATCATATTTCCATATAAAATACTCCTCAAAGAATGCACTAAAACACAATACTTCATTATTATCAAATTTTCTTCTAAGAGCATATGATGTTCTTGTTTTGCCAATCCCATTATTTGCATATACTAACAATATTTTATTATGATAATTACTTACTATATCATTTGCCAATTCATCAATAGTTAAATATGAAATATCACTCATTCTTCAATTCCTCAAAATTTAATAATTTATTCCTATAATACTCATATTGTTTTCTTCTTAACTCAATCTCAGCAGGAAGACCTTCTGATATATCATTAATTAATGTATCGAATTTATCAAGTAATTTTGCAATTCTTTTTTGCTCATTAATATTAGGTAATGGAATTTTTAGATTTTTAATATAACCTAAACTGGCCATTGAAAATTTACCATTAGCATAATCTAAAAAAACAGAATAAAGATTACGACATGCATGATATAAATATGATGTATCCAGTTCATTAATATTTTTAGGAAATAAACCCGCTACATTTTGATTAGTACATGCTTCATAATCCAAATATGCGACTTTTCCAATTGTAGCCCCAACCATTGCTATTAAAGTTGTTCCTGGTTTTAATAATTTTGCAGATGACTTACTTAATCCTAACTCTGTAATATAATTAGTTACTTCACTAATGTCTTTTTTGTTTTCACATACTGTAGAACCTAACCACCTAATATTTCCATTTTCCCAATATTCACTATGTGTTTTAGAGGGAGTGCCACCAGCTGTAATATTACAAACATCATCCAATTTTATTAAATTATTATTTGAAGAAAAAACGTTCCCACGCCAAAACTCATATTGACTCTTTCTCGCTTCTAGCTCCGCTTCTAGCTCCGCTTCTAACTCGCCAAATTTATCAAGAATTTTAACTATTTCTTCTTGCACTTCCAACGGAGGACAAGCAATTTTAATTTTTAAAAATTTTTCTTTAGACAAGTTATATCTTGTTACACCAAACGAACATGATATTATTTCATTTCTAAAATTCTTATCTCTAAATATATGCTTTAGAAAGTCTGGATTATATTTATCATAAAAATTATCATTTAACCTAAATCCAAAACAAAAGCTATTTAAATATATTTTCTCACTTGGTTCTTCAGTAACAACTGATATCATTCCACTATCCTCTAAATTTTCAGATGAACCAGCTACCAAGATATCTTTGTATTTGATTTCATTTTGCTTTTCATTTTCTTTTACTTGAACATAATCTTCGACATCTAAATTTGTTGATGGATTATTATAAATGTTAGTATATGTAATGTATTTGAAATTTCCATTTTCAAAATCATTTTTTGACTTACCTGATAATCCACTAAATTGATTACCAATTTCAGATAATTTATTATATCTAACTCCGTTAGGACACATTTCTTTTATTAAATCATTTATTTTACTCATGATAATCAACCTCAAGCTCTTTAATTATCTCTTCTAATTCTTTTCTAATTTGTTGTTGCTTTGGAACAACTTCAGCAAGTTTTCTATTTACTTCATTTATATCTATTTTTTTATCTTCTTTATTTGCTCTTAAGTAAGAATTAACAGAGATATTATAATCATTATCTTTAACTTCATCGTATGTAGCTAAATAGGATTTATTTTCAACTGATTTTCTATCTTTTAATAAACTAATTATATTATTGATGTTTTCTTCTGATAATTTGTTTTTATTAGTATTTCTAACAAATTCATTAGAGGCATCTACAAATAATATATTATTATCTAATTTATTTTTCTTTAATACTAAAATACAAGTTGCAATTGATGTTCCAAAAAATAAATCTGAAGGTAATTGAATGACAGTATCAACAAAGTTGTTATCAATCATGTACTTTCTAATCTTTTGTTCTGCTCCTCCTCTGTAAAGTACACCAGGAAATTCAACTATAGCCGCAGTTCCTTTAGGTGATAACCATGATAACATATGCATAGTAAATGCTAAATCCGCTTTTGATTCTGGTGCTAACACACCTGCTGGAGCAAATCTTTCATCATTTATTAAAATTGGATTAGATTTACCTGCCCATTTAATTGAATAAGGGGGATTAGATACTATTGCATCAAATGGTTCATTATTCCAATGAGCTGGATGTATTAATGTATCTCCTCTTTCAATACTAAAGTTATTATAATTGATATTATGTAAGAACATATTTATTCTAGCTAAGTTGTATGTTGTAAGATTTATTTCTTGACCGAAAAATCCTTCTCTTACATTTTCTTTTCCAAGTATCTTAGCAAATTTAAGTAATAATCCACCTGAACCACATGCTGGATCATATACTTTGTTAACAGATGTTTTATCCATTATTACTATTTTAGCGAGCAATTCTCCAACTTCTTGTGGAGTAAAGAATTCTCCACCTGATTTACCTGCTGATGATGCATACATTGTCATCAAAAATTCATATGCATCTCCAAATAAGTCTATCTTATTTTCTTCATAATCTCCAAAATTCAATTCTCCTATTGCATTTAATAATTTAACAAGCTTTTCGTTTCTTTCATCAACTGTATTACCCAATTTATTATCTATTGTAAAATCATCAAATAAACCTTTTACATCATTCTCTGATGCTGTTCCTCTTGCCGATGATTCAATATTATTAAATATATTAGAAATTACTACATTTAAATTTTCGTTTTTATCAGCATTTTTTCTAACGTTGCAAAATAATTCACTAGGTAAAATAAATAATCCCTTTTCTTCAAGTATTTGTGTTTTTCCAAGTAATGCTTCTTCATCAGAAATATCTCTATATTTAAAATCTTCAATACCTGCTTTTCTTTGATTTTCATTAACATAATTTTCAATATTTTCTGAAATGAATCTATAAAACAATAGACCTAATACATATTGTTTAAAATCCCATCCATCTACTGAACCTCTTAATTCATTTGCTATTTTCCAAATTGTTTTATGAAGTTCTTCTCTTTCTCTTTCTTTTTTATTATTCATTCTTCCTTACCTCATATTTTTCATCATTATCCATCCATTTAATTATAGCATAAAATCGACTAATTTTTGATATTTGACTTACTTTTTATTACAAAATTCAAAATACTGTATGAATAATTTAATTAATTTTAAAAATTAAGTGATTAATACAACACGAAGGTGTTTAAACTAAGAAAATGTACTGGCAAAGATATTAGTAATAAAGAATGTGAAATAGTTAAATCTAAAAACAAAAATGACCTGGTTCTTTAATTGACTAGGTCTTTTCTTTATTGTATATCTTTTATAATTCCTTTAATCAAATCATAACATTCTTTTAAATATATATCATAATCCAACGGAATTTTCTTATACTCTTTAACTTCTTCCAACTCGTATTTTTTATCTTTTTTATAATCAAAAATATTATATATTTCACTTGCTAATATTTTTTTCTTTTCATCGGATATTAAAATAATACTATTTTTATCCACAAAAAGAACTATTTGCTTTGGTTCAACATATTCAACTCTTATTTTTGTTCTCATACAATCTAAACCTCTTTTCTACTATTTCTATTCCGCCATCCATATTATTAGCAACCTCATTAATCATAGCATATGATTTGCAAACAAACTCTAAGCATCCATTCTTAACATCTAAATTATTTTTATAATCTTTATTTAATAAAATCACATTATCAACATCTAGATTAACCACTAATACAGGATTATGTGTAACAATTATTATTTGCTTTTTATCTCTATTTTCGTTGATATATTTGGTTAATTCATCTGATATAATTTTATTACTAATATCATCTTCTGGTTGATCAATTAATATTACATTCTTTTCTTCATCATTATGTTTTAATTTAAAATCATAAAATACTATAGCTATTTCTCCTGGTGTTTTTCCCATTGATTGTTTTGTAGACACCTTTTCTATATACGTTTCTTCAAAAGAACATTCATCAATAAAATTATCCACCTTTTTATACCAATTATTTATATCTTCATATTTTGATATTCCATTTAGAGCTAAAACCAATTCTTCTTTAGAATTTATTTTTTTGACTTTTTCTTCATTATAACCTTTTGTAAATAACTCTATAAAAAAATTATCTTTTTCATAAACTTCATTATAACCAGTTACTTTATTGAATGAATATCCATTATTTATCTTTTTTGAAAAACCTTTTATAGGTTTTGGAAATTCTGGGAAAATAATATCCTTATTTTGCAATTTAATTAACGTAGCAAACGCTTTAATAAATTTTTGTTTATTTTTTTTATATTCCTTAAATTCTTTTTCTTTATCAGTTTCATTACTGCTCATATTGCTATTAAACACTTCACATCTACTTATAATACTATTCTTAATTAAAATTTCTCTATTAATTTTGTCGCTCTTTTTAGTATAGTCAATTATCAATTTTTTCAATTGAGTAATAATAGCATTTAATCCCTTGTTCTTGTTATAGAATTTTTTATTATCATTATATTCATCAAGTAATGTTTCATATATAATTTGTAAACTTTCTGCATGTTCTTCAAATTCATTTTCTACTATTGACAAATCATTCTTAATATTTGGAATAACAATTTCATATAACTCTGATGCAGGTGCAAAAATAATATTTTCTAAGTTGTTTTTTAACTCTTCAATTTCAATATTTTTATTTATTGCTTTTATTAATTTAATCGCATAATTATTTACTCTAGTTTTAAATGTTTGCTTTGTTGTTATATCCTTATACTTATTTTCATGAGAGGTGCTAAAAAGTTTCCCTTTTCTTACATCATCTATAATTTGATTTTGTTTTATATATTCTTTACTTGGAGTTCCTAATTCGATTACTTCAATTTCATTTAATTTTTTTATTGCTTTATATTCATTTTTTAACTTACTACCCGTTAAAATATCCATTAACATTGTTTTACCAGAACCATTATCACCAATTATAGCATTAATACCATTACTCAAAGGATATTCTCTATCTTTGATTTTAATTTTATCAATATAATTAACATTTGTATTTTTTAATCTATTGAATCTAGTATCCATACTTGTGAAAGAAAACACAAGTCCTTTGAAAGTTGGAAGTGCTTTTATTTTACTTACATAACCTTTGAAACCTGTTTTATTATCTTTTTGTGGGTAATATTCCCATTGATGACAGTCACTTCCAATTATAGACGCAACATTTTTATTGACTTTTTTTAGACTATTAATAATCATTCCTTGAACACTTGGTCTCTGATATTCTAATGCATTTATATACCCTGTTTCAATAAATTCGTATATATTGTCTACAGAATTCGATAAACTTCTCTTACCACCACTTGCATTATCAAAATGTTTGTGTTGATGAGCAATCAGCAACGTACTTAAATTTATCTTTTTTAAAATGTTTTCAAACTCATCTTTTGTATAATATTCAGTTGGTCTAGTTAATTTTTTTGTTTAAAACAGTATTTATATTTGATAATTTTTCTGGTTTAGAATCATCAAATATGCAAATAATGTGACAAGCTTTTTTCCCTTCATCAATCTGAACATCAAATTCAATTCCGGGTAAAACGTTTAAAATATTTTTATAAAGTTCTTTGCCTATTAAAGTTTTTATTTTGTCATACAAATTTTTATCAAATCTATTATGATCCGTAATTGCAAATAAATTAATGTTATTTTCATTTAATTTTTTTAACAATACATCTATATTATCTATAGTTGAATTATTCAAATAGCCTTTTTCTTCTTTATATTCACTTTCAATAGAGTGAATATGTAAATCAATATTTATAATATCATTTAACAACTTTGTCACTTCCTTTACTTCTAAAAAACGCCAATACAGAAACCTATTAAATTAATAAGCCTGTACTAGCGCCTTTTTTTAATTTTCTTTATTAAATAATTCTTCTACAATTAAATCTCTTGAATGTAAATTATTGTTTTTACCTAATAATAAATTTTCATAGAATTTAATTAAAAAGTTATTATCTTGTTTTATATTTAAATAATTATTAAAATAATTACTTCTTACTAATGCATTTCTATAATAAACTGATTTTTCTTTGAACATAGTGTTATCTACATCATATCCAAGTGATACTAAATACTTTTCTATAAATAATGCTGTAGTCCTAGTATTTCCTTCTCTAAACGGATGTATTTGCCATATACTTGAAGAAAAGTTAGTTATATTATTAATTACATCAACTATATTCATTTCACTATAATTTTTATTTTTCTCTAATGATATATCATAATCTAATGACTGTTCTAATAATTTACAGTCACCATAAGCAACTGAATCATTATTTAAAATTCTTTCATGTTTAGAAAAATCTACTTTTCTAAATTTTCCTGCAAATTCATAAACATCTTTAAATAAATATTCATGAATATATTTTATATAATCTACTGATAATTCAAAATTATCTTCTTCTAATAATTGAACTATCCTAGTAGAAACTAAATCACATTCAAATTCATCTTGAATTGTTTTATCCTTTTTATCTTTTTCTATATAATATTGTTTTAACTCATGTTCTACTTCATAAATTGTTTTTTCACCTGTTACATTTTCTCGTAACAACTTTTCTAAATACTTAGATGGTTTTAAGTTATCAACCTCTTGAAGTCCAATAGCCATATCCCACTCTTGTTGTTTTACATAGTTTTTAGGTGTTTCCATTTCAATATAATCATTTATACTTGAATCTAATTCCATCTCGGACACTCTAGCACCTCCACTAATAACATTATAACAAAAAAGTTCCTATTTGTAATTATCATACACATAAAAATTTTTAAAGTACTTTTTCTTAACTTTTATAGTTTTGGCAAAATTAATGAAAAAACATAAATTTTCATTAGATTTATCAAAAGAATATTAACTTATTTTAAATTTGTGTACCTAAAATAACTTAATAGTTCTAAAATTCTTTAATATAAACAAAAACGAGAGTATTTCTGCTATCCTAAGGGAGATTTAATACTTACACACTAAATTTAACATTTTTCATACCTTAACTACTCAAACCCATTATTTATTGCTACAATAACTTCTTCTTCATTTGTTAAAGTTATTCTATGCTTTTTTAATTCTTTAATTAAATTTAGCATTTTCTTTTTACTTTTTGCCTTAGTTCCTGCATCTATTGCATAATTTATCTTTTTATATAATTCTTGTTGTTCTTCTTTAGAAAATTTATCTAAATTATCATCAACTATCTTTTTTAGTTGATAAGTAATTTCACTTAATCTGTTAAAATAAATTGCATCTTCAATTAAATTATTTATTTGTGGTGATATTAAATTATAACTTTCCGCATCAGCATCCATTATTTTATCAAGTAAGTTAAAAAATCTATTTGTAAATTCAAGATTACCTTTAAAACTATCTTTATACTGTTCATAAAAATCATATAAATAATTACATAGCTTATTTTTTTCTATCTCAAATTGACTAGCATCTTCTGTTAATGATATTTCACATATTTCATCATCAGCATCAGGCTTACTATTTGCTAAATACATTGCTGCCGGAAAAACTCCATAATCATCTGCCATCTTTGATGCTACTGCTATTTTAAGTATTTTTTTAATAAGTCCCATTTCCTAACTCCTAGCCGCACCATCAACAGGCAAAATAGCTCCCGTTATATAACTTGCCATATCACTAGCTAAAAATAAGAATGCATTTGCAACATCTTCAGTCCTTCCTATCCTACCTAATGGAATGGTTTTAATAAGAGGCTCTATTACGTTATCTGGTACACTTTTCATCATATCAGTAAGTATTATACCAGGTGCTACTGCATTTACCCTTATACCGTCTTTACCAAGTTCTCTTGCAAGTGATTTAGTAAGACCATTTACAGCAAACTTACTAGCAGGATAACCACATCCAGATGGCTGTCCATACATACTTACCATAGATGATGTATTAAGTATTACGCCACATTTATTTTCCTTCATAATTAGACTTACTGCCTTCGAACAATTAAATACCGCATTAACATTTAAATCCATTATCTTTTTAAAATCTTCTTCATTGTATTCATAAATACTTTCTCTAGCACTTATTCCAGCATTATTAACTAATATATCTATCTTTCCATATAAATCCTTTATTTTATTAAATACTTTTTCTACCTCTTTTAAATTAGTTAAATCTGGATAGAATCCTTTTACATCATAATCTTTATTTTCTTTTCTTAAACTCTCCAAAGCCTTTGATACAGTTTCACTTTTTGAACCAAATATAACTACCTTACAGCCGTTTTCTAAAAACTTTTTAGCAGTAGCATACCCTATTCCTCTAGTTGCTCCTGTTATAACTGCTACCTTATCTTTTAACATATTAAACCTCCTATTTATACTTTAATTTTAACTTATTTTTACCAATATAACAAGAAAAGAAAGCAAGGCATTTACTTTCTTTTTAATATTTACTTTTTTATATTGTAATAATTGTACACTTTAGTTTGATTCAACATTTATATCATAATTATATTTTATAATATTTTATAATGAATTTAGTTTCTAATTTATTTGACTCAACTGATATAGTGCCTTTATCCTCTTCTATAATTGTTTTAGCTAAAGCAAGACCAATACCTATACTATCAGTTTTAGTATTTTTACACTTATAAAATCTTTCAAAAATATGTTTTATATCTTTTTTTGCTATACCTTCACCAAAGTCTATTACTTCAATCATAGAATAAACATTATTATTTTCAATATTTATTATTATGTTTGAATTATTTTTAGAATGTTCTATAGCATTTTTAATTATATTAGTAAGAGCTTCAATTTGCCATTTATCATCACATATTATTTTAGAATTTTCTTTTATATTTAATTTTATATTTATATTTCTTAAATCACATAAAGTAGAAACGTTTTTAATTGATTCTTCAATAATTGTTTTCAAATCATTTTCTTGTTTTACAAAGTGAATCGCATTAGCATCAAACTTTGATAATTTTAGAAGTGATTGTACTAAAAAGTTGATATTTAAAACATTTCTTTTTATATCAACAATAAAATCATTTCTAATTTTTTCTTCCATATTTGAATCTTCAATAATATTATCTAGCATAACTAATATACTAGTAAGTGGTGTTTTTAATTGATGAGAAATATCTTCCAATGATTTTTTTAAATTAAGCTTATCTTTACTAGAATTTTCAGCAGCTTCTTTTAACATTATAGTGGTTTTATATATTTCATTTTTTAAAATTGATAACTCATCTTCTGAAATTGAATCAATTTGTATTTCATAATTTTTCTTATTAATCTGTTCTATACACTTAATTATATCTTTTATATCCTTCTCCTTCTTATAATTATATCTAATATATATAATAAGTAAAATAACAACAGTTATTGTTAAAAAAGATAAATTAATAGC
>UMFD01075698.1_pt1 | contig 28274 bp, 46 predicted proteins | sample 1964901 | NCBI WGS metagenome assembly UMFD01 (sample SAMEA4836035, study PRJEB28245) | human gut metagenome | biome: gut microbiome; material: fecal sample | place: Denmark | collected 2008 | reverse complement strand
TGACCAAGTGTGGTGCCAATGAAAACATTACACCTGACGGTAAATGCCCTACCAAAGACTGTTATTACATGGCTAAATTCAAGAAGGTTCTCAAAAAATTATCCGAGAAATGAAGCCATCAACCGTAGCTGAAACCTATAATGAGCTTATGGGCCCTGAATCTCGGGTTAAATCCGTAGAGATTCAAGATGACGGATTCAGACAAAATGTCTATGTTAACATGTATAGAAAACAGGCTCAATGCTTAGAATACCTTGAGATTACCTGTACCATAAACGAACCTCTAAAGAATTAGTGAAATAATTTGCAGAGGTTGATTTTTATATCTATATTTGCATAAACAATAAAGGAGAAAAACTATAAGAGGTTAACACACCAGAAGCCAAGAACACAACCTCAAAGAAAATGATAAAAATATTTGCAAATATAGAAAAGTTCCCCTATATTTGCATTAGGAAATAAAGATAATAACAATTTTAATTTAATGTCAAACCTTTAACATTGTAAGCCATGAAAAAGAACAAGAACAACAAGGCTCAGAAACTGGAAAAGACCGATTTGGTCGAAGGCATCAACAACCTCATCGAGGAGAAGGCTGAAAAGGTGGAGAAATCCAAGGAGGCTCTGAAAAAGGGCAAGAAAAAGGAAGAAGCTACAGCACCGGTGGCCGAAGAAAAGAAAAAGAAAAAGTCCAAGAAGGACAAGCTCATCTCAAAGACCCAGGAGAAAGTCGAAGCCAACCTCGTCGAGGAGGTAGTAACGAAACGGGAAGTCAAGTACATCTACCCCGCAGACTGCGAGGATACACTCTCCAGGAAGAAGTTCCGGCAGCAGGTCCGAAACAAGATTCATCAGCTGGAGCTGGCCATGCTCCGAATCGAGAACCAGGATTCGAAGGAGTACAAGAAGGCCAAGAAGGAATACCTGGAGTACAAGAACCAATTCGTCAAGGAATCCGTTGCAATCTAATCTTTCATAGTAGGAGAGGGGCACAGGGCTAAGGCTCTGGCCCCTTAGTATAATCACCCTTTAATGATATGAAAGATTATGGTTGTTGGCTTACCCGAGAAAGCAATTCAGAAAGTAGATAAAGAATTGTTAGAGTTGCACAAAGAAGTCCTTAGGTCATACCTAACGCAACGGAACCTTAAACATAGGCATCAGAAAAAATTCTTTAAGATATACGACCATTACATTTCGGAGAGGAATATAAGAAGATTCTTCTTCCGTCCTGCTAAGCTATTCGTATATGCTTTAGTGACTGACCGATTGGATGACATCGAAGACTATGTACCATTAAAAGATAAGCACCATGTTTCCCGAAAGAGTAAAAAGCGTAACGCTTGATAAATCCAAAATAACCTACTACCTTCAATCTCAGGAAGGGGTACAATCCCAAGAAGAATACCCTATTAATCCCGAATTATATCGGGTAGAGGATTTGGCATTCGATTGCGGAATAAGGTCAAATCAGTATATCCCAGATTATGCTATAAAAGGGTATTTTAAGGTAGATGAAAATATGTTGCATCCTGTATTCATCGAGAATACTAATGGGCCTCACTTATTATATATTTCGGGAATGCCCAGAAATATTCCGATAGATGAAAGGAATAAGTTTAGGTTCCCTAACCCAGTTTGGTTATCATATTGGGAAGATAGGTATATAGGCTACCTTTTCCAAGTAGTAACTAGAGAATCAGCATTAAAACACTTAATAAATCAATAACTTATAAACAACGAGACACTATGAAAACTGCAGAGTATGTAAAAAAGTTCAAATTGGATAAACCCAATTACAACTTTAATCGGGAAAAATTTATGGAGGCATTCGGCCAGGAATTTAAGGACCGAATTGAGTCCATGATTACGGCATGCAAAAAAATGCAGGTGCAATTCACCTATGAAAAATTCTTGCATGCCATCAAAGAACAGCAGGATAAGTTTTGGCAAATTTCCAAGAAGAAGATAGGTGAGCCTTTATCCGATGGATTATTCTCAGCATTCTTTGCCCTTCATGTAATACCTCTCAGGGCAAACCTATTCCCTAATATTCATGAGGAAATAGAAGAGAGGCGTAAAAAGGCCCAGGAAAGAGAAGCTAAACTTATGGCAGAGGAAGAAGAAAGGCAAAAAGAAGCCAGGGAGAAAGAAAAGAGAATGAGGCCAATATTGGAGGCCGTAGTTGCCTACGGAGTTGCCCAAAATTTGGCCAAGGAGGGCAAGGTAAAGGCTACTAAAGCAAAGGGAAAGAAGTAAATCTTAATAATACAAGACTCTAAAGTTACTAAGATTTTATGAGGACATTTTTAACCTTGGCTGTTATGATAACGGATAATATTCTGACATCATACAAGGCAGCCGGAGAAGAAGAGGTAAATCTGAGCTATGAGTATAGATTAAATTCAGTTACTATAGAGGTAATTTACCCCAAACATGTAGACCAGCTATATTCAGGGCTTTTGACACTGAGTAACCAGCTTAAGTTCGAAAATCAAGTAAATGAATTTCAACTGTCAATAAGCTCATCAAAATTGAAGGTAAGCCTATTCAGGTGATCCAGCAACCTGACTATCAAAGAGTTAATTCAAAAAGGCCCTTGCCATAATAGGGCCTTTTTATTTATTTTCATGGGGATTAACTATTAGATACCAAAATCAACCATTATGAAAGAATCAAAGATAGTTCCACGATTCCCAAGGGGGTTAGGGATAACCCAGTTAGCATTACAAGCTAATGCTGGAGATAATGAAGCTCTTAAGAATCTGACCAAGTTCATTATTCATACCTGGATAGTAAACAATGGGAGATTGTGGGCAAGGGTTTATTCAGTAAATGAGCTCTCAGATTTTCTAAAATGTGAACCGTCAATTATCCAGATGCAGATGAAACAAACGTTTCTAGACAACGGCCTATTTGACCGTAATAAGATGGATGAAATTGCTGATTCTCTGATGGGAGCTTGTATAGGCTGGGTACTTGAAGACCGTATGGAAATAAGTCAACAGGTTCAAATACTCCGGGATTCTCAAGGTGGAAGATATGCTCCATTTATAACTGCAGAAGTCAATAAAGCCATAGGATTGAAGCAACAATCTACAACTTCTCTTCAGAGTTTGGTACGGGCAGTATCTGGTGGCGGTACTGTAAATATCTTCAACCAACAGAACAATCAATTCAACAATACTGGTGAGTCTGAACCAGTACTAACCCGTGATATAGCCATGTCTATGATTCAAAAAGAGCTTGCTGACAAGGGTGGTATAAAAGAGATAGAATATGTAGAAAATCAGTATGACTTTAAAGAATTACCAGTTGTTGTTGCAACAAAACAAGAGGGTAATAGAGGAGATAAAGAGGGCTTAACTCTCAAGAAGGCCGAATTGGATAGCGTAACAGGAGACTACCATGGTGCCTTAAAAGTCTTTGAAGAAGACCATCATCAAATCCGACGAGAAATAGAAGAGGGGATAGACTACGAAGAAATAGACCCAGAACTCGAAGATAACCATTGATTTTTATTTGCAAAATTAGATTTAATTTCTTATATTTGTATAAACAAAAATTAAAAGGTTATGGACTTAATAATTAAAGCTCGGGAGGTTACAGTTAATATAACTGTACAAGGGTTTCTCAAAGTAGTTTCGGCCAATGAGAAAGAGATAAGATTCTATATCTCGGGAGAAGATAATATCAAGGAAGCTTCTGAACAACTATCTAACCACAACATCTGGCATAATCCATATCCTCATTATTTGGGTATACCCTTTACGGCAGGGAGTTTAGAGCCAGGATATAAAGCAGAAATTCAGTTCAATCTATAACACAGACACCTACTATGAAAGAAGTTTTAACTGCGACCAAAGTGGTAGCCAAAATCAATCAACTTATCAATGAGGGTAAGAAGATTAAAGTATTCGGGTTACCTTATCCTCCTTATCAGGAAGATATTGTCTTCACTGATGAAAAAGTAAATCGTCAGGGTTGGTTATGCACTAATAGCAAAGTAACTCTATCCGCATCAGCCTGTGCAACTAAAATAAAGATACATACTATCACAGGTTGGTGCAATCTATTCCAGTATGTAGAGAATGGTAAATATGTAGATACCATATCAGAAGATGGACAATATATCGATATGCAAGTCATGGATGATATTTGTCCCGGAATGCTATTAGGAGTAGCCCATGCAGATACTCATACAAATATCGGTATGATTCTCAATGTAGAGGATGATGAAGCAAACAACGTGAGGGCTATAACTATAGCCGGACCAGACTTTATGGAGAAGACTCATTATCTTCCTATGAACGAAGCTACTAATTACTTTGTATTCGACAAAATCATGTAACGTTAGCCTTTTTATAACTATGCACATTAATAAGAAAATAGACCTTTTAATTCGGGCAAGCAGACTTTACTGCCACTCAATGTACCAAACGTACGACCCGAAGTATTACCCCACTATCAAAGGTATAGTACTTAACCTTACTAATAAATTGTTCGGTACAAAACCAGTGGAGAACAAAGTACGGATAGATATTATAAGCCTATTCAGTGATGATATCAAAGACAGACCCGGGTGGAAAGTATATTCCGGTATACGTATTCTCATAGAGTTTCCCGATACTTCAGCCCTGGAATTCGAGCTGTTAAAACATCCCCTTATATCCGAAAGAGAAGATATCTACTACAGACTGGCTCCCATACCAGCTAAGGCTTAATAAATAAAGAACCATTAGACCTCTTTTCTAGAGGTCTTTTTTGTTTTACTAATAAAACTAGACCTAAATAGGAGATAAAGTTTCTAGAATCTATTTCTACATCCCAATGCCGAGAAGTTTTATTTGCATATTAAAAATATTATTCTTATATTTGTATAAAGAAAAAGAATAAAACCCTAATATTATGAAAGATTATAAAAAGGTTATGCTTACGGGTCTCAAGGAGTCCTACAAGTTAGGGAAGATTTATGAGGAAGAGGTTGATTGCATCAAGGAAGCAATCCAAGACACCTACCTTGGAATGGTAGAAGAGTTAGATTCCCGACTGGGGTTGGAACTCTACGATTATAAGGTAGAGATTAAATATGACCAGGACCGGATTCCTCAGTCATATAAGCATACACTCCTGGTCAAGTTCAATGAAATGGAGGGAGCAGTCAAAATGAGTTTCCGAGGAGCAATGACTCAAATAAAGGAGATTCTCTCCACTGGGGATGATGAAGTACTGGTAGGGAGCTGCAACCTGGGATTAATAATAACCATCAGAGCATGAGTTCAATCAACAAAATATGTAGAGAATACAACTGGGTATGCAAGCATATCAAAGGACCTCTCTACAGGATAAAGATGCAGGAGCTGTATGCCGAAGTAAATAAAGCAATGAAAGACTCTGATTTAACTCCTGAACAAAAGCTAAAGTTAATAGGTATCAGAGATATCATAAAATCAAAGTTATGAAAATGTTTGAATTGGTTCCGTATATACTGACATTAAACTCGGAAGCAGAAATAATGCTGATAGAAGACTTAGAACCCGGTCCAGATGGACTTCCCAAGATGTCTAAAGTATTTCCCACAATGATGGTCAATCACCAGACAGGAAAGAAGATGCTCACCCTTATCAAAGAGGATCATCTGGATGAATTCAAGTCGAAAATCCAATTTATATCAGCACAGGATGATCAACCAAAAAATAAAATCTCATGAAAAATCAAGAAGAAAGTGCTATGACAAGATTCATACTGGTAGTCGTTGCTATTACCCTTATCTTAGTCATGATAGCAGTGATTAGGGATAAAAACCGGGTAAAAGAACCCTCCACTAAGCCATGGATAAATCCCGATGGGAGCTTGCCCTACGAAACGGTTAAGGCCATAGCTCCAGACTATATAGACAGTCTCAAAAGAGCTGGGGAGATTGAGAGATGGTTAAAGGACCATCCACAGCAAAACCTTAATATTCATATCACCATCGAAGACGAACGCTGGTAAAGGCCGTTAATATTTATTTGCAAAATAGCAAATATTTTGCTATATTTGTATAAAGAAATAAAGATAAAACCATAAATTTAATAAGGCCATGAAAACACAGTCAGATCTTCATTTATACCTCCTGAAGAAAGTTCACGGATGGTGCAAAAGACAAGGCATGACAGACCCCGAAATGTATTTCCAATGCACATTCAGAGAATTTCTCCGGAGATATGGTATGCTCCTTACCCAGATTAATACCAGAAACAATCAGTATGGTGGTCATCATACTTTCACCTTCACACCCGCTCCGGGTACGGAAGTATTTGGTGGTACAAACCCAGAATTGGAATCAGTATTCGACCTATACGTTTCTTCCTTGGATTATTTCCAATATGAGGATATAACAGTAATCCGCAATCACGGAGGTATCATCTCTATCCGCTGCTACTACCCAATCTAGTAACTCAAAGATAGCTGGATATGAAAACACTTAAGTTATTATTGCAAGCATTACTGGAATGGGTCCTCCTGGTAGCTGTAATACTGATAGTCTCTTGGGTAATCATCCAAATAAAATACTAATCATGAAACCAAGTATTACTTTCAACACTCAAAATTCTCCTATTGAATGGGTTATATTTCCTACCATAACCATAAATATCACTTATAGGTATATTACCTTACATCTCTTTAAGTGGTACATAGAAATTGACTGGTAATCATCGAGAAAAATGGAAAACAAAACCAACCAAGCGGGTTCAACCCATATCTGCACAAAATGTCAGAGACCACGGGAAGTGGGAGGAGGATGCTATACCTTCTGTAATGGAAAGAACTTCCTACCAATCCCAGAAGAAAAACCTCAAAACATCCAGGATGTCGTAGGGGAAAACTGGGCAGAGGATGCTTATTACTTATAATCATCTATACTATGAAATGCACTGAATCCAGAGAATTAAGAGATTTCTCAATGAATCAACTCAATGCAAAGTTATCTGAACTCTACAAAGAACTACCATCCTGTAAACGGGCATTCCAAAGAAAATACAGACAACATATCCTTAATCTCATCAACCAAATCAAACATGAACAAACCCTGAGAAGAAAAGGGTTAAGGACACAAGGAATATGGATAGAAATACCCAAACAATAATCATGGACACTATCACTAAAGAACTCTTCGACAATTACCTCAAACTCCAGGGGTCAGGAATCATGAATATGACCGATATAGAACAGGGAGCCAGAATCCTAAGGTGTACTCAAGATGAATATGAAACCATCCTCTGGAATTACACCGCTCTCAAGAATAAGTTCTACCCTAAATCCAAATAAAGCTATGAAAGACATTTTAGTACATTACACCAGTCAAGAAAGGGATGAAGATACTGGGCTTTACACTGATGTTGTATACAAGGGATATATCCAACATTGGCACTGTGGTTCAGGTTATCAAATGGCCATAATCCTAAATACCGAAGGCAGGTTCCATAGAACCACCATAGATAAAATCTGGGTAGAAAAAGAAGATATGCCCACAACCAAATAATAACCTATGAAACAAAGAAAATCAATTAGGGTATCAAAAGAAAAGGCCATCATCATAGCCTCAAACCATAACAACATCCCAATCCAAAAGGCAAAGGCTTATACAGATTCCGAACTAAGGGGAGTATTAAGGCATCTCAACCCAAAGCCAGGATTCTAATACCCTCTACCCCAAAACACAAAAGAAATCAAATATCCATAACATCATCCTATATATATATAAGGCGTATATAAATACATATACTTATAATCATCAATCATATAAGGCTTTTAGGATTGGCTTTTATCTTAGAGGCCTTTTATTTATGTGTTAGGTTAGGGCAAAAGTTAACAGACAGTCGATGATAAGGTTCAGATATCGAAAAAGTCCAAAGGCCATAAAATCGGGGTGAGGAAAAAAATTTAAGGTAGGTGATGGGCCCTCTCAACTGTATACCCTAAGAGCTCTGGAGCTATCTTTGTTACTATACGTAGTAGCTAACCAGACTTAGGGCCCTAAGACCCAAAGAGAGCCCTAAAGGCAGCCTTTAAGGTACCCTAAATCCCCTCCTAATCAAGTCTATATTATATATAATCATAAGTCTCTTAAGGCAAGGTTAAGGCCAATAGCTAAGGCCTTTTCGATAAAGAGACTTATGGCCACTCTACTTGTCTATACATGAGAATAAATGAATAGCTTCATTGGTACACTTAGGTGCCTTTAAGGGCCTTAATCCTAATCCCTAAAGAATACAATCTATATTATATATATATATATATGCGAGTCTTTTAGGGGATTTTGGAACAGGTGTCTAAAATCGATATGCCAGGAATAGAGTATTGGAGATTTGATTTCTCAAGTTAAGGCTTAGTTAGGGCACATTTAAGGTACCTTTTAAGGCCTTTTATGGTAGGTTAAGGTACCTTAATATAGCCTTTATATTATATAAGGATTAGCTTTTAGTGGCCTTTAGGATTAAGGGCCCAAGGCCCTCATTAGGCCCAGAATATTTATTTGCATATATTATATATTATTCTTATATTTGCATAAAGAAAGATAAATAATAAACCCCAAAACATTTAAGGCCATGCTTAATTCTAAAGACTTTACCACTGCCCTGGAAATCATTTCCAAACACCATTCGACTGAATTGGCCATCAATACTCCCAAGGATAACTTCGTGGGATATATGGGTCAATCGGAATTCAGGTTGCATATTAAGAAATGTGTACCCTCAGTAGTTAATAATTTGATTCAGGCAGGTTATATCCTGAATATGGGTCCGGAAGGTTTGGAGGTCGATAAAATCTAACCTTTAAAGGCCTTCATATTTAATTTGCATATATAGTATAATTATATTATATTTGTAATACAGTATAATTATATTATATTTGTAATACAGTACAATAATAATTAACTAATTTTAAGGTTATGAAAAGATTTGATTTAATTACATCGGTTAAGGGGTTAATTAAGGATAAGGCTTACGAGGCAGGTAACGGGGCTTCGTATTTTATTCCGGGTATGTCCCAGGAGTTTAACCCTCGCAGTGATGATAGTTGGTTTCAGGCTATGTTCCTGGAATATAATCCGACTCTGTATAACGAGGATTACGATTGGATTGATAAGTTATGCGAGGCAAGCCAGGATTTAACCGGTAGGTTAACCGAGCAATTCAAGGAATATGTTCAAGGTGATTACAAGGTAAACGAAGTTGGTAACGGGATTACCATGGTAACTTCGAACCGGGCTGGGATTGCATTAACCTTTGCGGATAGTGATTTGGGAATGTATATAACCTATATGGAGACATTGGCATAGGTGGGGGTTGGCTCACCTATTTGCTTTCATACTCTTTTCTGTTAGGCCTGCCAACTCAGGCCTTTTTTATTTATGAGCTTATAAGGCCTTTATGGGTTCAACCTGGGCACCGTATGGTGCCTTATAGTGGCCATAAACCTTAGGCCCACTTGAAGGCCCTAATATTTAATTTGTGTATATTAAATATTATGATTGTATTTGTAATGCAGAAAAAGAAATAACTAATATTTAATTTGTGTATATTAAATATTATGATTATATTTGTAATACAGAAAAAGAAATAACTAATATTTAATTCTTACAATTATGAAAGCAAATCAAATTAAAAATCAAATTGAGAACCAACTGCAAAACCAACTTGCAACCTTCTCCATGCTCAACTCTGCACTCCCTGCAATTTCCCAAATTGCTCAAACCCTCACCGACCTTCTCCCTCAACCCGAGGAACTCTCCTTTTATCACTCTCACAATTGGACTCTCGATTCTGCCCACGGGGCCGAAATCACCTCCCTTATCCTGGATACCTCCTACCAGGAATCCGACCGGGACTTCGAAACTCCCATAATCGAAAAACTCAACTTCGAACTTAATTCGGACCTGGGCTCTATCCGAATAACCTCATCAAATATCGCCGACGGGCTTACTCTCCTAAATATATCCTACCTGGAATAAAACCCAGGTTAAACCTAAACTTAGGCCTACCTTATAGGGGGCCTTTTAGATATGTATAGGGTTAAGGCCTTATATCGCTTTTAGTGGCTTGGCTTATAGGCCTTTTATATTATAGAGTAAGGTACCTAATGGTACTCAATAAGGCCTTCAACCATTTTCCAATTTCAGTGGAAATGATTGCAATATAAGTGTTCCCATTTGCAAGCAGGGGCATATCATAGAAACTTAATACTTACGGAATATAGATTTACTTGTTTATGAAATGAAAATATTCTAGATTCCTGAGGACTAAGGCCGAAAATGAAAAGGAACATTAAAGGCCTTAGCAAGGGAATTAAGGTACCCACTGGCACCAGCTAAGGCCATATTTCAATCAGACCTTATACCAACAAACCCTCCTACCAACAATAACCTTATACTCAACCTACCATTAAACCCACCTACCATAACACCCTAATTCCTTAATAGGCAATATTTATTCTAATCCGTTCTATTATAGAAAAATATAATCAAAATTTATATCTAAAATTTTGTAATTGAAAATATTTGTTGTATATTTGTAATACAGAAAAGAACTAATAAAAGTTAAACCAATTAAAAATTTTACTACTATGAAAGCAAATGAAATTTTAGCAATCGGCAACGAAATTTTTTCGACCAACGAAAGAAAAAGCATCTACAAAAAAGAAATCTTTGCAGAATGCAAAACCGACAAAGAAAAAAAGAATCTGCGAATGAAGTTACGTAAAAAGTTGGATGCGTTCATAGCAGAATTTATTGCAAGCAATAAAAATATAGAAAAAAGGAAAGCACTAAAAAAAGCATGGCAAGAATATGCAAAGCAAGTATATATAGATGCAAATTGCATCGTTGATGCAAATGCAAATACAGAAAAAAAGGACACAATCAAAAATTTCTTACTTGCAATGAATGAAAAAGAAAGCAAGTAAATAAAATCGAATAGGGGGACAAATTTAATTTGTCCCCTATTTTTAATAAAATTTAATTTTGCGATAGGGACACCGTGGTCCCGTTTTACTGCTAGATGTTTTTGAGAACCTCGCATTAAGCTCTTCCTGAAAGGCACATGCCACATAATCACATCCCCCCTCTCCCTACACAAAATGAAGAACCCATCTAAAGGCTCTTCATAAAATTTTCCCAGGATATTTTTAAGGCTCCAATTATAAGGCCTATGATTTAGCCTTATATATCCTTATCAGATTATCAAATGCCTTAATCCTTACTTCACTATCCCACTTACTCCACCAAAATATTTCTCGAAGGGTCAACTTATGGTTTTGAACTTCCATATAAGCTTTAGTAGTTTTATCCCCACCCAAAAACTCAAAGTTAAATTCAGGGATAAGTATAGAAGGCCATTCAGGATTATACAATAGTTTACCATCAAGTATCTCTGACTCATGTCCCATATCCTGTAAGATACAAATCAAAGACTTCTTTAATTCTGAATCCCTTAATACAGCCAATTTGAATGACTTGCACATTCCACAATTAATAATGGTATTCACATAAATCTCCTTGGCTTTGGTTATCCATTCCAGGATAATCCTATTCTTCTCTTTCTGTTCCATGATTAGGCATAGGGTTTAATTATAACTATTGTAAGAGTGACTACCAGAATGCAAATTATTCCGAATATGAATAATCACCTATTATTTGTAATAATTTACTAGAATGTTTCTGCAACGAGCAAAGGACCCCACCCATTATTCCCAATGTAAGTGTGAATCCTATAAAGGAGAAAAGGATATGAAATAAAACCTTTAACATAGTATTCATGAATTTAAGGGATATAGACCTGAAGATATCGTTTCGGTATCAAGGTATACACCCAATAAGAGGGACCCTTGGTAGTGAGCCCCTCTTAGAACGATTACCTATCTAATAACTGGATATCTAAATCTCCCTTGGCATATAGGGTAATGTAGTCTATTATCTGTACTTGGTCGTCTGTTGGCATTTGTATACCGGAGTTATTTACCTTTATAGTCAGCTTCTGATTGTCAAAGTCTAAATGGTAACAGGGAAATAGTTACATGTTACCCATTGGATGGTTTTTATTGGAACATAGATTAAAAATTAAGTCCAGTAGTTTATAGGTTTCTACTGGGCTTTGTTGTGTATACATTACATCGTTAAAAGTATATCACTATGATATACTTTTAATCCATAAACCATACGATATGAGTTTACTTTTATTTCACCAAGGTAATGTACCTATAATCGAAGATGATATGAAATTAGCAAAATTACCCTTACCAACCAATGATGGTGGAGGTTGGACGACCAATGTACTATCTACAGTTGAACTGATAACTATCTACAATCAAGTTAAAAATGAACAGATAGATGGCATTATGATAGTAGATAGTCAGGATTATGGTGGTCAACATGAACAGAGGGCCATATCCACGGGGTTCAGATTTAATAATTCAGAGGTAGAGTTTCACTTTAGTCATAGTTATTCTGTAGACGGTAATCGACCCACTGGAGAAGGTTTCGTTAACGACGACCAAACTATAGCCATAGTCACCGTTACTATCTCATCTACAGGAATACTTATTTATCAATACCACAACTTGGGATAATATAAAAGGGAAAAGAGGTCAGTATTTATCTGACCTCTTTTGTGTGATTACATTTACTACTTTTGGTCTGGTTCTTTAACCTTGGCCTTTTGTTTGAAGTAGAACTTGGTTTCTACGAAAAGATAGGGGTATTCCTTATTATCGGGGTCATATACCAAGGTATAATCTACCCCTCTAACGTTAGCTTTCATGTAATGAAACTTTCTCCAAGCTTCATCCTTTAGATTCTTGATTACTTGTTCAAAAGAACGTACAAAACCAACTCTCTTCCTTAAGTACTTCTTTGTTCTACCAACTTCTTGGTAAAACATTTCCTCTACTACTCCACCAGCAGCATAGAACTGACCCGGAGTATAAACTTTTACTGCCATATGGATATTTTTATTAAGGTTCCCAAATATCGAATGTTTGACCTTTAGCTGTAGTTATTCTTAATGAATAATGTTCTCTTACTACTCTTAGCTTAGTAAAGGTTAGGTCATGTTTACGGTATACATATTCCTCTAAGGACAATATCTCATTTTCAATATTACCCTTTAATTGACCACTGAACTTTTGGGTGAATCCCTGAGTAAGATTATTTATCTTACCAGTGAGTTTATCCCGTAAAAGGGAAGGAATATTCCCGTCTATGATTACTTTCTCTATATAAGCATCCCAAACCGGAATGGATTGCTTCTCTTCATCACTGGCTTTCCTTAAAATTATTTCAATGTCGTTTAACTCGAGTATCATTCTTGAAAAGAATTTTGAGGGTTAGTATAAATAATCCAGTTATTACTGCCGGACTAACTGCCCATATAAGGAATAAAACTCCATATCTAACTGGGTTGGAGGCTTTTTTAAGAGGAGTTTCTTCTATTACACTTCTGATAAATAGGCAGAAGATAAATCCGAGGGTGTAGAACACTAAAAGGGTATAACCCAACCAAGCCGGAGTAGGATTAGCAGTCATTAAGATATCAGACATGATATGATTATTATGATGGTGATACAAATTATGAGTGTTTGAATAGTTTCTTTCTTACCTTTGGACCAAGATTCATTACCTTCATATTCCTTGTTTACTCCTTTCAAAGCTTTCCAAGTCATACCTCCACAATATGCAGAGTAACTAATAACGTTTACTGTAATCCAATGTAATAAGAAACGTATCATTCTCCTTCTATTTTTTCGATAATACGACTGATTTTGGCAGCTGCATACCGGATTATATCAGGATTTTTAATCCCTTTCTTGTTGATAGCGGCCAATTTCTCCAAATCATGGTTCAAAGTTATCTGTGCTACCAGAGTTTTATACTTTTCTTCGTTAAAAACCTCGATTTGATACTTAGAATTGATAGGATTGAGGTCTCTATCTGTCTTAATACCATTCTCGAGAGTATAAACCCCCTTTTTCCTCTCCTTAATTGCCGTCTTTTCAAAGAAGGCAGGACCTGTTACCAGTAATAAATCACCAACTTTCATGTAGTTTTGATATTAAATTTGCATATTAAAGTAGTCTTTGCAAGACCTTCCGGTATATATTATAAAATTCTATTTTCAATGAATGTCTTAGGTATCTGTGGAGCCCAAGGAGCGCTTCTTTTTGAGTTTAAGGAACATCTTATAGCTAATGTAGAGCCAAGAGCAGTATTTCATTCCAAAAAAGAAGAGCAATGGAAGCTTAATTTTGGTGATATACCGTTTGTAAGGTCACTGGAAGAGGTAAAAAATTCCAAAATAGACCTAATATTAGGCTCTCCATCATGTGGGCATAGCTCAGTATTCTCATATTCCAGGAAAAAATCCCTGGGCAAACCCCGGGAAGATGTTACCCTTAATCTGTATCTTTCTAGTATTAAGAAGTTCAAACCAGCAATATTTATGCTTGAGAACCTCCCAAAACTTCTAGATTTTATCCCTATCGGGGAATGGGAACATAATTTACCCGATTACAAACTTATAGTGCACTGTCATCCTGTTACGGTATTTGGTAATTCTCAACAAAGTAGGAAACGTTTGGTGTTAATAGGAGTCAGAAAAGACTCCAAGATCAATCCTCAGATCTTTGATCATACTTTTAGAGTTACTAAACCCAAAAATCTGTGTCAACTGAAGAAAGGAGTAAGGAGAGACATAAACTATAGAGAAGCTGACGATAAAAAATTGGCCATGTATCATTATGCAGATAAGTCAAAAACTACTTTGACAGTAGCTCAAGTGAGAAAGCTATGGAAAACTGAGTTCAAAAATGATTACAAATGGCCCATGAGAACTCAAAAGATGAAGACTCTTCCTGGAGTATATCGAAATAAGAAAAAGAGCTACCCATTAACCGTAAGACCTTCATCAAGGCAATTTAATCCCCACGGTAGAATAATGGGACTTGATGAATATAGGGTGATTATGGGTTTTCCCAAATCATTCAAGGTATATTTTGACAATGCTAATCCGACTTATTGGTTGAATAAAGGGAGAAATACCCTAACTAAGGGTGCAGTATATGAGAATTCATTGTGGTTAAAATCCTGTTTACAAAAGGCTGGTCTAATATCAAAATGAATATCCCCTATCGCGTACGTATATGCGCAGTTATTGAGTATTTTTCTTTAGAAAAATACGAAAATAACCTCCAGCTTGCTGGAGTACTTAGCTTTAAGTATTAGCTTTAAGATTTACTTTCTTTAACCCCCCTATAATCCCCCCTAATTGTTTTCATAAACCCTTAACCATGAAAAATGTAATCCTAACCTCGGCCTTCATATTTATGGCCTTAACCATATTTTGGCTATGGAACCGAAATTCTGAATTAAGGCATGACCTTAAAAATTCTACTGAGCAACCTGATACCATTTGGGTTAATAAACCCTTTGTACCAAAGGTTGAATTCCCTAAGATTCAATTACCCAAAATGGTATTCCTCTATCAGATAGATTCTGTTCCTATCGAACGAATTGAATATGTTGATAGAGTAGTTACTATCGTTCAAAAGGATTCAACTAAAATTGAATACAATGAATTATTCCTGACCAATTATCCTCTGGCTCCTAAATTATTGCAAATACTTTCAAATAGGGATAAACTATCTATCACTACATTCAATACTGATTGTAAGCTTATTACTGAGGAGTATTCAGTTAATTACTTTCGTTATCAATATAACTACCTGGATGGTAAATTAACCCATAAGAAAACATCTTTCTTAAAAAGATTTAATCCAGTAGCTCAGTATACCATACGACCAGTACATAACTTCCATGATTTGGATTTAGGCTTGAAATACAATACCAGTAAATTTAATTATGAAGCCGGGTTGAATATCAACTATTATCCTAAACTTCGGGATAATTTAGGTCTCGACCCGTACCTAAGAATTTCATACAATTTCTGACATGGCAAGAAAGAAGACATTAGTTGAAGATGCAAGTCTTACACCCGAACAACTTAAGACATTGGTTCGGGTGATGAAAGACCCTTTCTTCTTTTCTACTTTCTGCTACGTGATAAACCCAGTGTTGGGTATGGTAAAGTTTTTGCTCTACCCTTTTCAGAAGGCAGTGCTATACCAATTCATGCTCAACAGGTTCAATATCATCCTAAAGTTTCGTCAGGCTGGTATTACTGAGCTAATCTCCCTCTACTGTCTTTGGTCAGCAATGTATCATCCTAACAAGAAGATAAACATTATCTCAATCAAGGACACCGTAGCAAAGAAGGTACTAAAGAAGATTAAGTTCATGTACAAGAATCTTCCTTCATATCTGCAAGAGCCTATCATAAACGGTCGTGCAGGGGAGTTCGGTTCTGTATCAACTATAGAGTTTGCAAATGGTTCTGTAATAGAATCTATTCCAACCTCTGACCAAGCTGGTCGTTCTGAATCTTTGTCGTTGTTGGTGATTGATGAAGCAGCAATCGTAAGATGGGCTTCATCAATCTGGGCATCAGCCTTCCCTACTCTATCAACTGGTGGTGCTGCTATAGTAAACTCATGTATTACTGGTGATACTCAAATTATAGGTAAAGATGGGCCATTCAGAGTAGATTCTATTTGTCCCAAAACTTTTGGTAAGATGGATATATCACATCTTGGGCTGAGAGTATTATCACATACTGGAAAGTGGCAGAGAGTACTTGGTTCTGTAAATAAGGGTGTACTGAAAACTTGGGAAGTTCACAATGAACAAGGTAAGGTTATTAAGTGTACTCCAAAACATAAGCTGTATACTCTAGAAGGTTGGTTACCAGTTTCAGAAATAATTAAACGAGATATACCTGCTATCTTCTATCATACTGGTATAAGTGGTCTGGAGCAGAATCCAGTAACCGTAAAACCCAAGAAAGAGATATGCAAACCCATACCTGGTTATCCAAACTATGAAGTCTCTAACTGGGGAAGAATCTTCATTGTAAAGAATGGAACGAGGGTAGAAAAATTACCAAAACCATGTACTAACCGAGAAAAATATCTAAATATAAGTCTGTGGAATAATGGTCAAAAGAAAAAGATATGTGTCCACAATTTGGTAGCTAAAGTATTCTTAGGAGAAATTCCAGATGGGTATGTAGTTGACCACATTAACAACAATCCTTCAGACAATTATGTAACCAATCTCCAGATAGTTACAGTAGCTGAGAACGGTCAAAAAGCTGCGAAACATTCTTATGGAATGAAGCTTGGGTCTAAACTAAAAGGGGGATTCAACTACGACTTAAGAGTGGTGGCTTACATAAGATACCGTTATCAGGAACTTGGTTACTACTATGGAGTGTTGGAGAAGATATCTCAGGAGATTGAGAATAAGTTTGAGGTTAAACTGAATAAGTCTTATATTCAACGTATTGTATCTGGTAAACGTGGTACAAGTATCTATCTTTCTAAGCTGAAAGTAGTTAGAAAGTATTACGATACCATTTATGACATTTGCGTTGAAAACGATGAATCTTACCTCATCAACGAAGACTACGTGTCTCATAACACGCCTTACGGCGTCGGGAACTTCTTCCATGGTACTTGGGTAGATGCCATATCTGGAGGCAACCCATTCAACCCAATCCGATTGTATTGGCAGATGCACCCTGACCGAGATGAGAAATGGTATGAAGAAATGTCTGCTGCTCTTGGTCCCAAGAGAACTGCTCAGGAGATAGACGGTGACTTTCTATCATCTGGGAATACAGTATTCGACTTAGCTGATATTAAAGCTATAGAGGAATGCTTATTCGACTACCCTGTTATCAATACTCGTCTCAAAGGTCAGTATAAAGAGTTCAACGAACCAGACCCGAACAAAGAATACTTTATTGGTGGTGACTGTGCTACCGGTAGAGGTACTGACTACTCTGCTTTCACCTGCATGGATAAAGAAGGAGAAGAGGCTGCAGTATATAAGGGGAGAATACCCCTGAACAAGTATGCCCGACTCCTTGGAGATATTGGAGAGAAGTATAACTTTGCTAAGTTAGCCCCAGAGACTAACGACGTTGGTATGACGGTAACTACCATACTTCAGGATGAGGGATATCCTAATTTATACTTCTATACTAAGCTCTTACGTAAGAAGAGGAAGAACAGACCCGAGGAAGATAAATTCCCTGGATGGTTAACTACAACCAAGAACCGTTCTGTAATCATCGAGAACTTAGAGAAGGATATCAGGGAAGAGAACGTAATTATAAAAGACCCGTTCTTTGTACAAGAAGCATACACCTTTATTTATGACGGTGCTGGAAGACCAATTGCTCGTGGTAAGCATAGAATGAATAACTCCTCTATGGACCTGGATTTGGAAGGTGAAACATATTCCGATGATGCTATATTCGGTAAAGCCATCACAAATCATATCAGGTCTCACAGTCCATCTGGTACTGTAGTAATTCCTCAGTAAGCATAAACCATTCAATATAACATGAAACTTAATCCTATCAGTTGGTTCACCAGGTCTAAGCCTGTGGAATCTCAGAACAAAGATGAGGGAAAGGGTTCAATAAGTCCAGGCAGAGTTTCTCAACCAGATGATGGTGTGGGGAACTCTGAACTCATTACCACTCTTAATGATATGACGAACTTAGTTACCCCAACGTTCAGAACAGAACTAATACCTATCATTCGGGACCTGTACAAGATAAACCCGGACGTCAGCATTGCATTGCAGGACATGTTCAAGCTGTCAAATACAGGTCATACTATTGACTTCCCAAACAATACTCCTGAGGAGTCTACCAAGATGAGGGAGCATTTGAGGAATGTATCCAAGAGGTGGTCGAAGTATACAGCTGGAATAGATGGGTTGGTAAACAAGTTCATAGTTCAGCTTCTTGTTAGTGGTGCTATATCGGTGGAAGGAGTACCAAACAAGAAGTTAACAGGATTGGAAACCATACTATTCATTAAACCCGAAACTATAAGGTTTAAGAGAGAGAACAATGGAGTATATCACCCATATCAAAGAAACCCTCGTTTGGTAGATGGTCTCAAAGATTCATTCATACGATTGAATACAGAGACCTACTGTTATGTAGGTATGTACAATGATACCGATGAACCGTACGGAGTACCCCCATTCATGTCGGCTTTGGATTCTATCGCTGGTCAGCATACTATGCGAAAGAATTTCAAACATATCATGGAGGTAATGGGTATGGTTGGTTTCCTTGAAGCTAAAATGGCTAAACCTCCCCGTACTGCTGGAGAAAGTGAAAAAGCCTATACTGCTCGTTTAGAAAGTACTCTTAGGAAGATGAAGACCAATATAGTTGGAGGTATGTCTGACGGAGTAGTGGTTGGTTACATCGATGACCATGAATTCGAACTAAGGTCTACTTCAGCTTCTATGCAGAATATAAACCTCCCTTGGAATATGAATCAGCAATCCGTGGCAAATGGCCTCGGAGTAAATGGTTCTATCATCGGAGTATCTGCATCACAGAGTGGTACTGAGGGAGGAGCTGGCATACAGCTGTCCAAGATGATATCCCAGTTAAAGAATATCCAAACCTTGGTAATCTTTGTACTGGAGTTCTTTTATTCTCTAGAACTGCGCCTGGCAGGGTTTAACAACAAGGGAATAACTATCAAGTTTGGAACTTCAACTGTTTCAGATGATATTAAGTTACAACAGGCTCGTGAATACCGGGCTCGGGTAAATGTAACTCTGTACAATCAGGGCATAATCAGTCAGGACCAGTTTGCACGGGATATGGGTTATGAAACTCCAGACCAACCAGAACCAAGAACTCCAGTGGAATCCGATGATTCAGATGGTACTGGTGATCCAGACACTGGTCAAAAGAAGAAGAAACGAGAAGACGATAAAGATAAGTCAGACCGTAAAACCCGGGATAAAGCAAATCCTAATCCCAAAAGGAAAGACCAAGACAGTAAACCAAGATAAATTATGTCAATGACTCAGCAGAACACCGATGTAATGGTGTTAAGTGCAGCTCATAGCTTGATGGTATCAGATGTGCCAGAAATAGTTATAGATGCTCACTCTCTCTCCGAAAACTTCTATAAGGGCACTGGCAATTTCAGTGAAGACCCTAAGAAGTCACTGGAAAGGTTTGGTATGTGGGGAGGCACTTTGAATGTCAACCAGTTCATGCCAGAAGTAACTCCAGAAATGTTAAAGCCAAAGGACAGTGACTTTATAGAGCCAATGTTCCGAATGCTTTCTGCCGTAATAGTGGCAAGGAAGTATAACCCCACTGAGTTTCCAGAAGCAGTACTGAAGGAATCAATGCCCTTATTGGTAGGTCAATCAGTTAACCTTGACCATGAGACCGATGTAGCTAATGCTATTGGAGCAGTTAAGTCTGTAGAGTGGCAAGAAGCTTATCAGGATGAAAAGGCCGGGATAATTATCCCTGCTGGTATCAATGGTATCATGAAGATAGATGGTCTTTCAAATCCCCGTATAGCTCGTGGTATTCAAATGGACCCTCCGTCAATACATTCTAATTCTGTAACTGTAGAGTTTGCATGGGAACCTTCTCATGCCTTTGAAGATATATGGGAGTTCTATTCCAAACTTGGTACATATACTGAGAAGGGGGAGTTGATTCGTAGAGTTGTTACCAAGATTATATCTTATAAAGAGACATCTCTGGTATGGCATGGGGCAGACCCGTTTGCCCAGCTTATCAAAAGCGGTAAGTTAAACAGCCCTGCTTATGCAGGAAGTCAGTACTATTCTTTCTCTGAAGAAAAAGCTGCCGAAGCAAATGACCCAGCAAAGAGGGTATCTATGTTCGACTTCAAGGTTCTTTCTGAAAAAGATATAAAGTACAATACCACCCAATCTGATAATGAAAGGGGTGCCAGAAAGGGTAACCACAATAACCAAACAAATAAAACAAACATGGACAAAGAATTGCAGCAAGTGCTGGCGAGCCTCTTTGGTGAAAATCTTTTGACCCTTTCTGAAGGTCAAGAAGTTTCGACAGAGCTGGCTCTCACCCAGATTAAAAACCTGGTACAGCAGAATCAGAGCCTCACTGAGGCCGTGGCTTCCAAAGACACTGAGATTCAGACTCTCAAGGAAGAGAAAGCAAATCTCGAGAAGGACGTAGAGTCTTACAAGGAAGCAAAGAAAAACTGGGACGGTCATATCAAATCCTTCCGTGAGGAAACGGTGGCTGCCTACAAGAAAGTTTCCGGCGAGGAGAACGTAGACCAGAACATCCTGGCACTACTGGAGAACGAAGGAACCACCATGGAGACCCTCAGTGCTCTTCGTAAGACTTATGACGCACAGCTGGAAGACAAATTCCCGATGCACTGCAATCATTGCGGTTCTCAGGACGTGGGCAGGGCATCTTCTATCAATCTCGATGGAGAAGATGAGACGAAGAACGGAGACAAATCCACTCAGGCAGTTGCCCAAGCTCTGGCCGACCGGAAACTCCGAGGAGAAAAGAAATAACAGAGAAAGTAACTCAAATTTCAAATTAAATTATGGCAGACTTACACAAAGTGGGTTCCCGAACCCCGCAGGCTGTGATTTACAAAAGTGAATCGCACAAGCTTCATCAGGCATTCCCGGTAAAGAAAGATGATATCATCGTTCAGGGCCAGCCAGTAAAACTGAATAATGACGGTACCATTTCTCCGTATACCGGAGCAGAGGGAGAAATCTACATCGGTATCGCTATCGGTTACAGTCAGTACCCAGCATATCCACCCTCGGCAGCGGGAGTAGAGGTAACAGTTATGGTACAGGGCTATACTGTTATTCACGGTATAGCAAAAGAGGCTATAGCTACTACTGGTTATGTACAGACTGACGGTACGTTGGATGACAGCGGTATATATCCCAACTACAAGTTGTCGACGGCTAATGCCGAGACTCCCTTCCTGGCTATAAACACGGCAGAGGCAGGTGAACTGGTACGAATCCTTGCAAAATAACAAGAAAAACACATTTATAACATGGCAGAAAAAACTCTCACTCGGGACCAGTACTTAAAGGAGCTTCCCGAAATCGTAAAGAACATGGATGGCTTCCGACAGGGAAGCAACAAGAGTCTCCCGGTAGACATTCATCTGGGTGATATGCTCCAGGAGAAATATGGCATTACCCAGGAGGATTATTTCAAAGCCGTCGGGTTCAATCCCAAAGTCGACACGATGGAGAATATATACTCCATGCCGAATCCCGAACTTCGTTGGCTCGTTCCGGAGATTGTCCGTGAGGCAATCTATCTGGGAATGCGAGAAGCACCATTCTATCCCAACATCATCGCATCCGACCAGCCTATCAATGGGCTGACGGCAATCATGCCGCTCGTCAACATGTCAGACGCTAACCCTGCACGGGTGAACGAGGCTGAGACCATTCCTCTGGGTACCGTATCTTTCGGCCAGAAGTCGGTCAACCTTTTCAAAATCGGCAAGGGTTTCAAGGTTACCGACGAGGTACGAAGCTACGTATCGATGGACGTAATGGCAATATTCCTTCGTGACTTCGGTGTTCAGCTGGGTTATGCAATGGATGCTCTGGCCATGGATGTCCTCGTAAAGGGCAACAAGCTGGACGGTTCGGAATCGGCTCCGGTCATCGGTGTAGGAGATACCACAAAGGGCATCCAGTATCGTGACCTTCTCCGGGTATGGATTCGGGCATCTCGCTTGGGTCGTCAGTTCCGTACCATCATCGGCGGCGAGGAACAGGCCCTAGACCTCCTCGACCTCCCTGAGTTCAAACTGCGTTCGTCGGGTACTACCGATGCCCGTCTGAACCTGAAGACTCCGGTTCCTAACTCGGCAGACTTCTATATCCATGGCGGTACTCCGGCAGACGAGGTAATGCTCGTAGACCCGGCAGCAGCTATGATAAAGCTGACTGCAAAACAGCTGATGCTGGAGTCGGAACGTATCGTTTCGAATCAGACCGAGGCTATCTATGCTTCGCTGACGACGGGCTTCTCGAAGATGTATCAGGATGCTTCTATCCTCATCGATGCGACGAAGGAATTCTCTACCAACGGATTCCCCGACTACATGGATGTCGACAAGTACCTGACCGGTATCATCGAGTAACACTCAACAACTCAAACCTGGGGGCGGCTTAATACCGCCCCTTAACTAATTTAATTATGGCAAGTAAACGATATGTAAAACTGAGTCCTAAGGCAAGTATCTTCTATGACCAGGCCTCAAAGATTAAGGTTCTCCGCAAAGATGTTGTGGAATTAACCGACAAGCAGTTTAATCTGCGGGTTATCAAAGCAGCCCTGGCAAACGGATATCTCATCGAGACAAAGGCCGAGGAATTCAAGGCACCCAGCTCGAAAGAAAGCTCACCTGCTCCAAAGAAAGAGGTTGACCTGGAAGCAGTTCGGAAGAAGTTCGATGAACTCGTGGAAGCTGAGGAAGCTCCTGAGAAAATCAAAGAACAGTTCAACACCGAGGAGTTGAAGGCTTTGGCTATCTCCTTGGAGATTGAGCCGGAGGAAGGTGATACCAAGCTTGACTTGGTAAATGCTATCCTCGATGAGCTGAAGGACGAAGACGACGAGTAAACTATGAAAGAGGTAGATTTTTTATCTACCGTAGTTGGACTCAATGCAAGGTTTAGGGGATTCGCTGATGAACTACCCCACGACTTTACAGTAACATGGGTATTTGGTGATGGGAAGACAGAATCACACGTTGGTGTGGTAACTGCTTCCCATCTTTATGAAGCTTCTGGTGACTACGTGGTCAAGATGACCATAACTAACAACGTCGGAGGAGTTGCATTATCCAAGACTCAGGTTATTGGGGTTAGTGAAGAGGTAAAGACCCAGTTGCCTGGCAGTATCTACGAGCTGATAGACACTTATATCCCTGAGGATATCTTCGGTAAACTTACGCTTAAAGAGAAGCAACAGTTTATTGAAAAATGGCAGCTATATATTCAGCCGCTAGTAAATCATGAAGTACCTATAGAGGAATTTAATAATGAGTTGTATTACGAAGCTCTAGAAAACCAGCTAATTATGGAATTGGCAGCCTATGATTATATGGTAGTGCAGATTTCATTGATGGTTGGTGCCACTGCAGAATCAGTTAAAGAGAGTAACTCATCCTCTACATCTGAATCCGAGTCTTCAGAGTCAAGCCGGGGTTCAGGTGAGGTTAAGCGAATACAAACAGGTCCAACTGAGGTAGAATTCTTCAACGATACTGACTCTGAATCTAAAACCTCATCAAATGTCATAAAAGCAATGCAACCAGGTGGGATAATCGATATTCTAAAACAAAACCTGTGTATGCTTGCTGAAAGACTTTCCATCTACTTACCTATTTGCCGAACGGTGAAGAAAGTAGTAGTTCCCAAAGTAGTTAACCACCGGAGGCCAGGACCATTAGATGGCCCAGACCCAGGCTTCCCTGTAAAGAAATAGGGTATGGCACGGAGGAAAAGAATTACTAAAGGAGTATGGGACCGATACAAGGCCATTGTAAATGACTTTGTTGAAGTGGATGCAGGTAAACAACCTCTAATCTGGTTAAAGAGATTTGACCAGATTCTGTCTTACGGTGAAGATACTGGCAATAACTATGAACCGTATTTTCTGGACGGATTGATTCAGTACAACTACATAAGAACTTGGCCTTCATTAAAAGAGACTGTTTCAGGTGAACTGGATGGTATCAATATTGTGTTATATGTAACTAAGAGGTCACTTGAAGAGAATGGACATCTAACCAAAGAGGGTTATTGGAACTTTGATTGGGCACAGGATAAGTTCGTAATCAATGGTAAGGTCTATTCTCCCACAGGTGATACTCAAGTAGCTCAAGCACATGATGAAGCTTTGCTCTTTTTTGTAGTACTGAAGAGAGAAACTCCAGAAGAAACAAAAAAGATACTCTCTTACATGGAGAATATCGATAGGTATGTAGAATTGACCAAGTATATCCTTCAACTAAGCGAAATTAATTCTTATGAGGATGAAACTACCGTAAAGACAAATACTACATTTAAGGTAAGACCCAAATAAATAAATAAAAAAATGGCTGAAGTAAAACAAAACGGCATTGTTGTCAATCCTTCATCTGGTTCAGGTGATACCACTTTACAGGTAAAAGCTGAAGTTGCCAATCGTGGCAATCGTGTAGCCCAAAGTGCTACATTTGAGGTAGAGGGTACAGGAGTAGCTGAGAAGAAACAGTTTGTTGCTAACCACCTTCCTGCAGCTGAGTTTATCCAGTTCGATAATACCCGTCCTGCAGTAGATAAAGGAGGCGGTACGGTAACTTTAACTGGTAAGTCCAATACTTCAAAAATAACCTTTAGCAAAGGTACTGGTGATATTATTGCTGCCGATATAGCTGCAATACAGTTCCAAGCTAATGGTTCAAGTGCCACTTCAGGTACTGCAATTAGTGGTGACCCAGGTGCAAAAGCTAAGTATGTATTCATTCTTACACTGAATGCTGCAGCTAACGAAACCATTGAAGGTCGTACACAGCAGATTATTGCTACGGCCACTGGTGGTCAGAAGGCAACAACTACTCTTAACCAGACTGCAGGTGACCCATTCATCGAAGTTACTCCGACTACAATCGATGTGCCTCAGGATGGCTCGGCAGTACAGGTTACGGTGGACACCAACACTACCTTTACGGTTACTCCCAAGGCATAGGACCAAGAGATTTTGGTATAGAGGGGTGGGATATCCCCTCTATATCCCTAATTTAATAATCAGAGTATGGCAAAAGTTAGTATACCATGGGATGACGGCTCCGGAGATAATTTTTATATTGATTATACCGGAATAGAAGGAAGTTCTGAATCCCTGATAACTTCAGACACAAACCTTACTGGAGTAGAGAGAAGGAAGACTTTGGTATTTAGGACTACAACTACCGGAGTAACAACTGCCCAACAAGCTGAGGCTTATCTCACTGTAGTTCAGATGACTGATAGTTTAATTGTAGCCACATTCTCCAACATAGTATCTATGTATGACGACCAGAAAGCTGGATATAAGCAACAGAATACAAGACGAAAGTAAACAATAGATATAAATATCATGGCAGAATTTCATGAAATAGGTAGTTCTCAGTTTACTGACGTAACTCCCACTGGTACCGAACAAATTCAGATATCAGCCACACAGAAAACTACCTTGCAGAAGATAGCCAACCTTTTCAAAGGTAAGGCTGACCCTAATAATTTAGTAATAACTGATTTTAATGATTCAGCCCCCTTTTCTGATGGTACTCAAAATACTAAGGTAAAGTTCTTCGTGGCTAATGCTAATACTGTAGTAAATGGACCATCTAATACAGGCATAACTTCTGGTAATTATTACGGTATAGCCATAGCCACTGGTTTAATGCCTACTCTAGGACGAGTAGAATATTTACTATGGGTACAGGGCAAGAAAACCTTATTCCGTGGGTATAAAGTGTATACATCTGGTAAAGTAAGTACCGGTTCTGGTTGGGAAGAGGTAAGCGGCAGTGGAAGCCTATCAGACTTAAAGATATCGGGTTGGTCAGATATAACCAGGTATGGTGATGTCCAAGACCCTTATATCCAAAACGGTGATACTCTAGTAGATGCTCTAAGGAAGTTACAATGGATGACAGGTAATAATATTGTTAAAACCTTTGGAGATTCTTCTGGAATAGGTATGATACGGTGGGACGGTGATACTCAGAATGACTTATTTACTGCATTCTATCTCATGATAGAAACTCATGAGATATATTTCCTATTCGAGGGTACTTTTAGCGATTTAGGTGACCAAGCTACAGAAGACCAAATCATTGGCCACATTATAAAGGAGGGTAGTGCGGTATATATAGGTCCAACCCCTTTGATAAATTATGTATCTGGTACAAATGTAGCTATGAATCTAAGCGGTAAAGATTCCCTTTGGTATACTGGTTCAAGTAATCCCACACTGACCCTACTAGAACATACTTTCGATAGCCTAGACCCAACAGCTTCATTTATATGTGTATATAATATAACTCCTACATTCAAAAAACAAAATAGTACAAGTGTGATACACATGCACCAGAATGCAGCCGATGTAGCACCTACCTCCGGTTATAAGGTGTACACCATACTCTGCCAAGTAGTGGGAAGAGTAAAACATTTCTTTATAAATGTGGCTCCATACAACTAAAACTATAAACCATGAACATTACAAAACTTGGATGGCTATACATTTCCTTGGCCATAGCTTCAGTAATTATCTTCTCCTGCATTTGGAGATGGTTGGACAATGGGTTGGTAGCTTTCTTGCTCATCTTATACCCGATAGTGTATTTCATTGCCGGTTATTTTGTTCACTATCTCAAAGTAAAGGCATCTCTTAAGAAAGAATAGGCAATGTCCAGTATCTTAAAAGAACACCAACATAAAACTAAGTTTGGTAAGTTCCTGCATATTCTTGGGCATATCATTTTGTATATTTGGCAATTACCTCAAAACCTTGCCGGACTCGGTTATAAAATAATCCTACGGGGTGAGAAAAGAATCCTAAAACAAAGGAGTACTGCTTTCTATGTGGCTCCAACAATGAATGGAGGAGTAAGTTTAGGAAACTATATCTTCCTATCAGAGAAGTCAGGATTAAGAGAACCAGTATATGACCACGAGTTTGGTCATTGTATTCAATCTCGAATTCTTGGTCCATTATACTTACCAATCGTGGGCTTATGTAGTGGATTACATTGTATGCTACACAAACGTACTAATAACTACTACGATTTTTGGACAGAGAAGTGGGCAAATAAACTTGGAGGAATAGAAGGTTATGCTGGCGAGTACCACTATCACAAAGATGGTATTATCAGGACTGTTTACGATGAACTGAAGGCTTTTTACAATAAATACTTCTAACAAATGGCAAGGAAGGTAAATATCACACTTCCCAAAGTATCTGACCTTGTACTTCAGGTAAAGCTAAACGGTGAATGGCAAAAGGTAGAATCTTTAGTCAGTAACCTTGGGCCAAGTATGCAGAGGGGATATGATAAAGCTGTGAGTCAATTCTCACGTAACCTCCTTGCAATCGTAAAGAAGTCATTAACTTTGGGTATACCGCCGATGGGTGGTGGAGTAACTTGGCAACCATTATCTCCAGCTACCATTGAAAGGTGGGGACAACATCCTATTTATAACCTGACTGGTCTCTATTCGAGGTCAGTTGGGTTATATAGGTATAAATCGA
>UMFD01055237.1_pt1 | contig 28627 bp, 30 predicted proteins | sample 1964901 | NCBI WGS metagenome assembly UMFD01 (sample SAMEA4836035, study PRJEB28245) | human gut metagenome | biome: gut microbiome; material: fecal sample | place: Denmark | collected 2008 | reverse complement strand
ATGAGCGACCGGCCCACTTTTCAATGAGTATTTACACTTGTTAGAGCCATCCTTTCTTTCTCGCGTGTCGAGGACAAATTTAATTTTAGCCATCGGTCAACTAAGTGCCTCGATGCCTCACTTTGGTTCAAAGTGCTTGCAGATTTGCTTGCAGATTTTTGCGACTATCTACTACAAAATGCGCCAAAATGCGACATTCAAGGTCTTTTTTTTTACCGAGAGCGAGCCGATTTTGCTAAAAAAACAACGCTGATATTCGACTTTAGTTGTTGAATATCAGCGAGTTCTTACTTTGTGGTGCCACCAGAACCTGAGTTTCTGAATGAATACGAATGGATTTGAATGTATTATTTAAGCAAAATGCTGAATAATAGTGAAATATGAATTATGGTGAATTTTGCCGATTTTCAGATTTATTCAGAAAACGTGGTGACCTGCGTGGTGACCCGACTTGACAAAATGCGGTTTGGGTTGTTATATTTGCAGAACCAAAGTGGCTGACTGTGAATAACTGTGAACGCCACCATTCAAACTTTTTACTCCGAAAAAATATGGCAACAACACCCTCTCCAAAGAAACTGACCCCATTTCACATCCGAAACAAAGACTTGGGGAAAGAGTCCGCGACACTCTTTATCCGCATACATACCCGCAAGATTGATGTGCTGGTTTCGACTATGCTTCAAGTCGAAGTTACCGATTGGCAGAAGGCTACGGCATCCCCTCGCGCTTGGCTGGCACATCAGAAGAAGAACTATCAGCTTCACGCCAAGCTGACGCAGATTGAGGGCATTGTCAAGGCTCATCTGGCAAAGGTGAACTTTGACCGTGAGGCTCTCGACATGGATGTCCGTTATATTTCCGAGCCGGAGAAGGTGGACGCTGAACGCCGGGCGATGGAGGAAGCAGCCGAAGCCGAGCGAAAGGCTATCGCTAAACGGGAGGCGGCGAAAGAAAAAGCTCGCAAGAAAGCCGAGGAAAAGAAACGCATTGAGGATGAGAAGAACCGTCTTATCTGGCCGTTTCTCATTCAGTTTGTCGATGACATCAAGAGCGGCGCGCGCAAGATTGGCAGTGATGACTATGCCCCCGGTACCTGCAAGGCATGGAAAAGTTTTATCGGGGTTTATGAGGGTTTCGACCCATTACACAGATTCGGATGGGCGGATATTGACCGTGCGTTTGTGTCGCGCTACATCAACTATTTGCAGAAGCACGGCTATATGGCGAAGGTTGTCAACAAGCATCTGACAAATCTGAAGGCTCTTATCAACGCTGCCTTCATTGACGGCGTACACGACAATCAACGTGCGGCAGCTCTCATCGTGAAGAAAAAGATTGAAGACCGCGACAAGGCTGTCGAAATCTATCTCACAGAGGAGGAGCTGCAAGCCCTCTACGAGATGCCGCTGACCGGGAAGAAAGAACACATCCGCGATGTTTTTCTCATTGGCTGCTATACCTGTCAGCGCGTCAGTGATTACAACAACCTCAATGCCGACAACTTCGAGACCACCCGCAAGGGAACGCGCATAATCCGTCTTGTCCAGCAGAAGACCAAGACCGAGGTGACAATCCCCATTCTCAATGAAAATCTTATTACCATTTGCGAGAAGTATGGCTACAACATACCGAAAGCCAACGAGCAGGTACTCAACCGCTACATCAAGGATATTCTCAAAGACCTGTCGGAGCAGTTGCCGTCACTAAAAGAAAAGGTGCCGACCAAGCTCACCATGAAGCAGAAGGAGGCATTGAGAAAAGAGAAGAAAGAACCAGAGACCGACCTTAACGGCAATGTGATCGTGCCGCGCTATGACTGCGTGACAAGTCACACCGCCCGACGCACCGGCATCACCAATATGTATCTGAGTCACAAGTACACCATTCTCCAAATGATGCACGTCAGCGGACACAAGACGCAAAAGACCTTCATGGACTACATCAAACTATCTTCCGAAGAGATAGCCGACGAAATCGCCGCCATGTCGAAGAAAGAGAATGAGATGTGGTAATCGTTGCTTCCATTCCAAAAGATGGCCACATGGCCGCTTTCTTGGAATGGAAACACATTGAGCAATTCTAAACTGTTCAACAATAGCGTCTAATCCAAAATAGATTTGTAACTTTGTATTATGTTAACGGCATCACAAATACAAGAACTCGTGAAAGGAGGCGAAGGCTATAACGTAGACTTCAAGCGCAGTGTGCCCTCTAAGGTCAAGGAAATTTCCGATGAAGTTGCGGGTTTTGCCAATGCAGCCGGTGGCTATGTCCTTATCGGAGTAGATAATAACAACCAAATTATTGGAGCAGAGATTGACAACAACAAGCGTTCTGCCATTCAAGATACGATTGGCGAAATATCGCCCGCATTGAAATGCGAATTCTATCCTGTCGATGTCGAAGGCAAGAAAGTCTGGGTAATCGATGTTCCAAGTGGCAAGGATAAGCCATACATTACAGGAGGAATTATTTACGTTAGAGAAGGTGCCAATTGTCAGAAACTTCGTTCGGCAGAGGAAATACGCACATTCTTTGCAGAGTGTGCCAAAATATTCTACGATGCCATACCTTGCAAATGGTTCGACATTAACGAAGATATTGATCCACGCAACTTCAAAGAGTTTATGGAGAAGGCGCATTTGTCCAATACGCTGCCAATTAAACAACTCTTTGATAATCTTGAGCTCAACACTGATGCCGGTGTGCCGAAAAATGCAGCAGCGTTATTCTTTGGAAGGGAACCGGAACGTAAATTTCCACATGCCGTAATACGTTGTCTGCGTTTTAAGGGTCTTGACAAAGTGCATATTATAGATGACAAGACTTTCGGCGGACCATTATACCAACAGTATCTTGATGCGCTTTCATGGATTGAGAGCAAACTTGAGGTCGAATATATTATCAAAGGGACAGGTCCGCGTCAGGAAATATGGGAGATTCCGCTTGACGTTTTCAAAGAAGCCGTTATGAACGCCATCTGTCATCGTGACCTATATGAAGAGGGAGCGACCATCATGGTGGAGATTTATGATGACCGGGTGGAAATATCCAACCCCGGAGGTCTGTTACCTGTTGTAGCGGCGGAGTTCGGGCACAAGAGCATGAGCCGAAACCCGCTTGTGTTCGGTTTATTTACTCGTATGCACGTTGTCGAGAAAGTCGGCTCCGGAGTCCCTCGTATGCGCGAATTGATGAAGGATGCAGGACTGCCAGAACCGATTTTCAGTACCAAGGGCTTCTTCACCGTCACCTTTATGAAACGAGTAAAACACAATAGTGCCAATGTTGATAGATTAAATGATAGATTAAATGATAGATTAAATTCACGTGAAAAAAGAGTGATTCAGATTTTAGAAGAGGCTCCCGGACTAAGGACCAATGAGTTGTCTTCAATAATAGAGGTTAGTATTCCTACATTATCACGCACATTAAGGAATTTAATCAATCTTGGCTTGATAGAATATCGTGGAGCAAAGAAAACCGGCGGTTATTATATAAAGTAATAACTTCACAATTTAACAATGTGAATTAAACCAATCTTGATACAAGTAATGGCAACATCATTTTCATTAGCAGTATATATAATTTACATTAATAAGAAAGGCGATAAGAAGGATCTTCAAGTCTTAACTGACTTTGGTGAAGAGGGATATAATTTTCTTTCCGACATGGATACCATGTTTTTATCTTGGAAACCGGATGAAAACAAGGGTGAAAAGAATATACCCATCCAGAAAGAAGGAGGCCAAATAGGAAATGCATTCCGACTTTCGAAGAAAAGTGATGAAGAATACTATCTTATACGAAACGGACAATACATAAAAGGGATTATTGAGTCTGGAGAGTACGGCACTATTGAAGATGGAGTTAACATTGAAACAGGTGAAACAGACTTTAAAAAGACTGCTAAACATGTCCTGTTTAAACCTTTTTATTTCATGCTTTATGTTCCAAAAGATTCTGCTTTTGGATTCCTGATAGTCGAAAGAATAAGTCAGTTTGGCATCGCTACAATTCTAAATAACGCGATATTAAATTATTGCAAAGACTTAGGCCATTATGAAGACTACACTATAAAGATTGCTCCAGTTGCTATTAAAAGGTTAGTTGATAAACGAATGGCCGCTTTAAAGTACGAGGCTCGTACAGTTGAACTTAGAAAAGTTCAAGATGAAAGGTTGAAAATATCCAAAATATCTGGTAATACAATTTCAGATAAGGATGTAATGACATCAATCGTATACAAAATAAATCGAGGCAAGATATCTGTATTGGATTTCATAGATAAGCTAAAAAATAAACGGAATGAGCATGATACATTCTATGTAATTGATAAAGACCTGAAATGTGATGATGTTGCAGTTACTATAAGTATTGAAGGTAAGGAGAAAGTTCTATCATTGCAAAATATCCAGTCATTGGGCTTATCGATGGATATAACAGATGACGTCAATCCTCTTCTGGAAAGTGGCTATCCGTCATTTGAGAGACTGGATAAACAAGCATCCATTTTGGTGTCATATATTAAAGAGCAATATCCGAATTTAAATGAAAAATAGGAAATCGAAAATATTGACATTGGTAACTTCTTTGGCTTGGGGAGGTTTCATTGTTAGTATATTATTGATAGTAATATATCTTACAGTTATTATTTCGTCTGAAAGTTTTAATCCTCTTGATTGGAGTTCAATCAAGAGGTCAATTGCAAATCAATTTAATAAAAATATTGGTGATTTTTTATGGGGAACGTTAGGTATCACTCTGACATTTACAGCCACTGCGTTCTTATTTGTTACATTTAAAGAACAGCGTCACCAGCTAAATATTACTCGTCAAGAGGCTGATAAGGTCAGGTTTGAAACAACTTATTTTAACATTCTATCAATGCTTAAACAAGTTCAAGATACGGTAAATTCAAATATATTTATTCGTCTTGGCGATAAGGGGGTATGTAACATTATCGAATACTATTCTTATTTTATAAAGTTCTATCAAACAAAATTGGGATCAGATTCAAATTTAAAAACAATATCCATGCAATTTAGACCTCTAACAGCCAATCAGTCAGAAATAGAGCAGTATCGAGAATCTATAACATCAGTATATGAACAGATGGTAAAAGAATCCGATTGTAATATCGGATATCTATACCGATACCTATTCAATGCTATCAAATTTGTTGTTGATGATCCTTATAATAAGGAGGATGAACATGCACGTACTAGATATTTGAATCTTCTTCAATCTCAGCTATCTAATGAAGAATTGTGTTTATTGTTTTATAATGCATTATCAAAATATGGGCAAGATAAAGATGGTCATCTGCAATTTAAGGAAATGCTAGACTTTAATAATTTCCTTGAAAATATTGATCAAACTTTTTTATTGAATATAAACCAGTATATATTTTATCCACATACTCGATTCAAGTTTCTTAATAGAGAACAACTTAAGCATGTCACACCTTGTCCAAGTATGTGATGACATTGACTCAATGCGGTGTTTTGATAAGATACATAAATCTTCCAGAAGAGGGTCAAAAGGTGTAGTTTTGGCTAATTATAAACATATTTTGAGATAGATAAGGGGGTACTCGAAAGGGAAAAGAAGGAACCTGAAACGGAATAATGGGGAGTATGTCCAGAATAATTTGGAGTTTCCGATGCGGAGGTATTATACTTGTGAGCCGGATTGGAAATCTCGGTTTAACAATACTTACAAAATGCCAGACACTGTCTGGAATTTTTATCTTTATAGCAATGCTATATCGATTGTATATTCCGGTATAGATGTACAACCTTGAGGTATATCCGGCTGAAAATATTTGGCGGGAATGAAAATCACTCTCTATCTTTGCCGCTGAAAAGAAAGACCACAGCCAATGGCGAGCAATGACCGCTCATGAACTATTTTTGGCTACGGATGATATTTTTCACTGAATCGTGAACTTTTTGAACCGGTTGTGAGTTTAGGAAATTGTGGTGACATTTCTCACGACCATAGCGGGGCGGAGGCTCTGCCGTGACGGTTGTGATTAACCCAAACCCACATTAAGCTCACAAGGCGATTTTCAACATTTGACCTCGGTTCGGGGTCGAACAGTTATCGCACAGTCCTAAAGTGTGCCGAACTTTGCAGCCGGAAAAGATGCGAAGGCATCGGGCGTGCGGGATATGACCCGACTTTGCGCCGAAATTCCGACCGCCGTTATCGGCATACCTTTCTCGTCGTACTCTGATAACACATCAGTTATACATACACCGTGGAGGCGATGAGAAAAGGATCTGCGCTTGCGGATTATGCGAATTTGGAGATACGAAGATATTTTTTGTATCTTTATGTAACGCTTGAGGGTAAGCTCCCCGTCAAAGCACGTTCAACATTATTTACCGGGCTTGGAACGATGCTATACGACGATGCTGCGCCCGAAAGAGTTGCATGAACAACTTACATCTCAGGCCGGATGAAAGGCATCCGGGAACACTATGAAAATGTAGCCGTAGGTGGCGGCCGGAACCGCCAGCCCTCAACTATCGCCCTAAGGAAGCGCTGCTCAACGGGCTTAAATTACTCAGTAAGCGGCAACTGAGACACATGACATACCCGTTCTCTGTGCGCGTCGCATGCACAGGAGGATGACTGTTATCAACGGAGACACGCCGGATTTTTTTGGATATAGTGGCGGCGATGATTCAAGGTCTGATTACAGCCGGACTCAAAGTATCTGACGCAGAAGATAGAAAGGATAGCACAGGGAAAAGGGTATAAACTACCGAAAACCAACGAAGAAAGTGTGCGCTACGCCCATAGCAGGCAGCACACACGGCGCATATCTCCCTGTCGGGCGGATAGCCCCTGCTGTCGGCCTATATCATAGGTGGCAGCGGACAGCGACAACTGCGCCCATGCTGGACATGACTGTTCGGCAGCAACGACTGTCGGCTCCAATGAAAAAGAAGCCGACGGCCACCCCTATGTCCTTTTCGGGACCGTCATCGTGCCTCTTTATCCGTCGCCGGGGGTGTGATGATGCCAGACAATCAGGCGATAAAATCTTTCAAATTCATTTCCCTCAAAGATGAAGCTGAACCTTTTTGACCTTCTTCAGGCGTCGATGTCCGACCCTGACTCTCCCAATATTCTCCTCACCGTCCACCTCTCTGACCTCCATCAGCTTGTGGTGGACACAATCGAAGCCACACGCGAGCGAATCCTTCCGTTGTATATGGATGCCGAGAAAGAGCGTCCCCTCACAAGGAAGGAAGTCGCCGAGCTGCTCGGAGTGTGCGAGACCACCGTATTCAACATGGCACGTGCCGGCAAACTGCGCTCATTCAAGGTAAACGGCAGTACCCGTTACAGCCAGCGAGACGTAAGAGCTATCATAGAGTCCCGCAATGCAGACTGAGCCTATGGATGAAGCAACTCTTACCCCGGAAGCTGAAGACCGCTTCGAGCGCATCGGCACCACCTACTACAAGATTGTCCGACAGCCCAACGCCGCCGGACAGCTCATAGAGCGCAGCATCCCGTGGACAATCGAGGCGATCCGTCAGGACTACGGCAAGGACTTTCTTGCCAACGTACCCAAATACGACGGCTTCTGCTGTGTCCCCTCGCATCTCGACTATCAGCCGGTAGTTGGCAGTTTCAAGAACAAGTATTCGCCGCTCAGCCACATCCCCACCGAGGGAGAATGGCCGTGCATCGAATCGCTCGTGCGCCACATCTTCGGCGACCAGTACGAACTCGGTCTTGACTATCTGCAAATCCTCTACACCATGCCGTTGCAGAAACTTCCGATTCTGCTTCTGGTATCGGAGGAGCGCAACACCGGCAAGTCCACTTTCCTCAATTTTTTAAAACTGCTCTTTGAGGCGAATGTCACGTTCAACACCAACGAGAACTTCCGCAGTCAGTTCAACGACGACTGGAACGGCAAACTCATAATCGTGGTTGACGAGGTGCTGCTCAACAAGCGCGAGGACTCCGAGCGTCTGAAGAATCTCAGCACAACGTACAACTACAAGATGGAAGCCAAAGGGCGCGACCGCGAGGAGGTGAGTTTCTTCGCCAAGTTCGTGTTGTGTTCCAACAACGAGTATCTCCCCGTAGTCATCGACCCCGGCGAGACACGCTACTGGGTGCGGAAGATTCCGAAGCTCACCACCGACGACACCACGTTTCTGGAGAAAATCCGCTACGAGATACCGTCATTTCTCCACGCCCTGACCTATCGGCAGCTGTCAACCGCCGAGGAAAGCCGGATGTGGTTCGACCCTGCGATGATTGACACCGATGCCCTGCAACGAATCATCCGAGCCAACCGCAACCGTGTGGAGCTGGAGCTTGCCGAGCTGCTGACCGAGATAATGGACTCACGCAAAATCGACGAAGTTGATTTCTGTTTCAACGACATCCTCAGTCTATTCAGCTACCGTCAGGTAAAGGCCGACAGGGGACAGCTCCGAAAGGTGGTGCAGGATTGCTGGAAGCTCAAGCCGGCCTCCAATTCGTTCTGCTATACCACCTACACTGTCGGTATGTTCCGCGATGAAGAATCATACGTCGAGACACGCCGGTGTGGACGCTACTATACCGTCACCCGTCAGATGTTAGAGAATTTATAATTTTTTCTCGTTGAATTTTGATGAACTGATGAAAAGAGATATACAGTATTGTTTCTCAGTGCTTTTTCTTTTCATCGGTTATTCATCAATATTTCATCAAAGGATGAAAGGCAATGAAAAGTAAAGTGGGTGGCACCGAGATAAAACGCAATTTTTCTTTTCCCTCGCTCAATTTTTCTTTTCACTGCCTAAAAAATAGTGATGAAACAATGATGAAAGAGTAACGCACTGATATAGTTGTTGATACCAATTCGATTCATCAGTTTATCAAACTCAACACCTCACCCCGTCGCCGGGACTTTTCTCTCGGTGGCTACAACCCCCAATTAGTATGGCAAAATCAACCAAACCATCCAAGGCATCCGATTTTGATGCCGATAAATTTCTTGCGGAAATGGAAGAACAGTCCCGCAAGGAAAAAGAAGCTGAGCAGAAAAGGGAGGCTCTTCTTAAAGAGTATTCGATTCCCTGGAACATGAAAGACGAAGAACCGCCGCTTTCCGGTATGAGGCTGAACGCATGGCTCTGTCGATGGGAACCTGAGAACATCGAGAAATTCGTCCGGGAGCATGGCGAAGAATGTAAAAGAATAATCGCCAAGCTCAATGCTGATGAGCCAACCAATCAACCGGATGCACAGGCAAGCAGTCAACCGGAACATCAGTCAACCAAATCAACGGTAATCGAAACATCGGACTATGCGGTGCAACCGCAGTCCCAGTTTACCGGTGCTACTGTTATACCATCATTAACACCTGAGTCGGAAATACAGAAAGTATCAGTGCCGTCATCATCGGAGACTGATGTCCCCGACGGACAAAATTCCGACACGGTTCCCGCTTCTGTTACACTTAGGATGGATGTTCAGGAAGAACCTGACACCGTGGAACAGTCAAAGGAATCGCGTATCAGTTCAAAAAAAGTTGATGCTGATTTCGATGAGCTGATCCGTGAATTTCTCCACATCACCAGCCTCGGTGAGAAGAAACCCGTGTTCCTTCCGCTCGAACTCCGTAACGCTCTGGAAACACTCGCTCGGTTGAGTGGTGTACCGAATCTGGCACCGTCCCATATCGTCATCAATGTTCTCAAAGCATTCTTTGACGAACACCGCGACCTTATCAACCGCAAACTGTCAGGCATAAAATTAAGCATCTGACAGTACTGTAAATCACGAGGCATCCGTATCTATCCGCAGGGGTAATGGAGGGGCTAAGCGAGGTTAGATTTTTGTGATACAAAAATCGTCGCAACCATGTTGCTCCCCTCGCCACCCTCCATTGCACCGGGTGGAGCGGTACACTGATGTACCGTATCCGTCATGCCCCTCCATTTCTCAACCCACAATTCACCAAGCCAATGAAGCCCAAATCCCCGACCCGCAAGTCAAATCTCGGAGCGGGACACCGCAACGGTCGTCCGGCTCTGCCCGAAGAAGAACGGCAGACATATGTCCGCCATACCCGATACAACGAATCTGAAAACACCCTGCTGCTTGCCAATGTCAAGCGGTCGGGGATGAAGAATGTCAGTGAATATATCCGTTCCGTGACGCTAAATCCCAACATTGTTCCACGGCTTTCGGAATCCGAAATGGCAATTGCCCGAAGGCTCTCCGGCATGAGCAACAACTTCAATCAGCTTTTGCGGCTCTGTCATCAGCGCGGACTTGATGCCATGACCCGCGATGTGCAGTTCTACCTCAATCAGTTTCGCGATCTGTTCTCCAAATTAAACTCTTAATTTCCCATGATAGCGTATATAATAGGCGGCTCCGGTTTCGGCGGATGTGTCGATTACGTGACCCGTCGCAAGCTCGAAGAAAAGCTCCAGAAGGAGCAGTCAAAGCAACAGAAAACCGACGAGCGAAAATATGAGAGTAACAAGGGTGAGGACATAATAAACCATCTTTCCAAAGATTGGAAACTTATATCCTCCTCCGATGACATCCGTATATATGAAGGCCGCAAGGCTATGACTGAAGATATCGCCCGACCCTCCCGGCAACAAAAGCCTATCAAAGACCCGGTCGGCCATATATCCCTTGACTTCCATCCAAGCGATGCTCCGAAAATGACAGACGAGCTTATGACGGAAGTGGCGCAGGACTATATGAAGCAAATGGGGCTGACCAATACCCCTTACATAGTGGTGCGCCACTATGACAAGTCTCATCCCCACTGTCATATAGTTTTCAGTCGGATTGATTATGACGGCAAGATTCTGACGCAGACCACCAATTTCAAAAAGAACGAGCGTGTCTGCAAGGCTCTCAATCTGAAACATCGTCTGATGCAGGGTAAGAGCAAACTCAACACCGATGTCTCCAAATTGCGAGGCAAAGAGAAAGTCCGCTATCAGCTTGTCCGCGACATTGCAAGGGTCTATCTCACTCCATCTGTCACCGACTGGAACTCATACGTTGACCTGTTGCGTCGGAACGGCATAACAGTACGAGAGAAAATCGGAAAGTCAGGGCGCGCCAATCTTTATTATGGAGTTGGCAAGCAGGAATTCTGGTATAAGAAACTTGATCCGTTTCTCAGCCGTGAGAATCTTGAACTGAAATTCAAGGCTCGTAGAGAAAATCAGCAAGCGGCAAAGGCACAAACACGGACAACGCCACAACCGCAACAGCAGCCACAGACACAACCCAAGCTGCAGCCAAAGCAGCCTGAGCCGATTGTCATACCGCCATTGCCGGATATGGTATGTGGCGTAAAGATTGACAAACTCAGGCAACAAGCCTTTCAGGAGGGCAGGCTCATCAGTATCGGGATATGTGAGCCGGGAGGCGTTGTGCCTCTTACCCATTGGATATGGTACGATTTCGACAAACGAGAACCTGTTATAAGCCGGGCATATCCCTCCGACCACAAAATTCCAGAAGCCTTTCAGCGACAGTTGGCGGCAAAGCAATCCCCCGCATCGTCATCACCCAGAGCTGGAATCACGCTGTCATCTCCGTCTATCGGCAGCACACCGATTCAAGATGAAGGCTTCACACATGGAGCCGTCCTTCCGGATGATTTCAAATTGTGGTTGAGCCGTCATCCCGGCATGACCATTGACGAAGCCCGCAGCCGTTATCGCGAAGAGCAGAAAGCCAAGCAACGGCGCGCAGGGCCTAAACTGCACTAACCAATAACGCCACCGAGAGAGAATTATCAGCAATCTCGGTGGCGTTAAATGTTTAGATCATGAGAATTATATTTCAATAAGATTCGGTGAATTGAGATTGGAGTAATCTTCGTTCATTATGGCGCCATTGGAAAATATCATGCCTTGTTGCTTCAAGATTCCATGTTGAACGTGGATGTGTCCAAAGAGATGGGCTTTAAGGTGGATAGCGGATATGCGTTCAAGTAGTGCCTCAGAGCCATAATTGGTGTTATTGTCGAAATCAAGGATTCCGTAAACCGGAGAATGTGTAATCAAAATGTCGGTGTCCATTGGGATTGCGGCATAGTTACGCTTCTGACAGTCGGTGACGCAATCTTCCATGAACATTGGAACGCCATAGAACTTTACACCCTCAATCTCAATACTCGTGTTACATAAGTAATGTACGTTATCGTCAAGACCATCAATGCTGGCCCCGTAGAGACAAGCATCGTGATTGCCGCATATGAAAATTTTTTGTCTATACGGCAAGTCGCAGAACCAGTTCAAGAAATCTATCGCCTCTGCCTCGCTACCGGTCATAGTGAAGTCGCCGGAATGAACCACCACATCAGCCTCGGATAAATCTCGAAGTCTGCGGTGGCAGCTATGAGTGTCGGAGAGATGGAGTATTTTCATAGCTGGTAGAAATCCCTGATTTTTCGAGGAAGCCGCTCCTTATATATTGGTGGAATATCGTTCTGATACGTTAGCGGATGTTCCAAAATCGAAATTTCTTTTCCTTCATCGTTTTTGTGGTTTGCATGACACCATTTCCTTATACCTTCAACTATTTTACCGCCATGTTTACCAATGATTCTCGTGTACAAGTCTGCATAGTTGATGTACGGTGAGGCATCTACGTCAAATTTATCCGGATTGAATAGAATTGTGCCATACATAAGAGTCTTTGCTCCCTTATATGCTTTAGAGTATGCTTTAAGGTATTCTTTAGTATAATACTCTGCTGTTTCGTCCTTAGGCCCGCGAACCAGTCCTATCAGATGTGAGATTGATTGCTTTAATCCCTCAATATAAATTCTTGTTTTAGAAGTTAGTTTTGTTCTACCTTTATTGTCGGAGGCAACTGTGATGTCTGTTAAATAGTCTCTAAGATACTCAGAATACAGACTGTAATATCCTTTGCCGTATGTGGCTTCTGTTGTCGTATCTTCATATTCCAGGAATTTTGATTCAAGGAATAGAAGAGTCTTTTTATCTTCCGATTGCAGGACAACATCTACACTCGAAGGCAGTCGAATTACCTTGTTTCTTATTTCAAAGAAACAGTTAGTAAATGATATCAAGTTCCCATTTACTGACAGAGTTAACGAATCTTTTGTGTTCTTATTGAAGAGCGGATAGAATACCAACAGCGACAATAGAGAAGATGAGGTAAGAGAGTTGATTTTAGCTAATTCATTTCCCACGCCTCCGGTTACGACACGGAAAGCCTCGTCAAATCCCACGTCTTCAATGCCGAATAATTTACGGTATTTTCCCGACAACATATTCTCAGGGAAGAATAAATACCTACCGGACGAAGATTTTTCATCGGTTTCTATCTTTAGTGATAGAGCATGCTCTATTTCCTTTCTCATATTTAAAAATATTTATATGGGTATATTTGCAATATTAGTGATTTTAAGCAGTAATACAAAGCATTTTATTGTAATTGACTTCGCCGAGAATGTTTTTTATTTCGTCTTTGAGAGGAAGTCGCCTGTATCTCCAGCGTATGTATTCCAGCGACTGGTCACAGATGCGATTGTATTTTCCGGAGTTACCTCTACCGCTATGAGGGAATAGCCATAACGATCATGGGGGAAGTTGTTGCCGGGTACGCATGGGACATCCCACCAATCCCCATTGCCACAGAAGTAAAATCGGTTGCCGTTTGCGGTGTAGCTCTTGAACGATTCCTCCGATATCACTATGCCCCATGAAGCCATATCGAGATATTGGCGGGCATCTTCATAGCTGTCGATAGAGAAGACGGTATAGTCAAACTCAAGAGTCGGTTCTTCAACGGGAACAATGGGACTCATCCCAATAATCCCGCATACTGTGTCCGGATCACATTCATTGAAGGTGTTGTCAAAGAAGTCATAGCCTGGTGTTTGATCAAGGACTTTCAGGATCAAACGTACTTTGCAGACATCATCGGGATTGTTTATATCAATCAATCCTGTCATGTTCCACACAAAGATACCTACGGCAAACTTGGCAAGACGCGAGTCAAGCTCCGGAAACAATTCAACGTAATGGTCTACCTGATTGCCTGCAGAAAACTCATCCAGCCACCACGTCATGTGTTTTCGATATTTCTCCTGCATGTTGTATCTATCGCGTGGATTTAACCTCTCCTCGCTCTCCACAGATGTATGTGGTTGAGCCGTGTTTGATAGTCACGGTGTTGGATGTATAACCCAGCAGCGTACCAATTCGATGCCATATATAGCCTCCGTTAGGGCCATAAACGTACACCGTGGAGCCTTTCTGTTCTGCATATCCGATCATTGTTTCATGCACTGTTTTCGTGGCGTGCGCAACTTTTTAATTGTGTTATTACTCGTTATAATATTGGTGATTCATTTCCCAGACAAACTCAATGTGTTCTCTATTTGTATCTGATGCTGCAGCCTGAGGATGTGCAGGTTTCTTCTGTAGCCACTTTTTGGCTGCCTTCACCACATCTGAAAAGCACTCACTTTTAGCTTTCACTCCATTCCGACTTCTTTTCCCTAATCGGTCCACCCACAGTAATTCCCCCGTGGATAGCAGCAAACGGACGTCGTATCCCTCCTCTTTGGAAATAACATGAAAGTGTGGCGGAGTAGAATCGCAACTGCGAACCTGCACCTTATATTTGTCGCGAGGGAAGATACTGTTCTCATTTAAATTGACTGAAGAAACATCCACCATGTGTTCGGGAAGTCTTATCATCAGACATAGAAATGACGCTGTGTCAATCTTCTGTTCCCAATAGTCAAGCAGAGCCTGTCGATTTAATCGCACCCACATTTGCAACTGAATAAGCACACAGGTCGAGATATTAAAATATTCATCGTCACCAAATAGGAATTGCTGGTCATCTATGATAATCGTAAATGATATGCCGTCAATCTCAGCTTTCACCTGTGGTATTATGTTGGAATTCTCACAACTAATCCACAAAGGAGCATCTACGCCTGTATGTACAGGATTCAACCGGTCTATAAAATACGCCTCGTCAAGAGACAATGCGGTATAGGGTTTTGTAATACTCATGTCAGTGGCTCACGAAAAGTTTATTATCGAGATTTGCCATGTTTAGATATCGGGAGAGTTCCTCAAAAGACATTCCGTTGAAATTAGAATCAATAGAATCTCTGTGGGGATTCTCCATAAGACAAACGAGTAAACGATAGACCTTCCTGCCCTCAAGCATATCATCCATCGTAACTTCGCCGAATTCTATCCAGCGCATCAGTCCTTCGCCATAAGCCTGAGCCTGTTCTAATGTCACTTTCATCATAGTCGTTTTCGCTGTTTTGTATATCCTATAATACGATGAAGCATTTTAACCAAATGTTAAAGTAAGTGAATTTCACCCCATTTTGCGACTTAAAATCACATTTTGACTATCGCAATACGCAAACACTCAAATGGTTGCGTATTTACAATATTTAACATCCAAGTGTGACAACTCTGCAAAAAAACATTTGAGATCACCACATTTTTTGCCGCCCGATTAGAGTTAAAGTCTGTTAAAGTTTGGGGCTGTGAAGCGGTGATGTGGGCTTGAATGAGGCTGAATGGTTTTGAATGAACGTGACTTGATTATTGATTATCAGTGGATTAGCTCATTACAAGAAAAGATATGTGACTGCATTGACACGCATAACACACAATTTATCAACGCGTTAGTGTGGGCGTGGTGACTTTTGTGGTGACCCGGAGGGGTAAGGATGAACAAAAGACCGCTAACTCATTGAGAATTAGCGGTCTTTTGTGGTGTCACCAGCACCATTTTTAGTGAATTGAAATGAATTCTGACAAATCGCCTTAGATACTAATATCCTATGTTTCAACGTTATTAAACTGAACTGAATTTATTTTCAGGTGTTAATATTCAAGATTTATAGGTAACTTTATAGGTAACTTTTCAAAAGTTCCCTATCTTTGCAGTCGGGGAATCGAACTGATGATGATTCCGACTTTGAGGCACTAAAGTTACCTATAGAATTACCAATAAAATTATATGTTATGGCAAAGACTCTCTCCAGATTCTATCTCCTTAAAAAGGATGAGAACAAGGATAAGGCAACCCTTTTCGTGAGGGTGCAAGACCCCATACGCAAGATTGATGTGCAGTTCACCACCCGGCTCCGTGTGTCGGTGCCGGAATGGAAGATTGCTGTGTCAAGCGAGGACGCATTGGCACGGCATCGCAAGGAGTACCCGAAACTGCATGACAAACTCGGCCGCATCGAGGTAATGCTCAAGCGTGAGATGGAGGCTCCTGAATTTGACCGCGAAAAAGTCAAGCATGAGATAATGGCTATCGCCGACCCGGAGAAATCGGAAATTGTGCGCCGTCAGCAGGAAGCCGAAACGATTGCAAAAGAAAAGGAGGAACGCCAGCAACGGGAAGAAGCGGAAAAGGCTCGTATTGCCGCCGAAACTGAACGCGCTAATATCTGGAATTTTCTTGACCGTTTTGTCAATGAGATAAAATCTGGCAAACGGCTTAACGGCAACAACCGCTACACTGCCGGAAGCTGCAAGGCATGGAGCAGTTTCCGAAAACTCTATAACGGATTTGACCCACGCCACAAGCTGACATGGGCAGATGTTGACCGCGCATTGGTAACGAAGTTTCTCGATCACCTTCAGAAGCTCGACTACATGGGCAGCTCTGTCAACAAGTACCTTGTATCGTTCCGTGCTATGGTTGGCTACGCTTACGAGGACGGATTGCATAACAATGACCGCGCATTAGGCTGTTTCTCCAAACGTAAGGTCGAGGAAAGCGACAAAGCGGCTGAAATCTATCTTACGGAAGCGGAGTTGCAGGCATTGGCAGATATGGAACTGACGGGGCTTAAAGACCAAGTGCGGGATATTTTCCTTGTCGGTTGCTACACCTGTCAGCGTGTCAGCGACTACAACAATATCCAGCCGGAGGACTTTACCACAACCGCAAAAGGCACTCCGATTATCCGTCTTGTCCAGCAAAAGACCCGCAATGAGGTCAAGATTCCTATAATGAATCCCAACCTCGAAGCCATCTGCAAGAAATACGGCTATCATCTGCCCTCTGTGGTTGACCAGATTCTGAACCGCTATATTAAGGATATATTGAAAGACCTCTCAGAGAGCGTGCCGACGCTTGCTGTCAAGGTGCCGACAAAGCTCACGATGAAGCAGAAAGAGAAGGAGAAAGCCGGAGAATTGACAGTTGAGCGCAACGACAAAGGCGAAGTGATGATGCCTCGTTATGACTGCGTGACGACCCACACCGCCCGACGCAGCGGTATTACCAATATGTACCTGTCCCACAAGTTCACCATTGTTCAGATGATGCACGTCAGCGGGCACAAGACACAAAAGACCTTCCTTGACTACATAAAGCTGTCATCAGATGAAATCGCCGATGAGATAGATGCAATCGTCAACGGAGCAAAAGAAGAAGTGTTCTAAGAGGGAAAGTGTCTGCATATGACTGAAGATCAAAATAAAAGTATTAACTTTGTGTATGGAAACAATTGTTCGTATTCAGAACGAATCAGAATATAATGAAATACTGCGACAAGCCGTCGCAGTTATTGAAAACGCGAGAAGCAACGCCGCCCGTGCCATTGTCAGTACATCAAATGAAATGCACTGGAGCATTGGTCAGCTACTATATGAACGTAAACTCGATAGCGCACACGGGGATGGTGTAGTAAAGCGGCTCTCGGTTGACCTGAAAGCGATGTACCCCAAAATGGGCATGTCGGTAAGCAATTTGTGGGCGATGAAGAAATATTACGTCCGGTTCCATCTCTCCAACCCAAAACTCCAACGCTGCGTTGGAGTTTTGCCATGGCGACACATAAATCAGTTGATGACCAAGCTGAAAGATGATGACAACGCTATCCAATACTATGCTGAAAGGGCTATCGAAAAAGGATGGAATTGCGACTTGTTGGTGAATGCCATCAAATTGGAGATGCACAAGCATCAGCCGGAATCCAACGTTTCAAACAATTTTTCCATTGCGCTCCCGGAGGCTCAGGCAGCATACGCCAATGAGGTTTTCAAGGATTCCTATTGTATGGGATTTCTCGGAGTAACTGAGCCGCTTCTTGAACTGGAGCTTGAGCGGAGATTGGTTGAGAAGGTAAAACAGTTCCTTCTTGAACTCGGTCAGGGATTTACATACATTGGCAATCAGCACGTTCTGTCCTATAACGGCAAGGATTATAAGGTGGATATGCTCTTTTTTCATAGGGGGCTTCGGTCGCTCGTTGCCGTCGATTTGAAAATATCCGAGTTCATGCCCGAATATGTCAGCAAGATGAACCTCTATCTCTCGTTGCTTGACAGACTTGAACGTGGCAAAGATGAAAATCCGTCAATCGGTATAATCCTATGCGCCGAAAAAGACAATGTGGAGGTTGAACTGGCCCTCGAAGGCTTTACGAAACCTATTGGCGTTGCTGAATACAAACTTATCGTGCCTCAAAAAGAGCTGAAACAGCTAATCACCGACGAAATAAAGACTTTCAACCAAGAAGTTGCCGACAAATCAGCAGAACAATCATAGGGAAACGGCAAAATATCGCCGTTTTTCTTTTCATCAGCCCACATATATAGTTAGGTTTAGTTTGTCGGGCATATATAAAGCCCGAACCAAACCAAACTGATTTACCGCCGTGGCGTAGTAAGGGGGCAAGGGTCATGATGACTGGGGAAAAGAAACTGCATTATCCGCATTTTTATGGTGGCTGCCGTGGAGATGCGGATTTTTCTTTCCCGATTATCACAGAGTTACAGATTTTTGTTGTAACTTTGCGTATGGCAACACTCTATAAGATATTGATTCTGTGTGTTGGCTTTGCCCTCTTCACTAACCTATGGGCGCAAAGCCTATCGTTCTTGTTCTGCCGGAAAGGAGGTAAGCAATGGAACTTATTTATCGGGCGAAATGGTAAAATGACAGACTTATGACAACAATGGATAATTCAACCGTTCCGCCTCCATATCTCCCTAAACGACAGGTGGTTTTTCAATGTAAGGTGGATAATAGAATGTACAAATGGCCTATCATAATGTTGTGCATATTTGATGTCGTTGTATTTTTCATGGCTCCTACTATTCTACTGGGCTTGATTTCCATTCTTTGGGTTTCTCCCCCGTTTCTGATAGTTGTGCTTTTGTCTCGGTATTTATGGAGAAAAACAACTTATACCATAGATGACAAAGTATTACGTTTATCGGCTCCTTTGAAATCATTAGCTATAAATATTGATAGCATCAAGAAAATCCGGCGTGGAAAATTCTGGGTTGAAAGAGGCCGAAATTACTCGGCGACTTATATCAAGCTCCGTATCATCTACGACAGAAGCAACTATGTATATGTATCACCTGAAGATGAGGAATTATTTGTTAACACACTGCAAGCCATCAATCCCAATATCGAATATAGCAGTGAGCGAGGCTTGTAATCGTAGGCAATATGGGCGAAATGCGATGAATAAGAAGAATAATCACCGTTCAAGACTGATTTTCACGGAGATTTGGGACATTTGTCACATCCAATGTCGATTATTCTTTGTAAATTTACGACATTACAGATAATAGACTCACATGAAACTACTAAGAGGCTTATTCTACCAGTATTATTGGTGGCAGATGCGACAGGAACAAGATGGATTCTACGTTCCTCTGTTGGCTGTGTTATGTATTTTGTGTCCGTTTTTTGGAATAATCGGTTTTTTAATAATTTCGGCTGATGTTACAGATATTATTGGTTTGAAGAAATATGATGTAAAAATGATTATTTCAGTCCTGTTTATTCTTGGACTCACCTTTCTATGGTGGTTGATTTTACGAAAGAAACGATATAGAGCAATAATCTGCAGGCATGATGTCTACAATATTTCTGTGTATCAAAGGCTCGCAGTGATATATCCAATTCTATCTGCGATACTTCTCTTTATTGGACTGTACATCGGTTATCTACATAATTCGGCAGCGATAACCCAATAATTATAAGCGTATGAATCACCACATCAATAAGTTTCAGCGGCAAGGATTCATAATCCTGATGATATGCTCGGCGATAATGTTTGGCATAGGAATTTATATGTTTGTGGCTGATTTCAATTCGACAAGCATAGTAACGGGATGGAGATTCAATCCTTTCGAGCAAACTATCTCGTGGCAGACACCTGTATTCGGAGCTGTCGTTTCACTAATTATAGGTATTTCGATTAAAATAGATAGACCATCGTTGCCTAAAATGGATATTCAAGGGAAGCGTGCCTTTATATTTGATAAGATTGCGGATTTCCTAAAGGAAAATGATTTCAAGAAACGAGGTAATCATTTCTTCAAGAGAAACGGTGAGATAGGTTATTGTGTGAATATTCAGAATGACAAATGGAATAATACCAATCAAATCCGCTTCACATTGAATGTCGGTATATTTACAGATGCCTTTTGGCTTGAATGTAAGGATTTCAAGAATACCGGGATTATCCCTATTTTCCCTAAGGAATATGATTGTGCTATCAGGGAGAGAATCGGCGACTTACTTCCGGTCAAAGAGGATAAATGGTACTGCATTACCTCCGGCACAGATGTCATGAAACTATGGAGCGAAATAGAGTGTGACCTCACCGAATATATACTGCCGTTCATTGCCCGTTACAATACCGAGTCTGATGTCATACCCAACCAATGTATCTACCGGAAAGGAGGCAAGCAATGAGGTACTTAAAGAAAATATTTGTTTGTTGTTACCGTTTTCAAGAGCGTGTCGGAAATGGAGATATGCCTGTGGCTATGTCTATGGGCATGATATTCTTAACCATTTACATATACTTATCTTCCATCTCAATAGGCGTTTCATTCTATTGGGAAAACATAATCGGTAAGCACTTAGTGTTAGACCTCAAAAAACTGATGTTCTGCAATTTCTTTATATGTTGCTTAATGGGAGGCATGTTTTATCTGAAATATCTTAAAGGTAATCGACTAAATAAAACTCTGTTGATTGGGATTCCCAAATTTGATAAAATAAGTGCTGTTGTATTCATTATTGGAAGTATAGTCAGTCTATGTGGAGTATTTATGTTTATGTGGGCTGTAAATAATGGATTTATATTGGAAGGAGGCAAGCGATGAAGAATAAAATATTTATAACAATAATGCTCACCCTGTCAAATCTCGTTTGCAGTGGGCAATCCTTTGTTGACAAATATCCAAAGCTGATGAAGAATAATTTGCCTGAATTTTTCGAGGATTGGGAAGCCTATTCTGATTCAGTAGCGAGTACGGTAAATTGTCATTCAGAGATATGCAATGCAGTAAATGCTGAATTTGATTCGTTGCTTCAAGTTATCAGAGAATTGCAAGGCTGTGCTTCTCACTATGTAAAGAGGTCGAAAAGTAAAGATTTTGGAATTATTCCTCAAAATATTCCGGTTGAATACTATCCTATTTCACCGACTCCAAAAGACACTCTATTCTTCTCTTGGGGATATTATCAAATGTATCTTGACAAAATGGTTGAGGACACCATAACACCTCGGTTGCGACCGAACGAGTTATACATGACAAGGAATATAGGTAATCGCCTAATGGAATTTTTAACAGGTAAGAATGTAGCGCATGAAAGGCCGGCTAAATATCTTAAAAAGAATATTAAGGAATTAAAGAAATACCTTTACCGTTACAATGGAGACTTCAACGGAGCTGTGATTTTTAATAATTTCCCTTACATTTATTATGTACGGGTAACAAGTGATTTTATAGTACTGTATGTAAGAGATGGGTATCTCACCGGCTATGAAATATGGTATATTAAGAAGAATGGTAAGTTTGAACGAGTTTCAGGCAAACATAATACTTGGATAGCATAATTTTATAAGTATGAAAAGATACTATATTTTGATTACATCTGGTACGTTGTGGAGGCACTAAAGCAGAAGGAAGGTAGTCGGTCAAGTGGAGATACCTTGTTGCTGCTCACATGGTTGTTTGCGTTTCTAATTCCATTGATAACGCCATTGACGTATCAGATATTAGGAAATCCGACTGCAATGATCCTTGGAGTGGGGCTGATATTCTTGCCAATTCTATTCTGCAAGTTACGATACACAAAACAACGACGCGAGGCTATATTCGAGCATTATTCCGGGATAAAGAATATCTTTACCCGATGGTTAGTTCTTATCGGTGCCATAATATTCTTGACCGCTATGAATTTTATGCTTATGTATCACTTTGGATTTATTACTAAAAAGTTATAGAACTATTGACATGGAGATACGAGTAGATTTTTCAAAAGGTGGCTTTGAGATGTCCTTTATTCCGGTTGATTTTTACTCATTAGAGTCAATCTTCGGACAGTTGTCCGTAATTCAAATCAAGAATCTCAGTATAGGAATTTTCCTTAATGATAATCCACAAGAAGATTTATATATTGACCTGAATAATATAAATAGGTTTTTCCCTGATTCGGTAACTAACCTCCAACCGTTATTCTCTTTCTTGCATAAGATTGAAGATAGGGAATCCTTTTCTGTATATAAACTGGAAGTTGATTTCGGGAAATTTCAGTTTCTATACGACGATGATTCGTTCCTTTTTCTAAAAGGACAAGTTTCTAACAAAGAAGATTTTGAAATAATAAATTCCATTTATAATGAGGTATGTTCGGTCATTAACATTGAGGAGTAATTGATAGAAATCTTAATATTCTCAAACGACTAAAATTCAGTAAGTATATGAAACTGACTGATAAACGATTTTGGATAGCATGGTTTGTGCTTCTAATTCTGGCGATTGTGAATTGCATGGCAGAAGGATGGAGCGAGGATACGGCATTGCTTGGCGGTGGTTATGCACTGTCGCTGTTATCGACGTGGTTGTGTCATAGGGTAAGACCGAGAACGGCGTTTGGCAACCTGATTGTGATGATAGCCTATAATGCCATATTGAGCTGCAATCTTGTATTCAATAGCCAATATGGAGCGGGACTGACATGGTGGTTTTTAGCACTGCTGCTGAACACCATACATTCAATTGGTCTGATGATTTTCACCCTCGTATCCTCTCAAAAACGGAATTTATGATTCCCTTTACGGAATAAAATTAAAAAAGCCGCCGAGAGTGTGCAAAGACTCTCTCGGCGGTATGGATATCATTCTTCAGTGGGATTGAAATACAGGTAGGTCTTATCCAATCCCCGTTCTTTCTCCCAATAGCGGATGTTGTTCTTGATACTGTCTCGCTCCTGCCATGTCCCGGTCATGAAATCCCGCTCGGTATTCATAAGAAACTGACGAGCTTCATCGGTCTTATATGCTGTACGCTGGTTGCGGTAGAGCCACTCGACATCTTTCAACTTGGAGTTTTGGTTTAGCTGATAGAAGAAGCCGTAGCCGAATCCTCCGGCGGCGAGAAGAAGGATGGCGAAGATTGCATAGACCCATTTGGGGGTAGCGAGCCACCATTGACCGGCTACAAGGGATTGCACCTTGTAACGCAGGTCGCTGACAACATTATAGAGTTTATTACGCTCGTCGGCGAACTCTTTACGGAATCCCTCGTAAAGAGCGTCTTTGACCTTGACTTCAAGATTGTCAGACAATATGTCCGCAACACCTTTCGACAGACTGCCAGGCAGTTTTTCAATGACTTCTTTGAGAATCTCGTCTGCCGATGTCGCTGACAGCTTTTCATCAAGCAGTTTGCCGATGCTTTCGTTGGTCGCAATGTCTTCAGGCAATTCCACGGTTATTGATTCCGGACTGACAGCCTGTGTCGGAGGCGGTGTTGCCATGCCCCTCGTTTCCAGAGTCTCGATTCGGGTGCCGTGAGCGGTTACTTTCTTTTGCAGGTCGTCAAGCTGCTCTCCTTGTTTTTTGACGTCATCGTAGAGTTTTGACATATTCAGATTTTTCTTGATTTGCTTTTCGGTTTGCGTTTACGTTTGGCTTCCTCTTTCTTGATTTCGTTCTGGAACGCCTGTTCCTCCGGGTCGAATCCGGGTCCGAGAGTGAACAGATTTCCGATTGCCCCGACTGTGGCTTCCAGCACATCCCCGACAAGAGAAGACTTTTGAGACTGAGCATATTCCACGGTTACTTTGGGTTGCTTGGGCGCATTATCAAACTGCTGATGCCCGTGCTTGCGGCTGAATTCAAAGAGATTGTTCAGTCGCCGATACGTGAAAGCGCGGTCGATTTTGGAACCGTTCATCGTAATATCGCCATCGGAAAATTTCACACCGATATGTTCTCCGGTGTTGTGATCATCATGAAATTTCACGTCAATTCCGGCACAGGCAAGACGGCGACAGAACTCATCCCATGACTTGCAGTCATATATTGCCGCAGAAATCTTGGTCTTGAACACAGGCTTTTTCTGTTCGTATTTTTCTTTCAGCGGCGAATATGTAAGCCCATATTTGTCTTTCAGAGCCTTGACAACCTTGTCGCTCCGCTTGAAATTATTGCGCTCGTTGACGGCTTTGCCATGAAGATTCACACGGTTATAGACGATGTGGAAATGCGGATGCTCGGTTTCAAGATGACGCACGATAAGATATTGCGTGTCCTTGAATTCCATTCCGTCCAGATATTCTTTGGCGAGTTGTGCCATGAATTCATCGGTAAGCCGAGGAGTATCGGCATTGTCAAAACTGATGGAGATATGTCCCGCCGGGTTCTCCTTGCCGGGCATAAATCCGTGTATCGCCTCAAAAGATTGTACCATTCTGGCATAGTCGGATGTGAAAACATTATCGCTTCCGATGATGCGCCATGTGTCGGGCGTGTATTCTTTCGGGTCGTGAAACTGTCGTGTCACATACCCCACGACATCGTGAAACGTGCCGCTTTTAAGGATTCTTGCAAACATAGTCGGTCTCCTTGTTGGGTCTTAATTTTTTGAGAATGTCAAACATCCTGTCAACGACAGCCGCCAATTTATTGGCCGCGCTGCGGAGTTTGAGCTGATGAAAACAGGTCATCGCCTGATTGAAATCGGAACTGAGACTGAGTATCCCTTTGGCTATTTCCTTTTCAATCTCGGTCAGGCGGCTGACGATTGTGAGCCGGAACGCTCCGTGGCGGACATACTCTGCCAGCTTTACACCGGCATCTTTCGACCGCTTTTTGAGGTCGGTATGTTCGGCATCCGTCAGCTTGATTGTCACCACATGGGTGCGCTTCTCATCGGTCGGTTTAGAGGGGCGACCGCCCTTTCTTGTGGGTGATTTACTCATTGTGGTCATTAAGATGGGTTATGTGAATTGGGGAGGCAAAGAGCGGCATAAGCTGCGCAGTTTTGGGAGGCGTTTTCGGAGAAAAAGAAATCCCGAAACATATCCTTGCCTTCCCAATTCACTACGTTCATGGGAAGCTGCCCCACGGTGTGCCGGGTGCAGTGGTATCCCGAAATAATTAACTCAGAGTTTGCGCCAGACTTCGATGTCCGGGGAGTATGCCCGCAGGTGGTCGGCGAGAACGGCGTTGATGTAGCTGGCGACGGTGGTGCCGCGCTCGCCGAGGATGCGGGCGATGCGTTCAAGCTGCTCCCAGATGTCGTCCTCGATGTTGACCGGGTGTCGGTTCACCACCTTTGCAGGAGTTAGGAACGTTGCCTTGAACTCGGAGAAATCCGATTTGCGCTGCTGCTTGCCGATGCGCTGTTGCTTCGGCGGCTCGGTTGTGTCGGTTGCTGCTGTTGCCGTCTGCTCGTTGCCAAACATATTTTCATTGGCAACAGCGTTGGCTGTGGTGGTGCTGTTAACAGCATTGTCGCTGTTGACTGCGAGATTGGGGTTGGTGGAGTTATCGGGTTGCTTAATAATTTGTGGGTTAGAGGTTGATACTTGGTTTTCGGGTGCATCGGTCAACTTTGTTGACTTGGATGCAGGGGTTAAAGGTGTTTTTGTGGTTTTCATTGGAAGTTTTGTTTTTGGTGAGACTTTGGTTGACAAGAAAATCATTCAAGTCGTTAAACTCAGAGTATAGTGTAGAGCGGTCAATCACGGTTGAGCCATACATGGCTGTCAACTCAGAAAATGCTGTTTGTCCGGCGGTGTCGTTGTCAAGATAGCAGTTGATTATTCTGTAATCCTTGAGGTACGGTACAGCTTTGTTGACATTGACAACCGAGTTGAGTATGATTGCGTCGGCTCCGCTGATGATGCCGAGTGTGAGTGCGGAGAGATAATCTATGAATCCCTCGAACACGGCACACTCTGCTGACGGGCCATCTCTCGCCCACGGCAGATATGAGATGTCCTTGCGTCCCCGGCAACCTTTGAAATATCGGTTGCACAGTTCCCAGCCATTGTTGACATTTTCAAATGCCACGGCAAAATACATTTTACTGTTGACGCTGTAATGAGCCTCCTTGCAGTTCGCCTTGGCGATTTGTGCCGGGATGCCACGCTCTTGTAGGTATGCGACAAATGCGCGGTGTTCCAGTGGCACGATCTTAAACCGTTCCATACTCGGAGCTGACTGTTGAGGAGCAAAAGAGAAAGCGACTGTCGGCACCGATGGCACCGGGTAGCTGTTGGCGATGCAACGCAGTATATAGCGCAGGTCTGTTGACTGGTACAACTCGGCAGCAAGGTCGATGATGTTGCCGCCTTTGCCAAGCCCGAAATCATACCAGCAGTTGAGCGCGGTATCTACCTTGAATGACGGCGTATGTTCCTGTCGCAACGGCGACTTATACCAGAGCCTTATTCCTTTTCTCGCCGCCGGCTCATGTCCGAGACGAGACAAGAAGGAGGCTAAAGGGATTGATTTAATCTCTTTGATCATATCGTTAATATGTATGTAGGGATTTGGTTCGGGTTCAGCTTACATATATACACCCCATACTGAACCGAACTTAAATCAGTAATAGAATTGGGAGTTGTATGAGTATGTTCCGTTTTCCCGGACTATCATCCTTTTGTTCATCAGAAATGACTTGAGTTTGGTAACCTTTCCGTCGCCGTATGGGAATCCACAGGCGGCATAAGCCCTCTTTATGCTGTCCTCGCAATTCTGACAGCCTTTTATCGCTCCGTCGGCAAATGCTATTTCAAGGGCCTGACGGTGCTGTTCAGGAGTAAGTTCAGAATATGAGAAGGTCTGTATCTTCGTTTTTCCGGCAAAGGTGTAATCAGCGGCGATTTCAGGCAGTCCGGATTCATTGACGATGAAAGCAAATGGCGGGAAGTCCATTGAACGGATACAGGATGCCGACACCTCCGTCACTTCGCTGTCTGTCGTGCTTTTGCAGACCTGCAAAACGGTTTCTGCCTTGTTGTTCAACTCCGTGCCAACATGACCGCGTACATTGTCATCGCTCTTGTTGAGGTGTAGAACGGTATGGATGTGTATCTGATACTTGTCCGTCCATTCCATAAGTTTGCCGATAAGCCTTGACGATTCAATGGCGTTGTTGATGTCAAACATCAGGTCGCGTACTCCGTCTATTATGACCAGCCCGACATTGGGTGTGTTTGCGATAGCATTGTCGATAAGTTCAAGACGCAGGTCGGGTGTCAATGCGCGGAGCTGGGCAAATATCAAGTTTCCCGGATGCCTGTCAATCGGAAGTCCGGCAAGTCGCAACGCCCGCTTCATTATTCGCTGGCAATGGTGTGGGCTTTGCTCGGTGTCGAAGTAGAGTATCATGCGCTTGTCATCGGGAAACTCGGCGATGTAGCGCAACACCTCTCCGTTGGTAAGAGCCGCCGCGAGAATGGCACTCACGTTGAAGGTCTTTTTACTTTTCGCCTTTCCGGTCGATGCCGAGAAATTTCCGAGTGTGCCGATTGCGGAGCCGTTGCAAAAGAGAACCTCCGGGCTTTTTGCAATATCGTCAGTCACTTTGAGTTGATATGACTGCCAGAGCTGATTCAATTCCTGCGCATCCATCATAGTTTCGCTTTTTCAAGTATAAGACGCTCTACATCGCTCTGGCGGTAGCATACCTTCTTGCCGACTTTGACAGGAATAAGGATATTGTTGCGGTTCCAGTTCCAGAGGGTGGTGTGGCACACGCCGAATTTCTCCATCACCTCCTTCTTGGTAAGCAACGCTTCCTGTGCCGCGCTGACCATAGCGGGAAGCAACTCCGTCTTTGCGGCCTCGATTGTCTGTCTTACCAGCTCAACGAGGTCTTCAAGTTTGACATTGAGCGTAACGCCGGTCACGCCACTGTTGATTAACTCTAAAAGATTTGTCATAGGCAAATACTGTGTCGCCGGATTGTTAAGGGCTGAACGATTTTGGCGACGTTAGAAACCGTTTAGCCGCCGTTCCGTCTGAAACGGCGATGCAAAGATAATGGACAACTGTCCGCCTTGCAATAGCTATAACGCACTGTATCAGCCAAATAAATTCGTTTAATTTCGTTGGTGCAATTAAACGAATTAAACGAACTGAATAGAGAAAAATCAAAGTGGATAGAAACAAAAAAAGCCACCCGGCCGCAAGCGGTCAGATGGCTTCAGTATGATGAAAATCCGGCGTTACGCCGCCTCAAAATGGATTCTGATATTGTCGAGATTCTTTTTGTCCTGCCCTATGTCAATCATGCGCTTGCCTCCCATCATC
>UMFD01066341.1_pt1 | contig 28965 bp, 30 predicted proteins | sample 1964901 | NCBI WGS metagenome assembly UMFD01 (sample SAMEA4836035, study PRJEB28245) | human gut metagenome | biome: gut microbiome; material: fecal sample | place: Denmark | collected 2008 | reverse complement strand
CCACAGGAACAATTATTAGTCCACTTATTTAATTTATATTATACTACGCACCTCCATATCAATATTTTGGTCATATTGTATACTGTTTTGTCGATTTTGTTAAGCAAACTCATCAACATCAAAATCATTTTTGCCAAGAAGTTGCGATTTTTAATCAAAAAAGAGAATAATTAGTGTCAGCTTACTTGCTATTCTCCTAATTATTCCCTTCTTGTTTTTATTCAGTTTCGTTTTCTTCCTCTAATAGCTTTAATAATGCAGAAGGTTCATACACCTTAACAGAAGATTTCATATAGTCTTTTACATTTCTTGTTACTATACAATCCATTTCTGAACGAATTGATGTTTCCACCATAATAGCATCTTCATAATCACCAATTTCAGAAGATATTGCTTTCCGGCAATCCAAAGAAGTAGTATCCAACAAATGAAACAAAGTAAAAAGTTTGCTCAAAATCTTTCGTGTTTCTTCGTCGCTATGTGTTAAACGATGTGTCAGATAATAGATATCTTTAACTGACTTTGCAGTGATATATCCCTCAAATTGCTTATTTGCAGAATAAATAAAGAGTTTTTGTGCTGCTTCTGCAAACGGAACACGCGACTGTAATGCGTCGATGATAACACAAGTATCAACTAAAACTCTCATATTATATTCAACCTTTCTTCCCGTGCTTCTTCCAGAGTCATATCATTTGAAAGAACACCAAACAATGACTTAGCAACATCTACTCTGTCCTGATATGGGTTAGACAATTTTGCAACAACTTTTCCGTTACGAGTAATATAAATATCCTCTGTTTCTGCAAGCATAAGATATTTACCAAGATTAATTTTCAATTCAGTTGCGGTAATAGACATATCATCATCCCCTTTCTTAAAAAACAACTATTTATCGTCTTAAAAAGATAATCTCTCTTTTCAATACTTCAAGGCTATCCTCTGCACCAACCCACATCTGCATAGTTCCGTCAAGATAAAGTCTTGCATATTCAAGCGGATTATCTATGGCAAGAGCATTCAATGCACACTCTGAATTAGGAGTAGTTTTTAACCCTTCCTCTGCCTTTGCACAATCAATCCCTTCTTGAAAATGTATTATAAGCATTTCATCCAGTTCCAACTGCCATTTTCATAATTTGTTATAAGTTGTTACCAGATTTTCTTTCCCTTATGAGGGTTCGTAAACAAGGGTAGAACGATATAACACGATACAAGATGTGACGGAGAGGACACCCACGAAAACTTTAGTGTTTTCGCAACGCGCAAATTCTTTCCAACCTCAATTCCGCATTTTCTCTTTACCTGTGAGATATACAGATTGGAAACCTTCATGCCGGCATTATGTTCAGCCACATACTTCTTTCTCTCATCATATGTTGCCTTAGTCTCTGCAGATGTTATATCCACATCATCAAGTTCAATTGTAACATTAATGTAATTCATCCGGCTTCTGTTTTAGTTGGGACAAGAGAACAACAGTCTCCACATGTGTCGGTACTCTCCCATGAACACAAATCATTAGCCACGTCTGTGCCGCATGAACACATTTTTCCACCCACTGTTATTTCGGTTCCATCAACAACTTTTGTCAGCTTTCTCTCCATCTTAAGACACCTTATTTCCTTTCTTCAATTCCTTCTGAATTGCTTTGTAATGTTCCTTGGCATTGGGAACGGTTCCCGACTGGTTTCCCTTTAGCACAAAGGTCAGCTTGTATGGGTCGGGATTACCTTCCTCATCAAAGCCTCCAACCAGAACCTTCTCAATAATACTCTCAAACACCACTCTGTCAAATTCATCCAGCACCTGCTCACTGATTAGTGTCTCACGAAGTGCTGACATTCGCTTGCCAACATCTTTCTGTTTGTTAATTGACTCCTCCAAAAGATATCTTCTCTCAGAAAGAGTATGAAGTTTACGGGTAAATTCAAGTACCTTTTCATCATAAACTTCCTTACTTATTGTACCATCAATGAGCATATCTGTCATTCGGGATTTTTTTGATTCCAAGGAAGAAATGTCCTTATCAAGCTGTTGCTTCTTACGAACATCCTCTGCATTGTTCAAAGCCTCCTCCACATTCGACATAACTATATCCAGCACATCATCAAAATTCCCTGCCAGCAATCCAAAGGCTTCCAAAAAAGCTCCTTCCAAAATCGCCTCATCAATGGCTTTGCAATGTGGACAATTCTTAATTCCATTCTTGGTGGCATTCATACACTGCCACACAGGCTTTTCATAAATGGAACTGCTGTGCCTTGTCCTTCGGGTAAGCTTATGTCCACAATAGCTGCACTCACACATACTGCTGAAAGCATATTGACGGGTATAACGCTCCCTGTTTCCGCTGGTCTCCATAATTTTATTCTTAGAACGCTTCATGCGGATGCGCTCTGCCTCATCCCACACCTCTCTGGAAACGATAGACTCATGATGGTCTCTGATATAAAACTGATCCTGCTCACCCATATTAGCAAGTCTACGCCATTTTAAACGACCATGACAGCAAACATACTCTGCTATCCCCTGACCTATCAGATATTCTACTGAGTAACAGACTTCCTTCTGCCAACTGCTATTTTATTGGACGAAAAGAGGAACTGAAGGCTGTTGCTAAGGCATTACAGGACCATAATCCTGTATTTATCACCGGAACTGCAGGTATGGGTAAAAGTGAATTGGTAAAGACCTATGCCAAGAAGAACGAAAAGAAATACACAAATATCATTCATCTGTTTTATGGTGGTGATTTGAAGAAATGTGTTGCTCACATGGAATTTAGCGATGATACCGCTGATATGAGTGAAGAAATGCTTTTTGACAAGCATATGAGAATATTAAAAAAGCTCCACTCTGACAGTTTGATTATCATTGATAACTTCAATGTTCTGTCGAAAGAGGATGCTTTCTTCAAGGAATTTATAAAATTGAATTGCAAAATACTGGTTACCAGTCGTTGCAATATTTCACAATATGAGACGATAAAGATTTCTGAAATGGACGCAGATACTGAGCTTATAGAATTGTTTTATAAGCATTGCCCTTCTGCAAAGAGTTCTCAAGATGTGGTAAAGGAGATTATTCAGACGGTAGGTTGCCACACTCTTACGGTTTGCCTGTCTGCTTTGTCTCTGACAGCCAGTGGCTTGGAGCCGGAAGAACTGCTGGCAGAGTTGAAAACCTGTGGCTTGAATATTACCTCCGGGGAAGATGTAGAACTGTATAAGGATGATGATTTTACAGACGGACTGATGATAGAGCATTTACGCAAGCTCCTACAGCTTGGTAAATTATCCAATCAGCAATTGGACATTCTCCGCAATCTGTCCCTGCTACCGGTTTCCGGTGTAATAAAGAATAGCTTTAAGAACTGGATGAAGCTTGATAACCTCACAGATGTGAACCACCTTATTAAGTACGGATTTATCAACGAGGATACGGATAACAAGAAAATCAGCCTGCATCCGCTGTTGCAAGAAGTGATTGCTATTGAGACCATGCCAACGGTTACTGCCTGTAGTACTCTGTTGGACAACCTCCACCTTATCTGCCTGGCACATGGTTTAGAGCTACGCAGACCGGAAAATGTCATAGCCTCTCTCATCAGTGTGACGGAGCGTATTATTGTGGATGATGGAGCATATTTTCTGCTATTCTTGCAGGATGTGTTCCCATATCTGGACAAGTATCTTGTATCAGATTACCTGCCCAAACTTACTGAAAGAATCAGCTATGTTATGGAAGAATACAAGCTGGAGTCTCCTTGTGATAAGGCACTGCTACTGGATTATAAGGCAGAATGTTTTCTGTTGAAAAAGGATTATGGAAATGCAGTAAAGAAGCGTGAAAAGGCAATCAACATTATGGAAAAGCTTCATACTAAGGATGCAGATATGCGGGCTACCAACCTGCTGTCCAATCTGTACAACAACCTTTCCAACACTTATCTACTGATGAAACGAGGGAATGAGGCAGCCAAAGCACTGCGTACGGCTTTTAATATCCGTATAGAATATGCCCACTTGGGACTAACCGAATCCCATGATTCCTTGCAACAAATGATGAATCTTATCAATATGCTGTTGCTGGCAAAGGATGTGGACAATGCAAAAATTGTACTGGAGCAATATGAAACCTTGGTATTGGAACATCTGTCGGATACCTCTCTGGATTATGGTATCTGTAAGCTGAGTCAGGGGATTATTGATATGATGGAAAGAAAGCCGGAAGCGGCAGAGATAAATCTGCTTGGGGCTGAGAGCATTATTGGAAATGCTGTAGGAACAGATAATGACTATATGAGGACGACCTATCGGTATCTGAATAATCTGTATGCACGGTGGAAGAAGGCAGAGAAGGCGATTGAGTATAGGGATAAGTTTCTTGAGGTAAAACGCGGGATTACCAGAACCTAACAATCTCAACTGTTGCATTTTTTTCAACAGTTACCCGCAAGAAAATTCTTGCATTTTTGCCCTGCATGACTTATAATTCATATGGTGTGCTACGGAAACTTGCGATGCCCGTGGCCGGTGGAGATTCATGCGTGAACTCCACTTTTATATAGGATTTCAGTAAAAGTTGAGGATTGCCCTAGATTGTGGGGCAAACCTCATTTTTGTTACTTAATTGATGACGCAATATTTGAATCTTTTATTTTATTTCCATTACCAACAGTTACTCGATTGTCATTATAAATAACAACCACCATTCTTTCAGAAATTTTATGTAATTCTTCTTCCGATTTCCCAGAAACATCTATGTCTAAAGAATCAAGATTCCCAAATCCTTTTTCTAATATCATAAATATATCCAGTAATTTATTTTCTATAACTGAAAAAATGTTCTGTACAAATTGAGAACCAATCACTACTCTTGCAGAAATAATATTCATATAAGGATCATTATTACATTTAGCAATGATGGGGAAAAATTCTGCTGGCAATGTTGCTCCTAATTGCCTTTCTTCATCATCAGCACTCTCTAACAATTTTTTTAATGCATCCACTCCCTCATGAAAAGAAACATTCAATATTCTATCTCTAATTTCATCTGGCATTTTACCTAATGGCAGAGACACATTATTCCACTTCATATGATTAGCCATTGAGCCCTTAAAGTAACTCCCCATCAAATTTCCTTGAACAACTCTATATTCTGGAAGTTCTGCATCACTCGGATAGCCTGCAATTTCACAATTAACCCATTCTAATAACTTATCATTTCCTAATTCAAGCAGTAATACTTTTGCTCTTTTCAAAGCTGTCATCGTATCAACTGAACTATTTGCTAAATCTAGAATAATTTTACTTTTAGCCATTAAAACACTCCTTCTATCCACTTAACGATTTCTGACCAAAACGAAAACAACAACACAACTCCTGCAGCAAGCGAAATTAAAAAACTACAAACAACTGGATGTTTTTCAAAAAATGACTTCTTTTCTTCACTTGAATCATTTGTAATTGCATTTGCAATCTTGGAGTTACTAATTTTATTTCCATCCCCAATATTAACGCTATTATTATTCACAGTATCTATATTATATATCACTTTTTCATGCATCATTGCTTCATATTCTGCAAGACGTTCATTGTATGTTCTGGCTGAATTGCTAATATTAACACAATATGGTTTGTTTGATGCCCAACTGACATTAACAAGTCCTTCTTCTCTTAATTCTTTTAGAATACCTCGAAGTTCCTCATCTTCTTTTCTTGATGCACTTTCAAATCGCTCACATAGCATCTGAACTGAATTATCAGCCTGCAATATTTCATCTAAAAGTTTCTTAGAATTAGAAGGAAGTTTTTTAAACTCCATAGAATAACACCTCCACTATAAATTTACTTTACCCTTAATCTCCCCCACCAGCTCATGCACCGTCGTACACGGGCACATCTCTGATGGCTTCGTTTTACCTTCTCTTTTACACTGTTCCAGTTTCTGCTGTGCTATCTGAATTGCCTTTTCTTCGTCACCGGCTTTGCAGATTTTGCCATACATCTGCTCATCAGCCTTGGAGTATTTCTGTCCAGTCTTGGTTTCATATACTCGTCCGAAATCTGAGCAACAAGTCCAAGAATCTTGGATTGCCGGCATAGAACCAAAGTAAGCATACATCCATATCTCAAAACATGGATTGGACCAGCCCACTTGTATTCCTTTATCCTCTGCCTCTTTTATAATCTCATCAAATCCTTGCACTTGGTCTCTATCAAATACAATCCATGGGATTCGATACTGTGCATCATAAGCAGTGAGTTCCAGACATTTATCAATCATTGCACGAGTCTTTGTCTCTACCACCTTTATTACAAGCTTGTTTCTCACATCTTCCGGCAATGCCTGATGGAGACCTTTAAAAAAGCAGCGTTCCGTAGCCTCTGTATCCGTAACAATCAAATAGTAGCCCAATTCCGGCACCTTGAATTGTTTTCTCTGGTCTCTCGTTTTTCTATTACCTGTTCTGTCTTTTTTCGCCATACTCATTCCTCCTTAAATATATCAATACTCTTTAAGGTAGGAATCGCACCATACTTTCCAATCAAGTAATTCTTCTCATAACTTTCATCCTTACGGATACGGGAACCATCCTCATCCACGAAGTCAGCCAATGAGTAAAGTGTGGATACACCTCTTTCATCCTTTTCTACAAACCAGATTTCATCACGACGCAACAACTGATTAGACAACTGCCATGTGTCATGGGTTGTAAATACAAGCTGTGCGTGGTTGGTGTTGATTTCCGGATTTAAGAATGTAAGCAGGAAATTTCTTACAAGTAACGGATGCAGGCGAGCATTTAATTCATCAATGAAGAACACACTGCCCTTCTCCAACACTTCCTGCAATTCCGGATATAATGCAAACATCTTCAAGGTTCCGGCAGACTCCAATCCCAACGGAATTTCCGCCATTTCATCAGAATCTATCATCTTGTGAAGTGCGTTAATCTTGTATCGTTCTTCCTTGCTTTCAGCCTCCTGAGGAACCTTTTCAATTCTGAAATCCTTGATATGCTCATCAAAAGATGCGAAATATTCTACAACTTTTTGCTGCACATTCTTATCTTCTACAAATCCCTTCGGCAATCTTCGTGACATAAAGAAGTTGGTAAAAGGATCACCAAAATCCGCAAATTCATTTGCAAGGAACCAATCCCTGATTGCCTTACACTTACCAATCTTCAGCTTTGCTCCCAAAGAGATAATAAGCACCTGCTTTTCCAATGCTACCTGAATATTGTCCCTACTGCTCTTTGGGAATCCCGACAAGTCCAGTTCCTCGTCACTGGTGCCACGATAAAATACTGTACTATACTTTCTGGCAGTCTTTGCCTTGGAATTAAGCCATTCTTCGGTTACACCTTCCTTATTGATGCAAAAACCATAGTTATAGCTTCTCTCAGACTTATCCCCAGGCAATGTGAAGTACACCTCAAAGCTAGATTCCGCATTGGCAGATGTGGAATCAAACAAGAACGGCGTTGGTCTGAACTCTTCAAACTTCTCCTCCTCATCGCCATACTTAAAGGACTCTGCAACATACTCAGACATATATTCAAAAGCATTATATATATTAGACTTTCCGCTTGCATTTGCACCATAAATGGCAGCAACTGGCAAAATCTTCTCGCTACCAACCGTCACTACTCTGTCTGAAAACTCGGTCATCTTCGCCGCAGACAAATCCAAAGTAGCCTCTTCTCTAAATGATTTGAAATTTTTAAAATTAAATTGAATTAACATGATTGCTACCTCACCTTCTTTTCTACTTTCTATTATATACAGTTTTTGCAAAAAATCAACATTCAAATTCGATTTATTCTCACTTTAATGTATATTTTTGTTGTTATAATAAAAATCACCCAATTTACATCTTCGTAAACTGAGTGACTTCGCACAATTTATACTTTTTTCTTTTTGAGCTTTCTCTCCGGCAATTCCGGGTACATTTCTTCCACCATATTCTGCAATGCAGTTCTATCATCCAAAATAGTTACTGGCAACATAAGTTTTGCACCTTCATATGGCGGTTCTGGTTCACTGTCCGGCATAAATTTCTTACTGACCTCTGTAATCTTTACCAGAAAGCCATTGCCATAAATCCCACCAAATATCCGCTCTTTATAATAAAAAATAAATCCACCCATCATAGGAATATTTCGTACATTTCCCAAATCAGATAGTTGGTCCATTATGTAATCTGCTAGTTCTTTATTCTTTGACATAAACACCTATTCCTTTTTCAATGCCTGTACTCTCATTGCTATATTTTCATTAAATTCTTCATCTGAAAACTTCGGATCTCTGGTATCAAACCATATCTTACAAGGCACTTCGCCACATTCACCACAATTTTGCATACACTTATTATTTCTAACACAGTCATAAATCGGACAAGCTTTCCCTTCCGGTGCATGAAAAACTTTTCCCTCACAGGAATTACAGCCATTGCACATCTTACCAAAACAATAACACGCTCTACATTCCGTGCCACAGACGCTTATCAGTTCCTTTTTATACTGCTCATACCAACCTCTGACCACCTCAATCGGATGTTGAACTAATTGGGCTGTTTCCTCTATGGTTTTACCTTCTTTAAACTGCTTACAGGCAACAGAATACATACTCTCCGAAACCTCTATCAAATATCCATCCGGGTCAAAAATATGAATTCCTCTTTGAAGCCAGGAAAAAGTTTTCGGCTCATGAAGTCTTTCCACCTGCGGATAAGAATTTAACAACTGCATAAATGCATCAAAATCTTCTGTCTCAAAATACAACTCCATGGTATTGGAACGAAATTTCATTGTACTGGCATCAAATCCGGCTATATGCTCCAATCCCTGTTGCAATGCTAATCCACAAGTCAAAGTTTTATTCTTACCTAAATCCACAAGTACTTCCTGCTGAAATAAACCCTTATAAAACTGCAAAGATTTTTCCATATCTCGTACTGCTATTACGGTGGTACAGTATTTCATAGTTTTTCATCCTCTCCTGCCTGTCAAAATTTGAAACTATTATACTAAATTCAAACGAAAACATCTTGTATATTTCCGACATCCTTAAAAGCCATTATTTTTGCATTATGTATATCCATAGAATGGTATCTCTTGAATTCCCGTAATAAGTGTGATTGGTCTGTATATCCAAATTTGTAAACCGCACTTAACACATCAAAATCCGGCTCACACAAAATATCTCTCCATAGGAATTGATATCTTATCAAATTGCTTAATTTTTTAGGCGTAATGCCAACATACTCATGAAACAATCGCTCCAACTGTCTGGTACTCACAAAGGATTCCTTTGCTAATTTTGCTATATCTAAAGAACCTTTATTTATCAAAATGTTCTGTATTGTATCGTTAACAACCGTATTTTCTCTCACATCAGATAATCTTTTAAGCAATACTTGTTCGGTAAATGAAATCTTTTCCTGTAAGATTTTTAGTTCCAACAGTTTGGGGCGAATAATCTTGTCCAACCATTCAAACCTTGAATCCACATCAAAGTATCCATTCATGGTGGATTGCAATGAATCATCGCAAAATGCATATGCACTCCACGCATAAAGTCGAATAGCATAGGTTGATACCATATGACCTATAGTTCCGTTGCCATGTGCATGGAAACTGCAATCATTTACCCCACAGAATCCTCCGGTTACGGTATTATCGGTATAATCTATATGATAAATAATATCCACACAAGTATCCGGAATTACTAATTCCGGTGCATCATTATTTTCGATTTGTATAAGTGGTTTTTCTGTTCCCCAATAACATCGGATGTAGGATTGCAATTCTTTAGAAGGGGAAATTTCTGTATAAAAGCTATTTCTTTTGAATGGAGTTGCCGTCAAAGGGCGATAAATTATTGAATTGTTCATATCCCACAACTCCTTTCGCATAAATTACTCTTTTCTTCTAATCGGATGTCTAATTACTGTTTTCCACTTCTCCGGTGCAACCTTTCTTGCATCAGACATATATATTTCATGATGTAAACGCTTTTCATTTATATCATTTACATATCCATTTTCTTCTAAGAACGCATCCATAATCTTCACAGTCTCCGGTTCATTATCAAAAGGTCCTATATGCATGATTTGAACACATAGACCTTCATCAATTGTTAGAAATTCTGCTTTGGTGCAATCAACCTTTTTCTTTCTTGTTGCAGTTTCTACCGCCCACTCGAAATCCTTCTTTGTAATAAAATCAGGTAATCTAATAACAGAAATCCAATTAAATGAATCCTTATTCCCGTAGTCTGCGCCTCTTACATTTTCTTGCCACCAGAAACCTTCCAAGGGTGGAACTACATATTCAAAAAATCCTTTTATCTTGTAATCTGATTTGTAACTCATCTTCAAAGTATATGCAACCGCATACAATACACTTATTGCCTGTTGGTACTCGTCATCCGGAGTATTCGGATTCCCTTTCCCTCTGACAGCAATATAATTAGCCGTCGGAACATTGACTATTTCAGGTTTATTCTTAGGCATATAAAATTCTTTGTATTCTTTCTTGAAATCAAAAGCCATTCCTTACACCTCCCGAAAATAGTAGGAATTGTACTTCGTTCCATCATGTCCTATTACCGATTCTTCGGATAAACAAAATCCTTTATGTTCTAAAGCTTTTATACGTTCTTTTGCAATCGAAATCGCCTTGGTTGCAATCATCTCACAAGCAAACATATCTCTCGTTTCTGGAATAATAAGCCCAAGAATATCCTCTATAATATCTTGTTTTTCATAATCACTTCTTAAATCCAGTCTAAGCAATCCGCAGTTATTGAAGTAATCCTTTGTCTTTCGGTTAAACAATTCTATTGTACCAATTGCGCAGTTATCATTTTTGTCAATAATAGCCCACCGTACATAATATCTGTTTTGATATTCTCTCTTCCAAAACGCAATGGTATCCTTCATTTCTTCCATTGTAGTATAGTAAAAACCATTCACACAATTATCACTGTTAAAAAGCGGTACCGCATTCTTATCGGAATATTCTTGATTTTCGGATATTTTCCACTTATAAAGTGCCCCAGACTTATAAATGAATTGCCAAATATACTATCGTAAACATATCCCGCTATGTATACTACTGAAATTAACATAACGAATAATAAACCAATTAAAAATATCATTATCACTGTTAATGACAACAATTTAATTAATAATTCAAGTAATACATCCATACCTTTTCCTCTGTATCAAAATCATGTTTAATCACTCTTTTTATCAATGAGCTTCTTCTATATCACAAATCTATTTAATCTCCAATATTTCCGTTTAGATGTGTTTCCACACACGCTATCCAATACAACCGACACATTTACACCGTCGGAAATTGCTTTTTTGTATGTTTTCCGGTCACTCTGGTCAAACCTGAAAAACCTCTCAAAATGCCTAAAATCAAGGATTCTTACAAATCTGTCCGATGTAGTGCAACTATTGTCTCCACATGCACACCCATCGGAAACATATCTACCGGCTGTACCTTTCTGACCACATACCCATGCTCGTTCAGATATTTCAGATCCCTTGCAAGCGTTGCACTGTCGCAGCTGACATACACGACTTTTTCCGGTGCCATATTAACAATGGTATCCAGCAGTTTTTCATCGCAGCCCTTGCGCGGCGGATCTACGACCACGACATCAGCGGTGACTCCCTGCCGATAGAGGTCCGGAATAACTTCTTCTGCTGCCCCGCAGTAAAACTGTGCATTTTCGATGTGATTGATCTGTGCATTGACTTTGGCGTCCTCGATTGCCTGCCCAACAATCTCGACTCCAATGACGTGCTTTGCCTTTTTTGCCAGGAAGAGGGATATCGTACCGACTCCGCAGTAGAGGTCAAAGACATTTTCTTCCCCGGTAAGTTCTGCATAATCCAGTGCTGTGCCGTACAGTTTTCTTGTCTGCACCGGATTTACCTGGTAAAAAGACAATGGCGATATGCGAAATTTTACATCCCCGATGTAGTCTGTGATGTAGACTTCCTGATAGACCGGAATCACTTCGCTTCCAAGAATCCGGTTCGTGTGTTCGGTATTTACATTGATGGAGATACTCGTCATGCCGTCTATTTTCTTCAGATTATCGACAAGCTCGGACAATCCCGGGAATTTCTTTCCGTTTAATATCAGACAAACCATGATTTCTCCTGTGGTAAATCCTTTGCGGATCAGAACATGGCGTACCAGTCCTTTGTGATCTTCCTCACGATATGGCTCAATTTTCCACTTTTCCATATGGGCAATGACCATGTGCAGAATATCTTTGTTCTCTTTGATGCCGATGGCACAGTCCTCACATTCAATGATACTGTGGGTGCGGCCTGCATAGAAGCCCGCGATAATTTTTCCTTCTTTGTTTCTGCCGATCGGAAACTGTGCTTTATTGCGGTAATTCCACGGAACATCCATGCCGATGCAGTCATAAAATTCCGGTGCATTTTCTGCATTGAAATCCAGTTTTCCGATGCGCTCCAGATTTTCCTTTACCTTCTTTGCCTTAAACTTAAGCTGTGCCGGATAGTTCATCTCCTGAATCTGACAGCCGCCGCAGCTCCTTGCCACCGGACAAAGTGGAGCAATTCTGTCCGCAGACGGGGCAATTACTTCCAGCAGCCTTGCAAAGCCGTAATTTTTCTGCATTTTCATCACTTTGACACGCACTGTATCACCAATCAGGGCATCCTTTACAAAAAGGGCAAGACCATCTACATGGCCTATACCCTCTCCATTGACACCCATATCTTCTATTTCTAATATAAATTCATCGTTTTTCCTTATCATGATTTACCTCATCTATACTATATTACATAGTTAATTGCAAAACTCATAATCTATGTTTATTGTATATGCAAAAATTTAAGTATTTTTCAATTGCCTAACTATATTACACGGTTGTTTTTCTGATATTTACCTCAAACAGACGGTTATAGCCCAGCCAGTCACCGCCATCTGCCGGAGTCGTACCCTTTAAGATTTCTTTCATTGTTTCGAGTTTTGCATCGGTATTATCCGCCATATTCAGTGCAACAGCCTCTATCAGGGACGGCTTCTTCGGTGAACCGTATTCCAGTTCGCCGTGATGTGCAAGGATACAATGCTTCAACTGTGCAAGCAGACGATCCGGAAATCCCTCTATCTTCGATGCAGCTACGGAGATCTGTTCACTTCCGATGACAATATGTCCCAACAGATTTCCGTCATCGGTATAATCATTTACAGGGAACGGTGCTATCTCCTGTATCTTTCCGATATCATGAAAAATAGCCGCCGTAATCAGCAAATCTCTGTTAATACATTCGTAATTTGCTGCATAATAATCACATAATTTTGTAACAGAAAGGGTATGCTCCAGTAATCCGCCGATAAATCCGTGATGGACACTTTTTGCAGCCGAATGGACTTTAAATTTTGCGATAAAATCTGCATCCTGCACGAAGAACATTTCCAGAAGCTTCTTTAAATATGGATTGGAAACGGACGCAATATAACCCAGCAAATCATTGTACATCTGATCCAGATCTTTGTCGCTTACCGGAAGATATTCCTTCGGATCATATTCACCCTCTGCGACTTTTCTGGCACGCTTGATATTCAATTGCAGACCGCCGTTGAAGGTAATAACATCGCCCACGACATCCACATAATCCAGGGCATCGAAATCATCGATACCGAGGGAATTGGGATCCCAGATTTTTGCATCGATTGTTCCCGTCTTATCCTGCAGAATAACCGAATCATATGGCTTTCCGTTTTTTGTAACTGCAGAAGTCTTTGATTTGCATAAGTAAATATCGCCTACTTTTTCTCCGTCCCTGAACGTCTCAATATATTTCATAATTAATTCCTTTCTCCTATTACCAGATTTATCTGCATTTTTTTATAAGTATCGCCTATTTTACGTTTCAGTACAATCTCTATACTGTCGCCCGGATTGCGACTGTTCACTGCTTCTCTTACGTCCGGCATATTTTCAATATCTTCCGTACCTATTTTCATGATAATATCACCTGCCATGATTCCCGCCTGATATGCCGTGGATTTATTATCCACTTCCGTAATGTATAATCCTGTCGGTATGTTTTCCCCTATATATCTCTGAATCTCGTAATTCATGCTGACTCCCTTGATTCCCAGATATCCAGGTGTTTCCTGATTCAGAAGCTTTGACAGAAGTCCTGTGATATCGCCCAGGGCAACGGCTGATATCGTACTGTTCTTTGGATCTGCATATTTACTAAGCACCATGCCTAACAGGCAGCCGTCCCCATCAAAAAGGAAACCATCCTCTACACTGTCCATCACAACATCCGTATAGAATATGCGGAAATACAGGTCATAAATATCATCTGTTTCACTGATATCTGCGATTTTTCCGGTATATGCCGGTACAAGTTCGCCAAATGCATTTCCCTCATACACGCAGTCATATCCCCTGCTCATTTTGCCCGCACTGGCTACCTCTGCACATACAATCGCCCCACTCAGCTGTTCGTCAATATCCGATCCGTTAATTTTGATAATGGCAATTCCCAGTTCTTCATCATGGCTCCAGAATTGTGCCTTTGTCATTTCCTCGTTCCAGAACTGTACCTGTACTTCATCCTCTCCCCTGATTTTTTCATATGGTACTAAAATATATGCATCATCCACCAGTGCCATGACGACACCGGTACATAACAACTCATCCTGTGCAGAACCAGCATAAATCATAACGAGCGTTTTATTAATGATTTCTTCGAGCCGCACAACATCACTCTCAATATTAGCATCATCCTTGTCTGCAAGTGTCACGCTTACCTTTGTTCCGGATGTGCTCTGTTTCTCCCCATCAAACAGCAGCTCCCTCAGATTATCCCGAAATACAAACAGAATCACCAGCACTCCGGCACTCAGAAATAACGCAGCTCCCACCAGTGCCAGACATTTCTTTAAAAACGGTCTTAACCTGCTTGGTTTCTTACGAATAACTTCTTCTACAAAATCATACTTTTCTTCCATATAATCCTCTTTATAGTTATAGTAATTACCTGTTTAGTGTAGCGGACAAATATGAATAATCTATGTCGATTCAGGTAAACATGTTATGATTTAGACAAGTTGGACTATTTTATCTACCGATTTCAAATTGACTGTAAATTCTGCCATTAGTTTGTGAAAAAGTATTTGCCCGAAACTCTTTCTTATGTTAAACTGTAAGTATTAAATCTTATGATTGAGATGGAGTTTTAATATGAATCAGAAAGTTTTTAAGACATTAGAATATACAAAGATCCGAACCATACTGGCTGACAAAGCCTCTTCTCCCGGGGGAAAAAGGCTTTGCCAGGAACTGACACCGTTTGACAGCCTTTCTGCTTTGCAAAAAGCACTGAAGGAAACCTCGGACGCATTGTCCAGACTATGGCATGGCGGTTCTCTGTCATTCTCCGGCGTACATGATATCACCGCTTCCATCAAACGTCTGGAAGTCGGAAGTACCCTGTCGCAGTCAGAACTATTGGAAGTAAGCCGGCTTCTTGACACGGCACTGCGGGTAAAAGGTTTCGGAAGAACTGAGCAGGATGAGGACCGCGAAGATTCCCTTACTGAGTATTTTCAGGGAATTGAACCTCTTTCCCCGGTAAATAATGAACTGAAACGTTGTATTGTATCCGAAGAAGAGCTGGCAGACGATGCCAGCAGCACATTACATTCTATCCGCCGGACGATACGCAATACCAACGATAAGATTCGTTCCCAGCTTAATTCCATGGTAAATTCCCAGAATATGAGAACAAATCTCCAGGACTTTGTAATTACCATGCGAAACGGCAGGTATTGTCTTCCGGTTAAAGCTGACTGTAAGGGCAATGTCCCTGGTATGGTGCATGACCAGTCATCCACCGGTTCTACCCTTTTCGTAGAACCCATGTCCGTAGTTCAGATGAATAATGAACTCCGGGAACTGGCAGGAAAAGAAAAAGAAGAGATTGAAAGAATTCTTGCAGAACTGAGTGCTTTGGTCGGCGAAAAGACGGAAGAACTCACATATAATCTCCAGATTCTTACGCATCTCGACTTTATTTTCGCAAAAGCAGCCCTTTCCAAAGATATGAAAGGCTGTGAACCTGTGTTTAATGACAGAGGAATTATTAAGATAAAATGCGGCAGACATCCATTATTAGATGCCAAAAAAGTCGTTCCGATCGATATCCACCTCGGCGATACGTTTGACCAGCTGATTGTAACCGGTCCGAATACGGGCGGTAAAACGGTTTCTTTAAAGACGGTCGGATTATTTGAACTGATGGGATTATCTGGTCTGCATATTCCTGCAGATGAAGGATCGGAACTGGCATTATTTACAGAGATTTTTGCCGATATTGGGGACGAACAGAGTATTGAGCAGAGCCTTAGTACATTTTCTTCCCATATGACAAACATTATCCGGATTCTGGAAAAAGCAGATGACAAAGCACTGGTATTATTTGATGAAATCTGTGCCGGAACGGATCCTGTAGAAGGTGCGGCACTTGCCATCAGTATCCTGACTTTCCTGCATAACATGAAAGTACGCACCATGACGACCACGCATTACAGCGAGCTGAAATTATTCGCGCTGTCCACGGACGGCATTGAGAATGCCTGCTGTGAATTTTCCGTGGAAACCCTGAGTCCTACCTACCGTCTGCTGATCGGTATTCCGGGAAAGAGTAATGCATTTGCAATTTCTGCAAAGCTGGGACTTCCAGGTTATCTGATTGAAGATGCAAAAAAGCGCATTGATTCCGATAATGAAGCATTTGAAGATATCCTGACCGATCTGGAACAGAGTAAGGTTAAGATTCAGCAGGAAGAAGCTGAGATTACCCGCAATCGTGCTGAAATCGCGGCTTTGAAGTCGGAACTTGAGAGTAAAACGGAACGTCTTCAGAATCAGCGTGAACAGATTTTAAGGGAAGCAAATGAAGAAGCTGCCCGGATTCTGTCGGATGCCAAAGATTTTGCGGATGAGACAATCAAGAAGATTAATAAACTTTCGAAAGGTGCTAATATTAATCATAAAGATCTTGAGAATGAACGTCATAAGGTTCGTAACAAGATGAATGAAGCCCAGAGCAAACTGGCACTGAAAAACACGAAGAAGCAGGCAAAGAAGTATACGGCGAAGGATTTCAAACCGGGTGACAGTGTAAAGGTATTAAGCCTGAATCTGAAGGGCACTATATGCGGAACACCGAATGCCAAAGGCGATGTCTCCGTACAGATGGGTATTCTGCGATCCGTCGTAAATATCCGCGATCTGGAGCCGGTGGATGAACCGGTTATCACGGCACCAAATATGCAGCGATTAAGTTCGGGCAAGATTAAGATGTCGAAGACCGCGACTATATCGACCGAAATTAATCTGATTGGAAAGACAACGGATGAAGCGATTCCGCTTCTGGACAAATATCTTGATGATGCATATCTCGCACATCTTCCGAGTGTGCGTGTCGTCCACGGACGGGGAACGGGTGCATTGCGTACTGCCGTTCATAAGTACCTGAAACGTCTGAAATATGTGGATTCCTTCCGTCTGGGAGAATACGGCGAGGGAGATTCCGGAGTAACCATAGTAAATTTTAAATAATTATTTTAAGTAATATTGAGGAGGACGAAAATGGCCAGTAAACAAAAAATTTTGATTGTAGATGATGATACAAATATTTCTGAATTAATTGCATTATACCTGACAAAGGAATGTTTTGAAACTATGTGCGTCGAGGATGGGGAAGCAGCTTTAAAAGCCTGCGTAAGTTTTAAACCGGATCTGATTCTTCTGGATCTCATGCTTCCGGGCATGGACGGCTATCAGGTGTGCCGTGAAGTCAGAAAGACATCTTCTACCCCGATTATCATGCTTTCCGCTAAAGGTGAAGTATTTGATAAGGTACTCGGTCTGGAACTTGGTGCGGATGATTATATGATCAAACCATTTGATTCAAAGGAGCTGGTTGCCCGTGTGAAAGCAGTATTAAGACGTACCACGGCAATACCTGCCAAATCCGACATACCGGAAGTAAATATTATCTCGTATCCAGATCTGGAAATTAATATGAACAATTATTCTGTAAATTATATGGGGAAAAAGGTGGATATGCCGCCGAAAGAAATTGAACTGCTGCATTTTCTTGCTGCATCCCCGAACCAGGTATTTACCCGTGAACAGCTTCTGGATCATATCTGGGGATATGAATATGCTGGCGATACCCGTACCGTCGATGTCCATATCAAACGTATCCGTGAGAAAATCAAAGACAATAAGGCCTGGTCACTTTCCACTGTATGGGGCATTGGTTATAAATTTGAACTCAAGAAATAACTGAGAGGCATATCATGAAACACAGTATTTATAACAAAATATTAATCGGCTATATTATTTTTGCCGCCCTCTCACTAATCTCCATCAACACCTTTATCTCGTCAAAGGTAATGGATACGGAAACCAGGCGGCAGGCCTCGGAGCTTTACAACCAGGCAAATGCCGCAAGTACATATTACAGCAATAATTATTATAATGTATATGACTCTTTCCAGCACGACTATGAAAGGGATGTAAATGTATCGTTTACCCCACAGGATACGAATATATGGATTGTAGGAATGTCAAATGACATCCTGTATTCTTCCACCCCTGACAGTGATCCTGAAGTACTTCCGGATCTTTCCGAATATTTTACGGACACCTATTATGTGGTGGGAACTTTCAATGGGATTACAAAGGAAGAACTGCTGACGGTTTATTCGCCGATTGTGAATAATTATCAGTATTATGGATATGTGGTCATGAATAAATCCATGTCCGCAGTGGAAAACAGGCACATACAGATTATGAATATGATTAATATTTCATTTATTATCATATTTGCATTTTCCATGATTGTGCTTGTAATCTTCTCCATCTTTGTATACAAGCCATTAACAGATATTATGAATGCGACGAAGGAATATGCGAAGGGTAATTATGATTATGAAGATCTTAAGATTCATTCTCATGATGAACTCCGCAGCCTTGCAGATTCCCTGACCTTTATGTCAGGAGCATTCAAGAATCTCTACAGTGGTCAGAAGAAGTTTATTGCAAATATTTCGCATGATTTCCGCTCGCCGCTTACCTCGATTAAAGGTTATGTGGAAGCAATGTTAGACGGTACAATTCCTGTTGAGATGCAGGAAAAATATCTGAAAATCGTAATTTCGGAAACAGAACGACTTACAAAACTGACAGGAAGCCTGCTTACCCTGAATACCTTTGATGCAAACGGCATTATGATCGAATTATCTGATTTTGATATTGTGCCGGTCATCAAGGATACGATGGCATCTTTTGAGGGCCAGTGCAATGCGAAAAGCATTAAAATCAAGCTTTCCCACGAGGATAAGGATTACATGGTCAGTGCAGATAAAATGCGTATCCAGCAGGTTATTTACAACCTGATCGACAATGCAATCAAATTCAGTCCGACCAATGCAGATATCGAAGTAGATGTCTCCGATAAAAATGATAAGGTATTTGTTTCGGTCAAAGATTACGGCATCGGTATTTCTCCGGAAAACCAGACAAAGATCTGGGATCGTTTCTACAAAGCAGACGACTCGCGCGGCAAGGATAAGAAAGGAACAGGACTTGGTCTTGCCATCGTAAAAGAAATCATCAATGCACATAATGAAAACATCAATGTCGTCAGCACCGAGGGAGTCGGAACGCAGTTTACATTCAGTCTTGAAAAAGCAAAAGAAGCACATTAAAAAATACATTCAAAAAGCACATTCTCCGGTCTTTAACCTTTGAATGTGCTTTTTGCTGTCAGGATAAAATGCTGAAAAACTTATTTCTTTCCTGTCTTTTTCTGTACTTTCTTTCTTGCCTTTGCACTGAATACCGCACTTCCTGTCATAAGAGCCGTTACCATGCCAAATGCGAATACCCATGGATTTGCAAAATCACCTGTTTTTACATTTCCATCCGCAGTCTTATTTTCACCTGCTGCAGTTGTTTCTTCTGTATTTTTCGCTGTTGTTTCTGCGTTCTTTACATCGTTCTTCTTTTCTGTACTCTGTACTTCTTCTTTCTTTTCCGCTGCAGTTGTTTCTTCTGCATTTACAACATCGTTCTTCTTCTCTGTCTCTTTGTCAGTAGAAGGATTTTCTGTGGATGGCTTCTCTTCTGATGGTTTCTCCGGATCCGGATTTTCCGGTACATCCAAGGTTTCATCTGCTTCGATCTTTCCATCTTTTATCGTAATATCAGAAACAATATCGTTTGCAAAGCCGTTTGCAGCAACGGTAATGGTATAAGTTCCATTCTGTGCAAATACTGCTTCTCCTCTGGATTCTGCTGCCAGATCAAGGCTTCCGTCCTCTTTAATCAGTGTTAATGCACCTTTTCCGCTTGTTTTATATGTCTTTTCCGTATCACCTGATTTTACGGTTACAGATGCAATATTGCTGATATAATTTGCAAATTCTTCTTCTGTTACATCTTTTGCCGCTTCTAATCCGGTATGATCTTTTCTGATTACTGCCACATTCTGATCGGTTATCAGTGTAAAAGTAACTGTCTTGTCCGCATATTTTCCGGATGCATCCCGGATGACCAGTGTGTATGCACCTGCATATGCATTTTTGTAGGTAATTACATTGCCTGATACGGTAAATTCAGATGCTGCCCTTGCGGAAGTATTGGCAACCTCATCTCCTGCTGCATTTCTGATAATGTAAACGGCATCGAAATCATCCGGTAATGATGTCTTTGTTGTTCCGTCTTTTTCTGTAAATGAAAGACTTACACTTCCATCTCCGCTTGTTCCGTTTGTTACTGCTGCATCGACTGCTGCTTTATATGGAACTGCCAGTGCTGTTTCCTGTGCGGTTGTGTCCACGGAATAGATTCCATTTGCACAGATATAAGTTACTTTTGTAATGGTCTGGCCCTGCATATCCTGATATGCCCGGTAGGAAAGTGGATTGCCCTTTACTTCTGTTGTTCTGTCGCCGACGGACCATGCCAGTTCCCCAATCTTTTTCCAGATATTTTCCAGATGACGCATACCATATATGCTTTCATCTCCGGACTGGTTTGCGGTAGTTACGAGTACACCATATACTGTTCCTGCTTCGCTTAAATCGAGTCCGTCTGCATTGAGCTGGATATCGCCCCATTTGCTGTCCGCATTGAGGGTATAGGTCACTCCTTTGAGCATTTCTTCTGTTCCCTGTAAAGCGGAATAGCTGCCATCGGCATTGAGAATCTTGTATACAGAAGGGGTTGTTCCCTCTGTTACGGTAAATCCATCTGCTTCTGTGAGTGTTTCATTTACAGATTTTAATACGGCCACCGGGAAGGTAACACCAAGGATTTTTCCTCCGACAGCACCTTCTGTTGTATCTGCTTCGTAGTAAGTTCCATCAAAGCTCTTCCATTTCTTATCGGTTGCAGAAGTTACGGCATCGATCTGGTCTGCCTTTTCACTGCCCGCTTCTGCTTCGTAGAATTTTGCATATGGAATATTCATTGTACCATATACATAATCTGCTGCGAGTGCTTCGATGGCATCATTCAGATGTTCGGTTGCCTCGTCCACATTTTCCTGCGTTGTCTTTCCTGTCTGACCAGCTTTCTCAAGTTCGTCCCTGGCTTCTGCAAGTTCTGCCTGCATATCATCCCATCCGGCTGTATAATCGGTTTCAACAAGGCTTTCTGCCTTCCCAATGGCTGCTTCCAGAGCTTCTGTACTGCTTACTGCATGAGCCATATGAATATCGGACTCTGCCACGTTCACAGGAATCACAGTATCGGCATAACCCAGTGCACATATGGTCACGGTCCAGTTTCCACTTCCATCGTATCCTTCCGGAAGTGTACATCTCTTAGATTCTGTAAGGCCAAGCTGGATACCCATGGATTTATGCATCCAGTTATCTGCGGCAAATTTTGTTCCATATACGGCAAGAGGTGTACCTGTGGTATCATTTTCCCCATAGTATTTCCAGATAACGGACTGCATATTTGCACCGAGATCGCCGTAGTTTCCGGTCAGATCCACACGGATAAAATCGCCGTAGGAACTGCTGTCTTTTACTTCTACGCCAAGCGTGCTGATATCCGCTGTCTTTAATTCGCTGTCTTTGATACCGGAATCCGTTCCTGTCTGTCTTTCCCCAAAGGAAAATGTTCCATCACTGTTCTTTACGGCTTCTTTTAAACCGTTGGTATCCGCTGTTACTTCTGCGGTTTCAGAATAGGCTGAAAGATTCACTTCACTAAATCCGCCAAACAGTGTTTCACCGTTCTCCACTACTTTATACTGATTCTTAAATTCTTCATAGTCACTTGTCTTTACAGCCACCGGAATATATTTAAAACCGGTAACCTCATATCCTGCCATGGTTTTTGTTTCTTCACCAATGGTAATTGTACCTCTGTCAAATCCTACTGTAGTGCCGTCTGTAAGGATAATGGTATTCTTACCGTCCCAGCCTGCTGCTTCATAAACATTTCCTTCCGTGTCATAAATCACTACGGCACTCTGGAAGCTTCCTCTGTGAAGTCCATGGTTTGTGGTTGCACGAGTAACCGCATCAAACGCACCTTTGTCGTACTCGCCTCTGGTATCGGTTTCATCGGAACTTTCCGCGGAATCTCCATTCTGTACCGGTTCTGCAGCATAATACTCGTCGTAAGTCAGTTCTGCATATACATAGGTATATTCATCCTCTTCTTCCGCCTTCGGAGCTTCTGCCATCATGGACTTTAATGCTTCTTTTACTGCGGATGCCGTACAGGTAGCTCCGGACACCGCATCCAGTGTTTCCACCGTCTGATATGTCGCCGGCTGTCCCTTTAACATTTCCTCCAGACCTTTTACCTTAGAAGTTCCTTTAATTGCTCTCTTTACATAAGATGCATTCTCTGAACCGACACTTCCATAATTCAGTGATTCAATCACTCCATCCTTAACTGTCAGTTCCAGATCCAGTGAATAATTACTCCATGACTCTTCATCATCCGTAAAAACTGCCGCTTTTCCGGTATATGTATTGTCCTGTGCCGTCTCAGCATCATGCACCGCAAGGCTCGCCTGCGGAAGTGCAGAAACTGCAAGACAGCATGCTGTCGTAGCTGCAACTACTTTTTTTGCTTTGATTCCTGTTCCTGTAATCGATTTAAACATATTTCCTCCTTTATATTGTAAGCGGTTTTCCGCATTACTGACACAATTTTCCTTTCATGAGAACCGGCATGATTTTTCCCGCTGCCAGTCCGATTACCAGTCCGGCTGCGATTCCTGATATCATCAGCACCGGAAGGTATAAAAATACTCCTTTGCTCTGCAATATGACTGCTGCGACAATAACCTGCCCAATATTATGGCAGATTCCACCTGCCGTACTGACTCCCGCCATGGACATGATATCTTTCTTCTGCAGTCCTGACATGACAAGAAAGCTTAGTATTCCCCCCGCCAGACTGTAGGCAAGTGCCATTATATTTCCAAACAGCAGTGTGGACAGAAAGATTCTCGTCACACTTACCAGAAATACATCCCGGTGCGGCAGATAATATAATCCGGACAGCACCACAAGATTTGCCAGTCCCAGCTTTACCCCGTAAATCCCGATGGAAAATGGCATAATTGCTTCTATATAACTGAATATCATGGCGAGTGCTGTCAGCATGCCCGCCAGTGCAACACGTTTCGTTATATTGTCTTTCATTCCGTCCTTCCTTTCTTCCTACTGTGCAATAACATCAAATGCTTCTGTAGTCTGTCCTTCTTCTTCCTGCACATCTACGGAGATAACCATTTTGTGGGGAAGACATACGATGGTTTCATTTTTACGGGAGATTGCCGTATGATCGGTACAGATTCCGTCCGGACAGTCCGCCTCTTCCATCTTTACCTTGCCATCCTGAATAAGAAATGTATTTGTTCCATATTTTGTTTCCACCGTTACGGTCTGGTTTTTATCCAGTGCGTAGGTGTCATAGACCTGTCCGTCCACCGTGACTACCACACGATTCCCTTCTTCCCTTGTCACGGCATAGGCAATCGTGCAGACAAGCAGCACCAGTACGGCAAGTGCCGCCAGAAAATACAGTTCTCTTTTTCCAATCAAAGTTTTCCTCATTCGATACTCCTTTCTTCTCCGTCCATCATGTATACAACATTCGGGCAGATATTCTGTCTCGGGCATACCACCTGGCATTTTCCACAGCGGATACATTCCCCGGTCGCCTCACTTCCGTCTTCATCTTCATACGGAAGATTTAAATCCATCGGACATTTCTTACTGCAGGCACTGCAGCCCCTGATACAACCGCTTCTGCTTCTCGAATAAGAGAATATCGGCAGCATCGGCAACAGGGAAAATACTGCTCCCATCGGGCATAGATACTGGCAGAAGAATCTCTCCTGAAAGAACATTCCCACCAGGATTCCGGCAAGAATAAGGATTCCCGGTATGTATGCCTGGATATCAAGATGTCCCGCATAGATAAGGGAAAATACTTCCCACGGACTTTCCTTTGCAAAGAGATTGTCCTTTCCCAGAAAACACACCACCGCAAGAAATGCCAGTATGACATATTTGATATACCTGAGCCACTTTGAAACCGCCGGCGGAATGTGAAATGGTTTCCGCTTCATTTTTTTACACAGGAACACGGACAGACCATACACGGCATCTCCCAGTGTGCCGAATGCACACGCAAATCCACAGAAGATTCTTCCAAAACAGATGGTGAACACACAGAGCCAGATCAGTGTAACCAGAAAAGAATTATTTTCAATCACCGCACCTGCACCCATCTGACGAAAAACATATTTCACACCGGAAAATGCAGAGGTATACAATGCCGGCAGGGTAAAGAAAAATACCACCTGGATAATTCTTCTGATTAAATTAGTTATTTTCATTTTCTTTTTCAACATTTATTTCACCGCCTGTTTCAATGCTGCAATGACTGCATTCTTTATTCCTGTGGATGTATAGGTCGCAGAAGATATCGTGTCCACATTCGGAGTCTGTTTATCCAACATATTGTCTATTATCCTGATAGCTGTATTATAATAGGCTTCATCCTCATCTTTTGCCGATAATACTTCGATATTCGTGATTTCGCCTCCTGCTATGACCACCTGTACTTTGATATTTCCGCCATAGCCTTTGGCATCTCCCGTGTAAGTGCCATCTTTGTAGATACTGTCATTTCCGGCTTCGCTGACCGGCTCTGTTCCCAGCACTCCCTGGATTCCGGCAAGCAGCCCGGAGGAATAGTTTTTCTCTGCTTCCAGTTCCGCCTGGATTTTCTCATTTTTTTCTTCCAGTGCATAAGTATTCATGGTACTGTTGTAATATAGAAGAATGATTCCAATCAAAAGCAGATTAATTATTCTGATATATAGTTTTGAACCTTTCACTGACTCTGCTCCTTCTTAATGTGAGTAACTCTACTTTGTCGCTTTCTTTTTCCGCCGCCTGCTGCAATGCACTCCGGCACGCTGTTAAAATCGCATTGGATGAACAGGTTGCCTTGCTGACTGTGTCGAATGGAAGTAATTCCCCGTTCTCCTGATATAAGCCGCCGGCTTCCAGAATCTGTGTTACCATTCCGGTATATTTCGATGTTCCCTGTGCCGCCCTCTTTATATAGGTGTTATTTGCTGTATCATAGGCTGCACCACTTCCAGCTATGTTTTCAATCTTTGTAATCCTGTCATTCTGCATCGTCAGATCCAGTGAGAGGGTATATGCTTCAAACTCCTGATCTTCGTCCGGTTCACAGTCTGCCTGCACATGGTAAGTTCCATTTTTATAATATTTTCCGGTTTCATCCTCCGGCTTCGTTGTTTCTTCCCCGGTACTCTCTTCCGGTTTTGTCGTTGTTTCCTCGGTACTCTCTTCCGGAGTCGTAGTTTCCTTCGTAGTTTCTTCCGGTTTCTTTGTCGTTTCCGTCGTTTCTCCGCTGCTTCCCCGTTTTGCCTGCTCTAATGCATTCATTACCGCCTGCACAATCGCATTGGACGAACAGGTTGCCTTACTTACCACGTCAAACTCTGCCGGCTCATTTACGACACCGCTCGCCAGAATCCTGTCAACCATGCCCTGGCTGGTGCTGCTTCCCTGTGCCGCCTTTGAAATATAACGGTCATTGGCACTGTCATATCCGTCCCCGCTTCCTTTTACATCGGAAACCGCAACGATCTTATCGTTTACTACGGTAATCTGAAGGGACAGCAGATATTCCTCAAACTCTTCGTCCTCATCTGGAATACAGCGTGCTGTTCCGGTATAAATTCCATTCTTATAAATCTTTCCTTCGGTTTCGTCCCCGGACAATGCCGTCGTTGTCTGTGTTTCCTTTGAAACAGTCTCCGTCCGCACCGGTACTGTGACCTGCTGTGTCGGAGCTTCTGCGATCTGGGTTATCCTTGCCTGCTCCATCGCATTTTTAACCGCCTGCCGGATCGCATTGGACGAACAGGTTGCCCCGCTGACTGCGTCCACCTCAATGCCGCCGCTCTGTATGATTTTCTCTGCGATCGCCGATGCCTTCGCAAGATAACGGTCATTGGCACTGATGTAACGGTCGCCGCTTCCTTTGATATCCGAAATTCCCACTATTTTGTCATCTGCAATCGTAACATTTAAGGTGAGGGTATAGGCATCGAATTCTTCCTCTCCGTCCGGAACACAGACTGCCATGCCGGTATAAGTTCCATTCCGATAAGTCTTTCCCTGCTCCTCTGCTCCGGTCAGACTGGTCGTGCCGGATGATGCCTGTGTTTCCTTCTGCACTGTCTGATCCGCCGTTACTGCACTGCCCGTTCCTGATACCGCCGCCTGTGCAAGTGCATTTCTTACCGCTTCGATTAGTCCTGCCGAACTGTAGGTAGCGCCGGATACCGCATCGACATTTGTGGACTGTGCCGCTACAATGCTCTGCAGCAGGGCAGAAGCATTATCAATATACGGATGATCATCACCTTCATTTTCCACGAGGGTAACAGATACGATCTTTCCGTCCTGAATCACGACTTCCACCATCAGTTTTCCACCAAATCCGGTTCCGCTTCCATAATAAGTGCCATCTTTATAGGTACGGTCGCTCTCACTGGTATCCCTGGTCAGTACCACCGCCTCTTTTGTCTGGTTTTCTGCCTCCGGCAATGTAACTGTTTCCATATAATCAAACAGGGAAACCTTACTCTCTGTTTCCTCTTTTACCAGCTGAAACTCTGGAATACTCTTCTCCTTCGCCCTTACCGGCTGTGCTTCATAACCGGATATCGTAATCCCCGCCGCCAGCACAACACATCCCGCCGGCACAAGTAATAATAACTTTTTTATATGATCTCTCACGTCAAACATATTGCTTACCTTTCTGCGATATCATAATTCCTCTCCGAAGAAAATGAATCTGCGATTCCCTGTGTCACCGTAATTTCTCCATCCTTCGTTACCAGTATGGCATCAAATTCTTCACTGTGTTCTCTCCAGTAATTCAATGCATCTTCTTTTCCCATGACAAATAATGCGGTGGATAATCCGTCCGCAAGCATACCGTCCTTACTGATAATCGTAACGGATATCAGATCCGAGTCCGCCGGTTTTCCGGTTTCATTATCCATAATGTGATGGTATGTTTTTCCATCTTTCTCAAAATAACGCTCATATCCGCCGGAAGTAATGACGGCCTTATCTTTGATCGCCAGTATGCCTAAATAATCATCTGTTCCATCCGGATTCTGTACGGCTACTCTCCAATCCGAACCGTCCGTTTTTGTACCCAGTACCTGGACATTTCCGCCGAGCGAAACCATTGCGGAGCTTACATTATATTCCCGGAAGATCTCCATCAGCCTGGAAGAAGTATATCCTTTTGCAATACCGCCAAAATCTATCGCCATGCCGTCCCGCAGGGTCAGTGTCTTTGTCGCTTCGTCATAAGATAATTTATCACTTCCTACCAGTTCCAGTGTTTTAGCTATCTCGTCCTGTTCCGGAACACGGTATTCCTGTGTAGGAAATCCCCACACACACATGATCGGATAAATCGTAATATCAAAACGGTGTCCGGTGGATTCATATAACTCCAGTGATTTCTGCAGCAATGTCTGTGTATCATCGTTCAGCACCGCAGAGCCGTTCTGGTTGATGCATGCCACCTGACTGGTATCTTTTCCTGTGGACAAAAGAACGTCCAGACGGTTTATCTCATCGATTGCCGCGTCCACGGCTTTCTCTGCATTTTCGCCATATGCGGACACCGTCATATAAGTATCCATCGCAAAAACATTTTTCTGTACTTTTTCCTGCGATGCCGTATCCAGGCTGGTTTCTTCCTGCTGCTTGTCCGCACTTTCCACATTCTGATCCGCTGATTTCTGATCCCTGGCTTTACAGCCTGTCAGAAGCATGATAAATATTGTAAAAAGCAGAACTATTTTAAATGGAACTGTTTTTCTCATTTTACGAATACCTTTCTGAGTATATCTGTCAAAAGTTTTAAAAGCAAAACATAAGTTAGCATAAGCTAACGCATTTGTCAAAGATAAATTTTCTCATTTTCATTTTAACCTCTGAAAGTCTTTATTTTATAAGACTTTATGGATTTTTGAAAAACTTTTTCACTTTGTCCCATGAATGCTTTCCGGACATTTACATGAGGTTCTATACATTTTACACATTAAAATTGTTTTTTCTTTTTGATTTATGTTATTATTTTTGTCTATTCTGTCTATTGACATTCGACAGGAAAAGTCATACAATTACAATGTTATTTAAGCAATTGTGAAAAAATAGTTATCTTAATATTTTATTTGAATTCTATAAATCTTCTCTTTATATTTTAAGTAATTATGGGGATTTGCAAGTGTTTAACAAATTTT
>UMFD01020572.1_pt1 | contig 31903 bp, 54 predicted proteins | sample 1964901 | NCBI WGS metagenome assembly UMFD01 (sample SAMEA4836035, study PRJEB28245) | human gut metagenome | biome: gut microbiome; material: fecal sample | place: Denmark | collected 2008 | reverse complement strand
GAATCAAATTTCTGTGATTCATTGATTCTTTTTATAGCTTTATCAAGTTTTGTTTCTGGATAATGTGGGTTTATATAACAAGTCAAAGGATTATTTTCATCATGTACCTCTGAATCGCATATAACCTTATACCATTTAACAGAAGTTCTTTCTCCTGCATCTTTTTGAATTAGAATATTTGAAAGTCCTCCAATATAACATTTTATGACCATATCATCATTTTTTATTTTTACTGAATATTCCTTTTGAAATTCAAATACAGTGTACTCAGTATAAAATTTTAAAACGGTCTTTGTAATTGGCGGATAAGATGTAAAAAGAATTTCCTCGATATCAATCTGCGCATATGTTTCTATTCCAAGTTCGATGATCTCAATCGGAATCCTTTTAACCACAATTCTCATACATTCACCTCAAACTCTCTCTTACAATTGCTACCCTTGCATTTCAATTTAAGATGCTGAATTTTTGTCTCTGGGCTAATCAGAAGTGCTTTCTTCTGGCAAAAAGGACAACAAGCGTATTTCGTTCCATTGATATTCCGTATCAATGCCTGTCCATTCCACGGTTCGGGTGGGTTCATGTATTTAGAAAAATCTATCCCTTCGGATTCTAATGCTGACTTAATGCTCATTAATTTTCTCCCTCAATTGCTTTGGCAAATCATTAATGGAAAATGTTCCAAAAGTTCCGTAAACAATCTTTTTGTTTTGTGTGATTTCTATATTGTTCAACACTTCTTTTGATATTGGTTCAATATTTCCAATCTTTAAATCATCGCATACTAGATACTCTGAATGTAGTTTCTTTAGATATACGGCTTCATCACGCAATAAAGCTCCGTCAAGGTCATAATCTGCGTTTCCTGGTACCATTAATTTTCCTCCGTTTCGGAATACCGTGCATTTTACGGAAATTGTTCTGTTTTATTCGATCTGGAAAAGCAAAGAGCAAAGCATTTTCTTTAGTGAGTTTAAATTCGGTTTCAAATTCAAGTGATTTTCCTGCGAAGATAACAGAATTATTTTGTGTATCAAAAGTCTGTAATGCATAAGCAATTAAATCTCCTGGAAACTCTGGTATTCCCGATATGGATATTTCCTCATCTCCTATAAATAAACGCCTTAACTTGTCTTTCTCACCCATATCAGCACATCCCTTTGTTTTTCCTTAAATTCGCATATCGGTCAACAATGACATCCAATGCGGCCTGAAGCTGATTGATTGTAATGCAATCGGACTGGTGGCGTTGTTCATACCATTCGATAGATGGATGACCAGTATCTACATTTTCAATTTCATCAATCGGAATCTTCCAATTATCATTTTCAAGAAGATTCTGGTTAAGTTTTTCTGATAACTGTTTATAATCCAGAAATATATGCTGTTTCTTCTCGCATTTTTCAGATAACCGAACAACTTCATTTTTCAGCTGTTCTTCAAATCTTCAATTCTCATGGCATTCTCCCTCTATCTTGTAGCCCACGTAATTATTTTGTTCTTACACTGCGGACATATGATGTATTTCTGCTTACGTCCGTATCCAGATGGCATATTTGTGACGAACGCTTTTTCTATGCACTCCTCTTTCACGTCTTCGTTTTCATCATAACTCAATAGCGCACCGCACTTATCACAAGTTGTTTCTTTTTTTGTTCCCGGTTTTAATATTTTAATCATGTTTTTCCTCCCTCTTCTCCCTGTGCTTCATCTGGCATTCAACTGCTCCGTTTTCGGTTCTTGTAAACTTGTTTTCTTGTTTCATTGCATTTGCAAAATCCATGTTTCTTCTCCTTTCAGGACACGAAAAATATAAAATATACGAATTAGATTTTATTTAAGTGAGTTGCTGCAAGCGTCCCATAAATTTCATGATGCTTTTTGGTTTCATAATTAACAGTTATGTCCAAAATGATTGCTGTAAGCATCACATAATTGCCCCGACAGGATTTGAACCTATAAAATTATTTGCAGTGAAGAACACAAACATGTTCTAATCGGTTTTCCGTAACCGATAACCGGGGCAGTGACGAGGGATGGATTCGAACCACCAACCTATGCCTTGTAATGGAGTAAATTGCTATTATAGTCACAAACATGACTAATATTCTCATCGCTCTGTCCAATTGAGCTACCTCGTCTAAAAACCAACAATAGCTATGCTAAAGTCAGATGTCCTATCTACACCTGGTAGATGGAATAGCAGGAGACGGATTCGAACCGCCGTTTCCATGGATATGAGCCATGTGAGATTCCGCTTCTCTATCCTGCTATGTACATGTTTGGAAGAACCATTTCAGCACGTTCACTTATTGACTACTAGAGGAAGTCACTATATCACCGATAAACAGTACGTATTCGGAACTCGGTTATACATTCCTACGCACTGCTCTGTGCTTTTCCTACCACCAAACTTTCAGTCTCCAAACAATCGGAAAGGATGGATTCGAACCATCAATACCTAGTCGACTAGCCAGTTCCCAGTTACTTGCACTTTTCGAATAACCCGGAAGAACCGGGTTAGCAATAGGTTTATCGTGTTATGCTTTCCACTATCTACAAGTTTTAGTGCTGTAGATTCACTGGATATTTTTATGCGTCTTTGGGCAGCATCTCTTGAAAACTCCTTTTATTAACGTGCGCTGCGTTAATATTTTTAACTCCGAGATATACCAGCCGGGAAATCAGATCCATTTAGGCTACGCCGTATCGCACATAAATTTACCTAATCCACACGCTCAACTGGAAGTTTTTTCCACCCATATTACGGATGAATGGCATTTAGAAGAAATGGAAGCTCTGGGATTTGAACCCAGGACTTACGGCTTATGAGGCCGTTGCTCTTACCGCTGAACTAAGCTTCCTGAGATACCAGTTGGCAATACTGGTAACCAAACTGGCACTGTTACAGTTCTTAACCACCAACTATAACAAAGGTTTTCTGAAATACTCCTGATACTTCAGATACGCCTTCCGGGATATTTGAAGTCCCTTTAATCAGCCCCGTTGGGCTAGAAGGCTAGAGGTGTTTCTTATGAAAAAAAAGAACATTTTTGCAGCATATTAACTACTGCAAACTGGGCTAGTTGGATTTGAACCAACGAATTGTGGAGTCAAATTCCACGGCCTTACCACTTGGCGATAGCCCATTACCCCCTGGCGCACCATTAATCCAGGGGCGTGATATATAAAGTCCAGCACTTTTATCCTATAAAGATTGTTATTCGCTACTCTGGATGCATCGACTTTTCGCTTTCGTAGGCTTTTCCGAGCCTACATGGATTAAGTCGAAGTGGTGCTTTTATGAATTTAACCCTTTCGATTAACTCAATCGGGATAATTTCAATTGGAATCGGTAAATACATTTGTCACCTCATAATCAAGAAAATATTCAGAATAAACACAACTTCCATTAAAAAATAAAACAGAGCTTGCAAGCAATTAATTTTCCTTTCATCAAGCATTGCCAGTACACCTGCAATAACAATTACAAAAAACATGAGATTTGATGCAACTCCAATAACATCAAGTTCATTCATTGTCTTTTTCCTCCCCAATTAAAAAGTCCAGAATTTTTTCTGCAATTTCTTCTTCTGGCTCAAATGGCATTCCACAGTAATTGTAGGATTCTAAAGCCGATTTTAGGCTTGATTTGAATCCATTGTAAATTTCCCCATGTTGTAACAGTTCGTGCCTTAAAACTAAAATTGCATCAGTAATTGATTGAGAAGTGACACTAATTTGTGCCAAGCACTCCATTTCAATGTCTGGAACAGCCATCATTTCAAAATCAAATACTGGAACTTCATCTACTGCGGTATGAAAATTTATCGATCTTACTCTCGGAACTTCATTTCCATCAATGAAATATTTTGTGCCGAGCCAATCATTGGGGTTGGGGTTTGTGATTTTTACTAAAGACATCTTCGCGCCCCTTTCTTTTAGTTTCACAGTAGAGAAGGAGGTGTTTCGCAATCTCTTCCAACTGTAGAATGTTGTATTTTGGAATTTCCCATGTTTTCTGCTCCAATAATGAAGACAGTGGAATTTTCTCAGTCGGTAGTTCGTTAGTTACTGTGGCATTGATAAGCATAGACGCTACATCAATGGGGGATTCGGGAAGACTATCCTTGTTATCACTTATTGGTGCGTATAGCATGGATAACTTTTTCCATTCTCCGTTTTCCTTTGAAAATACTTCTCCATTTTGTACTTTAAGTATTCCAGTAGCATCTCTTGGAATATACTCTTCTTTTTCACATGAACGGACATCATTCCCAATACTGTATAAAAAATAATTCATCATCCTTCTTCCACCTCCCCGAAATATTTCTTGTAAAGGTCAATGTCTTTCCTTCCCAATAATATTTTTATATTTTCTTTGTCTTCAACTTGCAAAGAGCCATAAGCAATATGTACCCACGTTGTTATTGTATTTTCTTCTTGGTTCTCTTCTCTATAGCCATTAATAACTGTAAATGCTGAAAACCAATTTCCCTTTGCTGTTAAAAAATAAGTCTTTTCTGAATAACATGTATATCCGTAATGGTCGCAGTCAATATTATCGGTAAATATCTTTTCTGCATTTTCTGTGTTGTAAAATTTCCCATCTGCACATATTCCACTCGAATGAACAACTATATTGTCTTTTCTTATGCGTTTGGTATCTGCATTCGGGAATTTCTTTTCGTATTCTTCTGGAACCGAAACGCCTTTTTTATTTTTTGAGAAAAATTTAAACACGCCTTTTCCTCCCGAAATATTCATCAACTGCCTGTCTTACGATATCCGATACACTCCTGTCTGTCCGGCTCTTCTCTTCCAGGAGCCTTTTTTTCTGTTTTTCGGAAAATCGGATGCGGATGGATTCGGATTGTGTGTTATGCTTTTTCATAGGCAGTATCCATCTTTACGGAAAGAATCGGTTTGTCATCGGCTTTAGCCAGAAGCGTAATACCTTTCCCATTCTCCCAAGATGATGTCATGAGTTGAATATTTGAATTTCCGGTTTCGTTACAAATATTCAAAAGCTGTTGTGCTATATCCATCAACCTTGACCGAAGGTATCCGTCATTGCTTACTATTTTTTCCATCTTGTGCCTACCTTTCTGCGAATGTTATCAGTTATCACAAATCGTTTATTGCTTTTAATTTCTGATTAGCAATTTCGACCTGAGAAGCAAGTACGCTACGTGTCACATCTCTTATAAACGATTGTTCTAGTGTCATGCTTTCACTGTAAAACAACGTCGGAGCTGTGAGTACATAGATTTCAATATCCAAATTACAAAGCCGTCTCCATATTTCTTCGATTTCATTCTTGGTATTTCCAATATCATCAACTCCGCAAATAATTAATGAATCACCCTTTTTCATGTTTTCACAAAGAAGTCTAAAATTATTATTTTCATCTGCCAAATCGAAAATAAACGAGTCAATTTCTTCGTTCAAAAGTATCTTTTTCTTTGCTTCCAACGGGAACCATAATCCAGATTCTCTTGCGTATCCTATCTTCATGTTTTATACCTGCCTTTCTTGGTACTGCCTTATTTAGTGTTGGCAGAGAAACAGTTAAGGCTTACTGCTTGTCGTGTTCGAATCACTATCCCTGCCATGTTAAGGAGAGCTTTTTTGTTTTTTTGGGTGGTTTCGGTGGTAACTACCGCTGACTGGGGTTTTATATATACCCCCTCCCGGTCATCCAGTGCGGACGCTGGCAAGTCAGCCCGCCGCCCCATGGGAACCGCTGCCCTTGCCTGGTCGCTGTTTGTCGGATGCCTTCGGCAGTGGTCAATGAGAATTTACCGAACGTATTTTCTCGAACATATGTATCTATACGATAAACACTTGTTTTTTATATAGATGTCTTTAAAAATATATACATCATGTACAAATATAATCGTTATTATTGTGCATATTGTATGGTTTCATGCGTTTACTGCCTTTTGTCCGTCCATCATGTACATTTTTACCGCTTCCGTGTTCTCCCAGGCTTTAAAGTTCCGGCTTTTCCATCTCTGGAAGCTGTAAGGCTGCTTTGTGCTTCTCCGCGATCTGCTGCGCGGTCTGCTGTGGTACGCCATACTGCTGCGTGGCTTGCACTGGTGCTGTTTCTGCCATGCCATAGGCAGCTTTTGCAACAAATATCAAATTCGCATTTGTTCCGGTCTGGTTATGCAGTCTATTAATTGCACAGTTTTTGCAAATATCAAACCATTTTTTAGCCGTGTCACCATGTGATGAGTTTATTCTATACACTCCATTCATCCAGTCAGTAAACGTTGTACGATTAATCCCAACTAAAAAGCTAAATACTTCCAACGTTGGCAATACATGATATTTACTGCATAATCTCACATAAGTATTAAACATTTTATCTAATAGCTCTATATCATCATTACTTGGTTTTTGTATATGATCTGCAATATAAAAAATCATATCTACAAAGCTATCTGATACTTCTTTCTTATAATTTTCGTTATCTGGTGATATACATAATACAGTATTTATATATTCATCAGCATATATGTTAATATTGTCTAAATAGATATCTATGTCTTGTACATTTACTGTATTATCTTTCATGTTATCACCTCACTTTAGCACGTTAATTTGTAAATAAAAAAAGAGAACAACCCAAAATAAAAGTAACCTGTAATCCAATCACTCTTATTTTTTTATCGTTCTCTTTGGTGAAATGTCGTAAAAAGTAAATTTATTTTTCGTTGCTGATACCTTAGCACAGTTTTTAATATCTTGTCAAATTTAATTTTGCATAAAATAAAACAATCTATTTTGTTAATAATTAATAAATAATAATTGGGGTATTATATTATAATCTTTATTTATATTTATATCTTATATATTATTATACGGTACTGTATAGCATATCTTTTAATAAACTCTAGTCTTAAGAATCTATGGAGGGGTAAAAGATATTATTATATATAATATAATTAAGTATAATAAAAGCCAGACCTTACCGGGCTACAATGCCTGGTTGATCTGGCTTGTTAGGTGCTGTTTTATTCTGTTCAGGTGCAAACGATTTTGCAATAACTACCCCTCCATGAGTTCCCGCGACCATCGTTGATAACAACGATACTGTAAGTTTTACAGAAAGTCAAGACCAAAAATAAAAAATATTTTTCTTGACAAAAATTAAAAACCTGTGCTATTAATATCTTAACAGCTTCGGCGGTGGGGCTGTTAACCCCTCGATTGTCGTTACGCCGCCATAAATAAGCATTTTAAAAGCCCCGGGATTAATTTCCTAGGGCTTTTTCTTATAATTTCATTCTATTTAATTTTTCATCAATACAAGCATTTATAAATTCTGTTACTGTTCTATACCCCTTTTCTTTTGCTATATTTGTGAGCCGTTCTTTTTCTCCACTTTTTCTCAATATTGTTATACGATCATATTTTTCCTTTTGATAATTGTTAATATATTTATACGCTGCTTTCTTTCCGTCTTCCATTTTGTTTTCCCTCCTTTTGATTACAACTATATCATATTTATAACTAATTTACAAGTTTATTTTTATATTGTAAATACTGGATTTTATTAAATTAAATTCTTAGTGCGCTTTTATATAGTTATAACTTATTTGCAAATTAATTATATTTTGTATTGACATATAGTTATAACTATGCTATTATAATATCAACAAAGGAACACAAGAAACAAACAACCGGAGCCGCCCGAACCACTCAACACAATGAGGACATAGGGAAACGGATCGCGATTAATTGAAAAATTCTAGTTCCTGGACAAAATAAAAAAAAGCTGGCTGCATCCTACCGAGACAAACAGCCAGCACCAAACTAAAAAGAAAGGCAACCCCATTATAACAGGGGCGAAGGTAAAAAACAATGACAAAATACAATTATCTGGAAGCAGTAAAAGAAGACGTTAAAAATTATATTGATAGTGAAATTAATTTCACAGACTTTGACAGCTTGGAAGAACTGGAAGAAAAATTGAATGATGAACTTTGGACAGAAGACAGCGTAACAGGCAATGCAAGCGGCTCTTATTATTGCAATTCTTACAAGGCAGAAGAAAGTATAGCGCACAACTGGGACTTGCTCCAAGAAGCCCTTGACGAGTTCGGACAGAATAACATAAATGTTATTGAAAAGGGCGCAGAATGGGCAGACGTAACAATCCGTTGTTACTTATTAGGGATCGCAATTTCTGAAGTACTGGACGATCTCGAAGAAGATTTTGACGAAGCACATAAAGAAATGGAGGCCTAAAGCATGAAATATCATTACATAGCAATTTCAACACGCACAAACAATAAAAACTTTGCGTCTGTTCTTCGGGTCTCTAGCTCTGACAATTTATTATTTTCTTTGCAAATACCCGGCATTACTTCCGCAAATATTTGCAGCACGAAGAAAGAAGCTGAAAACGTTGTTGACTTCTGGAACAAATGTTACAAGAAAAATAAAACTTATGGAGGGTTTTAAAATGATAATCAAGAAAGCCACGCAAGCGCAGACAATCGCCGCCATAAAAAGCGGCGATTTCTCCACAGTTGATACAATCAATAGAAGAGCTGAAAAAGAAGCAATGGAAATCTTCACGGCTGTTGCTGGCGGCGTTATTAAATTAGCTTATTGGGATATGTCCCCGGTAAAGCGCCGGGATTGTAAAAAGTCTGTAATGCGGTACGCCTTGCACAGATCAACAAAAAAAGAGGACTGTTTACAACTTTCCTGCATGGAGCTTATCGGCGGCGAAATCATCCCCACAAGCGACAGACAATTTAAGATTAATGATGATTACGACCGCCGGGAATTTTTGCGCAGTCTTCCTGCTGTTACAAAAATGACTTTTAAATAATAGGGCGTGTTTTTTATATCCTAGCTCCCAGGGCGAAGGGAAGAAAGATAAAAACATGAAAAATTCAATACTTGAGGAAAATGTAAGAAAAATGCTTGAAGTAAATAAAAAAATACATGCTATGGGCTTAGATGTATGGGTAGATAATGAATGTATTAAGCATATAATTAAAAATCAAAAAGATCAATACGGAATTGATAGAATTAAAATTGTTGGTTATGTTGACAATAATTTTAATATTTTTATAAATGAATGATTTTCCACCGCTTCCCGGTATCCAGTCCGGCGGCACGTTCACGGCGTGCAAGCGGTTTTTTTGGCATTCTGCCAGATGCACATTGCAAAGTTAATACCATAAGTCAATCAATTAATGCGCTTTTTTATCCGTAAATGGCTTTTAATGCTGTTAATGGGGATTTATGCCACTATTGCATTATAAGCCGTTTATGAGCCTTTAAAACGTTTTATAGTGCGTCACAGAGTTTATTGACTGTCTGCGACTATAGATGTATAATAGCCTTGTATAGCTATGTGCAGCTATGCTTTATTTGCGTACCGTTTAAATGGGCGTATTATGTCCACTTATGTGCGTAGCTTGTCCCGGATTCCGGGTGATCTGTCGCAGTTGACCGTGCTATATAACAATTAGGACTGTACAACTATATTTTGATATGCTTGTATAACACCGTATTTGTCTTTTTAAGGCGTTTTATAATAGTAGTCAATTAAAAGTATAGGCTAAATACGTTACAAGCCATTTAAGACTTATTTTGCAAGAGTATTATTGTATTTTAACGCCATGTTATATGTTGCCTGTTGCTATGTCCTATTATCTGTGGGTTGTTGGTTCTGATCTGCCAGGGCTACGGCTGGCTTCGTTGGTGCTCAATCGTTCCTGGCAGCTTCCCAGTTTCATCAGCTCGGCGCGGTATCGGTTCCCGGTGCTGTCCCTGGTTGGCTTGTGTAGGTGGAAAAGTCGCAACTGTTCAAGATTTCAATAGTTGTAACTAACTTGTGAATGATTCTTAAATTTCAACTTCATTTTGGAAGCAGAAAATCAAGGAAATCCATAAAAAAGTGGCAACCAGAAAAATTCTCTCATTTTCTAGCTACCACTTAAATTTTAAATTTGCACAAATATTTCTATAGCGTAAAGTTTCAAATGATTCAAAATTCACAATTTATTTAATTCTTCTTTCTTTCGTGTTCCATATCTTCTATGGGATGATTTCTCTAAACGTTCCGTCCTCTTCATTTGGGACTTGGAAAGTTTCTTCTTTCTCTGGTAATTATCAGTCGTTGTTCCCATTCACGCCCTCCTTATTAATCTTCTGATTCCTGGTTTCAAAGTTTATAATTTCCGTGTCTGTTTCTAGTTCTTCCGGGATTCTTCCAACAATGATAACTCGCAGTGGATTCAGTCTACGTTCCATTTCCTTGAAACCAACGCAAAACTCCAACCGTGCTGCCTTGCTCTTTACTCTTCCATTGGTGCAACAGGCAACTGCGCTTCCCTCTGGTAGTCCATCAAAGCACCAGTCCCAACAGTATTCTGGTAATATGTTTACGTTCGGAATTACTGGAATATCATTCAAAATCATGTAGTGAGCCAGTGCATGATTGCGGTATTTATTCCACAGGCACATTACCAGTGGCATTCCATTCTTGCCAACCGATATGCTGAAATCTGGCATAATGACTGCATGAAAACATTTTAAATGCTCCATATACTTGTCCGGCTGATTCCATAATCTTTGAAACTGTACATCATCCACATAGAAATTTACATCAAGTTCCCGATGGTTCTTAATCTTTCGACTGAAGCTCTCCGCAAAGTCTACAGTATCTTTCCCTGGATGGATAAAAGTCTTTGGAATTTTCGGGATTCCATATTTGCCATCCGGTTCTGCACCAGTTATTAGAAACTCCTTCATTACATCATAGGATGTGTGTATCCGCATATTTCGCCCTCCCTTTCTTTGAACATAACACAGTTTCCGAAAAAAGGCAAAAAAATAATCGCATCTCTGCGATTTTATTGTTTTGCACATGTACTTTTCCCTTTCATATGTACTTTTTGTAAAAGGTAATCAAAGGTAATCAGAACACTCGTTCATGCCAAGTCCGCAAACCCTTGATTTTACTGCATTAATCGGGGCAACAGGATTTGAACCTGCGACCTCACGGCTCGCGCTTTAATCCGCAAACCCTTGATTTTAAAGGCTTTTCAGACTTGAGGTAATCAAAGGTAATCAAAAAGGTAATCAGAATGTGTGTTCTTATTCATCCAATCCTTTGCACTTTTGACACAATTTTATTTTTTTCTTCCAAGGAGCTAACATCAAATGTATAATATTTTTCATTAACTTCTTCAGTATGCCCGAGCAGCGATGCAGCAACAGTGGCAGATACTCCATTGCATCTTAGTTTAGAATTTATTGTTCTTCTAAATGCATGAATTCCTCTTTCTTCTATTCCTTCCTGCCTGCATTTGTTTTTTAAGCATGACGATATTACAGGAGCATGAACCCTTCCATTTTCGTTTGAAAACAACCATTCACTAATATACCCATTGCTGATTTCTGTTGATTTTAATTTCATTAAAAGTTTTCGAATTTCGTCCGTCATAGGAAACCATCTGTTCATTTGATTTTTTGTTTTTCCTATATAGTATTCTTTTGTATTTCTATTGTATTTTTCTGATTTATTAATAGATATATAATTTTCATTAATATCTTCCCATTTTAAAGCCGAAATTTCTCCAACTCTCATCCCTGTGAGACTTGCAAAATACACTGCGTATGAGGGAATGTATTCTGGCTGTTCATCAAAATCCTTTTTGCAGCGATTAATAATTAGTTTAAGTTCATAGTCTGATATCGTATTATGACTTGAAGGCTTTTCTATCTCCGTGCAGTATTTATAAAATATTTTAGGTGAAAGAAATTCCATAGGATCATAATTCAATAAATGTTGTGACCTTGCACTATCTATTGTGTTTTTGATATATCCAAACAAAGTTTTACACGCTTTTTTGCAAAGTTTTTGATCTTTTACAGTTCTGACAATGAAAACCTTTATGTCTTCTTCTGTCATTTTCCCAATTTCTTTTTCCACAAATTCTTTTTTTTCAAAATAACGTGCTCTATCTGTAGAATATTTATACAAAGTGTTATCCGTCACAAATTCCTTTTGAATTTCTATCCAATGCTCGTAAACATCCATAAATGTTTTAGGCTTTTCTGCCTTTTCTTTTTCAAAAGCAATAATATAATCTTCAATTCCCTTTCGGCTACTTCTTTTTACTAGCTTTCGGGAATTTTGGTCTGTGTAAACATAGACATACCAGTTATTGTTTATTCCCTGCCATATTTTATATTTTTTTAATATTTCTTCTTTTTTTTTCATTTGTATTTCTTCAAGTACATGTGCAGGATTTATAATACCATTTTCAATAGCATATTTCAATATTTCATCCATAAAATTTAGGAGGAACCGGGAATTCCTTTTTCTGGCCAGCGGTTCCTGTTCCTCCTTTCTATTGATAGCCTGTTTTTAATTTTAAGCGCTTATTTTGATTTAGCCATAACAATATTCGCTAATATCATAAAAATTAATTTTAGCCGTTTTATTTAAAATAATTATCACGTTTTACAACAAATCAAAGATATTGACCTGTCCATCAATCTGAGATTCTTCCAGATTGTAAAATTTGCAAGCTATATAATCTGGATTCCAGTCAATTTCCAGTTCGTATTGCAAACATTGTGGATGCTTTCCGCCACGGAAGAATCTGCATTCTGAACAGGTATGCTGATAAGCTGTACCGCCAGACCGCTTATACATTTCGCTTATCTTTCTCATAGAATCACTCGCTTTACTCTTGACTTTCCTCTCGCTTTCTTCTTGAAGATACCATTTTTAACACAATCCCTCGGATCACATCCTCTGCTATGCTCTTCAATCAAGATATAATCACAGGTTGCATTTGTACTCCATGCATTTTCGCTCTTGCTGTAATAGTCGCATTTCGAGCATTGTCTCCGCTTTAAGCCTATAATTTCAGTGCTTTTTAATTCTCTCCATGGTTTTCTATCTGGCAATTTTCCGCACCTCCCAATCTGGCAGTATCTATAATTTTTAAAAGGTCTGGACTTAGTTTTCTTCGTTCCTGTTCTCTCTGCACTTCTGCCCGGTACGTCCTTTGAAAATTTGACTGAACTACACTCCACCATGTACCATCCACATTTTCAGATGTTGCCCATTCTCTAAGTTGCGCCGGGCTTGATACTGCTTTCTGAATGATTTTTGGAAGCTTGTCAAACTCTGTTTCTGCATTATATGTAGAGTTCTGAATAGCTTTGCATACCTTTTCCCAGGCTTCTGTTTCATTCAGCTCTTCCTTTTGCGGTGCAACGCTTTGTGCGCATTGCCTTAATGCAGCTATTGAAGGCTCTTTCCATTCTGTCTGCATATATTTTTTTAACCCAAAACTTAAAAGCTTGTAATCTAGGTCTTTCAAAAGTCCATACCAAGTATCAAAAGCATATTGATCTGGCAGAAATGATGGAGAAGTGTACAAAGCTTTCATTGCCTTTACCAGTACCGCCCATTCTTCTCTTGTCATACCCAATTATCCACCTCGCTTACCCTGTTTTGGATTTTCTCCATGTAGCTTTGCGGTTTACTTCCGGCTTTATCAAGATAGTTCCCTTCAAATACCTTCGCAAAGTTACCGGGCTTTAAGAACCAATCGAAAGTTATCATCCAGCCTTCTTTGTTCTGGCCTTGTAAGAAGCTGCTATGGCGAATGTTTTCAATAGCTTCTAAGATATCGTCCATATGGTTCTGACGGATTCTGGCTTTCACTGCTTGTTCTCGTTTTGATGTCATTCTTTTTACAGGATTAATACCAAATTCTTCCAGAGTATTCCATTCATCAATGATTCGTTGGACGTCAGTCTGACGAATAGTATCTTTAGATACTATTAAATCATTTATATCTTTTTCTTTATCTTTATCTAATTCTATATCTAAATCTAAATCTAATTCTAAATCTTTATCTAAACCTATATCTTTATCTGAGTGCGTCTTTTGTTCGTCTATTTTGCGTCTTTTCTGCGTCTGCCTGTTTGAACGCTCTATTAGTTTGGTATCATCAATAGAATTTCCATTTGTCAGTGAGTAACTTCCGTTATCTTTCAATAGCAGTTTCTTTTTTTCGTCAGTGTATGAAGTTTCTATATATCTGTCTCTGGACAGGGTGTTGTGCATTCTCCAATGCTTAATAACAATCACGCCATCATCAAATAAGATAACAAATCTCTTGGCAATTAGAAGCTTCAAATCATCATCATTCGCTCCTATTATTTTTTCAATTCGCTTTGGGTTTCCAATAAATCCATCATCATCAGCTCGCATATTTAAATGGAAATAAAGACATTGTGTTGATAATGGCATATCAAGAAAAGCGTCTGTATCAACAATTTTCATGGTAAACATTCTTTTATTTGCCAATTCTAAAATTCCTTTCTCCAATTCCTGGCTTTTTAAAAAGTGTTTATTTTAATTCAACTTCAATTCCATTTATTTTCAGTTCTCCATTTACTGGAATTACAAGAGATGGAACGCCGTTTATTTCTTTCAGTTCAATCAGAGCAATTTTATCTGGCTGGGTGCAGATTGTTGCATCTGGTGTTACAATTTTTGCGGTTTTTGAATTATGAATATTGTCAAGGGCAACAGGCTCATTACTGAAATACATTTCCCAGTTTTCCTTGAAATCTGATAACTTCTCGTCTGGAACTCCGCAATATCCAAAAATCTGTTCCATTTCGTCACATGATACGTTTATCATCTCCGGGCTGTCTTTCTTCTGTTCTCTTACTTCCTGTAATGATTCAACCAGGCTTTCCGTGAAATTGAATGTTGTGTTTCCTTCGAAATTGTCCATGATAAAATCTGAAAAGACATTGATTTCATTCCCTGGTATACGTGGAATTGGTGTGCCAAGAACGCTTTCGATGAAGTCTGGATGAATATTCTTTGTGTTTTTGTTGAAATACAAGGTTCCATGAATATCAGTGCTTCTGTCATTGAATACAGGGAATAAGAATCCTGTTTCTGGTCTTGAGACTACCCAATCACGAATTCTGTCTTTGATGTTATTTTCAGTCACATCATAGCTAAGTCCAGCCTTTGAAAGATTTACCGGACAAATGCTGCACAGAATGTGTTCATAAATTTCTTCTGATGCATCGTGCATTTTGGTTCCATCAGAAGCCTTTCCTGGAATATCATAGACCGCATGAATGAGAACTATGTAGTAATTTTCGTGATAATCGTAATTTTCAATCACTTTATCGTAGAACTCATCCAAAATATCATCATCTTTAAGCTTACTTGCTCTGATCCGCATAAGAAATTCCTGTGTTCCATCCTCTTTTTCCTGTGCTAATGGGAATTCAAGGTTCATAAGGTCCTTCCCAAGTCTGCCAGACATGGTTTTCTTGAAAATGTCAAAATACTTAAACATTTCTTCCTCTGGAAGGGAAAGGAAAGCTTCTTTAATTTTGGTTTTCTTATTCTTTTCTGCATCCACATAACAACCACAAATACGTGTAATGGAACAATTTGCTGGCGTAAACTGCTTCTTTATCTCTGAGATTTCTTTCTTATTCATTCTTTTCCATCCTTTCTGCTTCTCTCGCTTGTTTTTTCTCAATCCATCCATTGATTTTCTCATCAGAAATCATGTACATTTGCTTTAACATTTCGATGCAGATCAACACATCTGCAATTTCTTCTATCATGTTATCACGGTTGATTTTTCCACGCTTTGCTTTACTGATTGCCTGGATAAGTTCGGCACATTCTTCCATGCAGACGGTACTCTGATTGTCCATGCCGTAATGTTGAATACTGTTTGATATAATTTTTCTGTCAATTCTGTATTTTATTTCTGTGCTAGATTTTTCCTCTTCTACCAGTTCGAAATATTTTTCTTTATATGCCAAGACAATCTCAAAAGAATATGAGCTATATCCTATGCGGTAATCATCTTCACCAACATTTTTGTATTTTATCGAATAGTACGGTTTTCCGTCAAAAACCTCGAAAACCAATTCCAAATCAGTTACTTTTTCTTTTTTAATTTTTTCTTCTTTTTCACTTCTTGCAGAAACATTTTCTAAATTATCCATCATTTTCATCCACCTTAATAAATGCCATCCAATGTGTTTTTCCCTGTTTGCCAGATCTATTGCCGTACAATGGTTCTGCCCCAATAGCCGTAATAACATCCTTTACAGGAATCTGTGTTTCATTCCACTTAAAAATCAATGTCCCGTAAGGCTTCAGTACACGCATGCACTCAGAAAAACCATCATGTAACATTCGTTTCCATGTATCCTTGTTGAGTTTTCCGTACTTCTTTACCATCCAGGCATTGTCTCCTCCTTGGATAAGATGTGGTGAGTCAAACACAACATGGCAAAATGTATTATCTTCAAACGGGAGGCATGTGAAGTCTGCTATAATATCTGGATGGATGTTGCAATACCTTGTTACTTTTCCATCTCCGCTTGTCCATATTGCTTCGTCATCCAGTTCGCGTTTATCAACGAAAACAGCAAATTCATTATTTTTTGTTGAACCAAATCATTCTTGAACCACATGTAGCGTCCAGAACAGGTTTATCCATTTTCCTTCATCTCCTATCCAAAAAGTTTTCCACAAATTACACATCTGTATATATGCCCTCTTCTGCGAGAGTGATATTTAATCCATTGATGACTGTGCATTCTTCATCTCCTCCAATTTCCTTGCAGTTTTTCTATAATCTCTATTTGCTGACCGGAACATCATCAGAATAATTTCAGATACAGGTCTTGTTCTGTATCTCCTCACTGCTCTCTTGATGCATGAAAGCTCACTTCCGTCTGGTATGTAAACCCCTACAGAATACGGAATTTCCAGAGATATTTTTGCATATACATCTTGCGGCATAACTAAATAGTTGAAATCGCCAATGAAATTTAACCCGTGTCCAGATTTGAAATCTTCAACAGACGACTTAATTTCATAGCAGTAGCAATCCGCTTTTTCTATTCCAGAAACGCTATTATTTGCTGGAACAAATTTCATGTAGTCCACTCTGATTGCATGATCTGTATAGTAATCAAATGTAACTTCTCGTGCCCAATAAATACGTGGATCATTATGCGGATTAATTTTATTTTCAACCATGGCTGATAATTTTGCCGTAATCTCAGGTCTTGTCATTTCCCATCTCCTCCAATTTCTTCTCAGCTTCTTCACGGGTGAGGAATACAGATTTTCCAAGCTTTTTACTCTCTATAAGCTCGCAAATTTCAGATAATGTTCTGGTCACATGTTGTTGGATTTTATATGGACTTCTATCATAATACCAAAACTTATACACTGTATCTCCAACCTTACACGGCAATCTCACCAGTAAGCCCTGTTCTTCTAAATCTTTATATTCTTGCCATTTATTCGCTTCTTCGTAAGTCAAAATTCTTGCGTTTACGGGATGTTTCTTATCCGGTTCAGAAAGCTTCATTTCCAGAGCATCAATTACATCAGCAAGAGAAAATGTAGATTCTTCTCCAAATATTTTATGTAGACGTTCTTCTAAGTCTTCATATTCTGCAAGTTTTTCTAAAATCATTCTACAATGATGTGAATTCATTTCGCATGGTTCAATTTTTAAGCCCTGATCTTTAAGCCAAATCATCTTATCTGATTTTTGCGTTAATCTCTCCATCTACTTCACCTCTTTTACTTTTTGATATATAATTGCCATATTGAAATCACTTCTAATGAACCTTAATGTCAGTTTATGATTTACAGCATTTCCAAGTTGATCGTAAATCCAGTACATATCCTCTTGGCCAAAGTTTGTACCCAGATATCTGTTAAGGCTTGATATCAGTTGTTCTCTCCATTCATTATTTCTTTTGTGCGAACTGTACGGCTCTCCTTTTGCCATTGGCCTTGAACAATATTCAAGTAGCTTGCAGATAATATCTTCTTTATCGGTACAATTCTTTGCTGTGAAATATACGTTTCCTTTTTCGGAAAGAATTATTTCCCCAAATCTGTTTATGTAGCTCCCGGGGAAGCATTCCATAAGACCGAAAATTTCATCAGTCATCTACTTCACCTCTTCCATCTGACTTTCTACAGTATCTGCAAGTAACTTCAAGGACTTGATAAATGAGTCCGTCAATGCTGTTCTGTCTGGGTATTTAGCGAACGTTCTGACAAGTTTTACTGCATCCTTGATTTTTTTTTCATCTTCGACGATTTTGGATGCTTCAAGCAATGTCTTTTCAAAGCTGTAAGTAACGGTCTTATTAACGTAAAAATTCAATATGTTTGGAAATGGAATTTCGATATGGTTTAAATGGTTTTCTCTCGCCCATTTGAATCCCTGAAACCTTGCTATTTTCAGAACACTCAAATATTCTTCCTGTGTCTTTACGAACACGCTTTTTCCTGTTAAATTAATCATCAGAATCCCCTCCTCCTGTAATCTTATCAATGCAGTTATTCCAACCAGCGGCAAATAAGTTTTTCTGCACTTCATAATTGCTCACGGGTGCAGTTGTACTTTTCTTCTCCGGCAGTGGCTTCAATGGACACCATTCAGGTCTTGATTTGCTTTCGTAATCATAATGTTCTTCTGTCATCAGAATTGCATCATAATCTAAACAGTCAGCTAATTCACACAACCCATCGTATTCAAGATTTCCACAATATTCAGTTCCGAACGGGCAGTCATAGCAATTCTCGGGCGTATCTATCACTAATATTGATTTACTCATCTGATTCCTCCTGTAGCAATTCTGGATTGTCGAAAATGTTTCCAATTTTTTCGTTTTCTTTTACAAATTCCGAAAATTCAATATCATGGTTTTCATGTAAATCTGCTTCTACTGAATTTTCGTTAAATTTATACTTAACAAAATCATACCTAGCAGAATTTTTGTCATAGCCAATAAGCCCATAATTTTCTATTTTGACGGAATCATATTCTGTCCCACAACTTGTATGAGAAGACATCCAAATTTCATCCTCAAATTTTAGAATGTCATTTTCCCAAATCTCATTGCCGTTCTTATCGGTAAGCCCTGTGTACTGGCAGATGGTTTCTGGGTCAACTTCGGCATATTCCCACACTTTATAACTATCAGCATGGAAGATTAAATGTTCTTCGTTGCCTAAGAGGTCATATCTTTTCTGATAATACCCCTCAACCCATTTACCATCGTCAATCCGTTTTGCCTTAAAAAGAATTTCTCTCATTCGTTTTCACCATCCTCCGCTTGTCCCGATTCTTCTAACCAATTTTCAACACATGGTAGACAAATATAGCAGCTGCACCAACCTTGTCCTTCTACTATTGCTTTTTGGTTTAACATTCTTTCACCTTTAGGTATCTGTTTTTCGCATACGCAGCATAAATGAGAAGCTCTTATTTTTACGATTTTTTCTGTCAAATTGGATTCCGAACCATCCATGTCTCCTGCAAATATCTGGCTATCAATATACATTTCTTCTGGATATTTCAATCAACTCCATCTCCTTCCATTTATTACAAATTCCTTAATTTTCCTTGTACGGTTCTGGAAGTGGCATCCATGCAATAACGGAGTCCTCATCTTCCCACTTCCCGTTTTCGATACCACACATTCCTGTGAATGGTTCTTCCTGTCCGACAAGTTCTCCGTCTAAAGTAGTGATATATGTTCCATCTTCTGGTAATCTCTCACTGACCGGAATCCAACCATGTTCTTTTTCATCCTCCTCCATATCAGCCAGAAGAATCTTCACAATGTCCAAAGCTGATCCCGGCAGCCCAGCCTTATACTGGGTCTGCCTTTCCAATTCTGCTTTGTACTGCTCAAGACGCTTTCTCACTCTACTCATACAACCACCTCACCGTCTGCTGGCATCTGATAATCAATATGTCCATTTACATAAGCTTCCTGAATCATATCCAGTACCTTCATGGCTTTTTCCTTGGTGGAATATTCTCCCAAAACAAAATATCCTCCGCTTCTTTGCGCATCCTGCAAACTCCAACATATAATATTCAATGAATCTGGGAGTTTTAGATTGACTACAATGTTTTCAAACTTTACCAATGCTGTTTTGTCCTGACTTCTGATTAACATTTTGCGTCCTCCTGATTCTTAAATTCCATCTTCAAATCATAGACAAACTGGCAAAGTTTCTCTGCAACCTCATCCGCATTCTCTACATTTGCAAGCTGCCTAACATACTGCTTACCGCAGATAACACAAGTCAACTTTCTTATTGTTTCCCAGACCTGCCACGAGATAATAGAAGAATCGAAAGCTTCTGCCATAAGAGAATGGCTTCCATTCCCGTTCTCGTCTCTGAACCACTTTTCTCTTGGTGCCTTTAATGTGGTTGCGACGTCTTCTCTGGTAAGGCAACCTTTGTATTTCTCATCCATACGTTTTTCTAGTTCATCTAAAAGTTCCTTCTTTTCCTGTTCTGTCATTGTGTCATCCTCACTTTCCCCATGTAAGCAACTGACACGCTATTGTGCAGTCCTCCATGATTTCTGTGTTAATATTTCCTCTGACGGTAATTCATAGGCAAAACGGATTTTCTTCCGCAGTATTGCTTTTTTCTGCACGCATTTTATTTAATCTTTCCGCAGCTTTCTTTTTCGCTTCATCGGAATATTTTCTTGGTGGATTGATTTTAATGTAGGAATACGGCAAGTGAGCGAAAATAGATCCATCATTATTTTTGGCAAGAATTTTCACATCGTCTGGAAATTCCTTTTCTAATTCCTCACATCTGTTCTTCCAGGAACTTCCGTTCTTAGCAGTAACCCCTACATAATCTCTTCCTGGAATCCACTCAATTACACATTCGTTTGTGTTTTCTGACATTTAATCACGCTCCTTATATAAAATCTCCTATGCTCATTTGATTATCGTTTTCAAAAACAAGCATTTCGTTTTTTGCTCTGCTATAAAAGTTCTTGTCAATTTCAAATCCGTATGCGCTTCTACCAAGCTCCATGGCGGCTCTCAATGTGCTACCGCTTCCACAACACGGGTCAATTACCACATCCCCCGGGTCAGTAAATATTTCAATCAGCCGTTTTAGAACTGCTACTGGTTTCTGTGCTGGATGAATTTTCGGAATGCCCTTTCCGTCTTTTTCCCACTGGAACCAGTTAAAAACCATCTTTCCTGTTCCACGAATAGTCTTTCCGTTTTCATCCGTCTGCGCTCCATTTCTGAATTTTGGAAGTTTATCTCTGTAAAACACAAGTGCATATTCCGTAGCACCTACCACACGCATATTCGCTTTAAGCACCTGTGGGCTATAATTTTTAATAAACACAAGCGGTATATAGTGAACAAAGCCATGTTTCGCAGCAGCATTGATCAAAGTTTGAATTTGTTCAAACGAACAGAACGCAATCATGCATGGTGCGTCTGAACTTCTTCCTCTTACCACTGCCTTTTTAGGCTCCTTCTTCAACATCTTTGAACAGAAGTGGAAGTATTCATACAGGTTGAAATTGAAGTCAGAGTTAAAGGCTGCTTTCCCGGCTAATTTACTTTCACCGTTCTTATTGTCCCCCCCTGCGTACCACATAGGGTTACTTCCGTAAAAATTATTACCTACATTGTAAGGAACATCTGCAATTACAAGCTGCGCTCTTGGGATTGCATATTTCTTATAATTCTGCATAGAATCACGATATATTTCACACTTTAATTTCATTTTTAAAGAAGCCCGGTGCACCCTTGCGTCATATGAAGGCAAGCTCCTTTCATTTTTTATTTTTTATCTTTGGAATTTAGCCAGTAGAACTACTGGTGTGTTAGAATCAGTGATAGTTTTCTTCATTGAGTAAGTCGTTGAATTTTTCCAACGCCTTAATAGATACTTTGTTATTTACTTTTTCTGGTTTGATTGATACTTTTAAGTGAGTATCAATGATGTGTTTTAGCTCTCTTGCAAGGGTTATTTTGCCTTGTTGGATGCCATCTCTATATCCTTTTGCAGGACGAAATTCATTGATTTTTTCTTTCCCTTCCCCTTGGCTCCCAGAGGTTTTATTATATCTGCATTGATATCCTTTTTTGGTGTACTCCAATATCCAGTATTGTTCCATTTTATCAAGCTGTTCGACAGGATAATGGATAAAATTTATTTTCCACCCAAAAGGATTTTCTTCGCTGTAAAATCCTCTTTTCTTTATTGATAAATCAATGTGCTGATACCCAGTAAGGTGTGAACACATCCTCTGAATTATATGTACTGCCTGACCTATATAAAAGTATGGGATTTCGTTTTCATCAGTTCTGGTTAAAAAATAAATTCCGCTTCCATCGTCAAGCTTTGGATTGATCTTCATGAGTCTTTTTCGATTCGCTGCTTCAATAGCTTTTGCCTGCCTAAGCTTTTTATAATCCACCCGGAATCACTCCCATTCACTCTCATACTCATCTTCGTCATCATCTTCACAGTAACCGTGTTCCATAATTTCTTTGAAAGTAGATATTGCTTTTTTAAACCTGTCACGTAAAACATCTTCTTTTTGTTCAAAATCTGCGATTGTCTCTTTATGTTTTTTGATTTCTTCAAGTAATGCTGCATTCTCTTTTTCAAGATTATATCTGGCAATGCGTTTCATGGTTGTTGGATCAAGTTTTACAAGTTCCTTTCCAGTAACGTAAAGAGTTGTTGGATTCATTATTGCCGGCGCATACGTTCTTGTTTCGCCATAAACCGATGTAGTTTCTATTTGTTCTGGTGGTTCAGTAATATCCTCAATGGATTCAACATCAAAGCACATCATTTTCTGATTGCTAAAATAAATAATCTGCCCTGTTTGTATCATTTAATCACTCCTAACTAAACGGAAATTCATCTTCCATACTGCCTAAATCCGGCACATCCATGAAACTAGGTTCTGGCGGCGGTACTGGTCGTGTATCTGTTTCCTGTGTTTGTGGTGTCTGGATCTTATTTTCCGCAAAATCATGTGATTCAACGAAACAGTCATTTGTGTACACTTTTTCTCCGTTTCGGTTCGTATAGCTTCCAGTCTGCCATTTCCCTTTAACATTGATTTTCATGCCTTTTCGCAGAAATTTTTCAACAAATTCTGCATTATGTCCAAGTGTTACGCACGGTATAAAGTCAGTTTTTTGCTCCGCATTCTTTCTTTTTTCCCTATCGACTGCCAATGTGTATCTGGCAATCGCAGTATTGTTAGTTCCCATTCGTATTTCTGGGTCAGCTGTCAGCCGCCCGGATAATACAACTACATTAAATCCCATACAATCACCTCTCAATCTGAATGTCGCATCTGATAAGTGCGTGTTTGATTTTCTTTGTATTCCCTGTTACAACTTCTTCTTTCCCGATAACAAAGGAAATATCATCTTCTGTTACGTTGAATCCTTTTGTTTTGATGTGCTAAACAAGGATTTCTTTGATTTCCTCTGCACAAATTCCGATCGTAATTTCCAATGGTGTTACCTCCCTGGTTTGTAAGCCGGTGGCATTGGTTGCCATGCAATGACTGGGTAATATGCAATTCTGTGTTTTTTTACCATGCCCCATCTTTCACCACCTAAATATGTAAGGCTTGTTGGTAACTCGGCGTCTTTTATGGTAACGTTGTATTTTATCCTATCTTCTGGGCTTTCTCTCACATCTGGCTCTGGCGGCAACTTCACTTCTGTTGGAATCCACATATCCGCAGAACTGTATGAGCAAATCAGTTCTTCAACTTTCTTGATTGCATCATTCCAACCTTTGTCGTACTTGCATTCCGGTTCGGAAGATTTTGGCTTTTTCAGTTTGTCAAGTGTTTTTAAGAAGATTTTCATTGATTAATCCTCCTTAACTTTCTAAATAGTTTCTTTTATTGCTTCTTTCACAGCCTTGGTTTTAATCATCTTATCTGCCAAGGCTTTTGCCGCTTCCTGTACGATCACGCTTTCATTCTTTTCTAGTATCTCGGAAATATGAGAATGTATCATCCTACACAACGGCTCATTGGTTTCTCTACTGCCATATAACTCTTTTTTATAAATAACTCCTTTGATTTCTTTAGTAATCTTTTCAACTACCCTGTCCTCAACATTTTTTCGGATTTCCTTGGCAATTTCTTCCTCGTTAATGCCAATTGTTACTGGTACACTGAATACGCTCATTTACAGTTCTCCTCTCCTACTTCAACCGCTGATTTAAGGGTTTCGTAATAATTAATTCTGCCTTTTAATGTTTTTAATTCATTGTCGTATTTTTTTAAAAATACTTCTTTTGCTTTTTGATAATCAGGTGTATCTAAGACAACAGCCTTACTGTAGTCATTTATAAAGGAGCCTATTGATTCTTTTCTTACAAACGAAGCGTATACTCCGTTAGGGAATTCGGTTTTTGGTTTATATGTCTTTGGCTTCTCTATTACCTCACACTCTTCAAGATGAAGATTCCATTTACCTGTTTTTCTATCCGTGTCCAGAATGTAAAAATACAGTTTCATTTTAGTTTCCCCTTTCAATCATTCAGCTGAATTATTTTCCTTATCATCTTCAATTGCTTTCCCAAGGCAAGCCATAACAGATGCACAATCAAGCAGTATTTCCCTTTCTCTGATGTTTCTTCCGTCTTTTGTATGCCAATCTCCTACTATATAAAGTTCGGCATTTGCAGAAAGAATATCTGTTTTCATATCCCAGTATTTAATATGGATTTCATAAGCTGCATTCGCAGAAATTGGATTTACATAAATTCCTTTTGTTACTTCTTTCCAATCTTTTAAGTCAATTGATACCATCTATTTCTCCTTTCAAAACGGACATAAGTCCAAGTTAACTTCAAGTCCAGGTCTGGCAATCTGCACCAGGGCATCATCCCAAACCACTGCTTCTTTTATCTCTTTCAAAATCTGTTCCGGGTCAGCTGTTTCATTACTCAAATGCACCAATGTTACCGTCCGTAATGCTGCCGTATGGTTTGTATTTACTAAGCTTTTGCAAGTATCTAAGGAACAATGCCCTTTAAGCCTGTGCGTGTAATTTTCAGCTGTTTTGTCAACCAATTCTTTACAATAGTTGCACTCAATAACCAAGTGATTCAGTCGCATTGCTTTGAAGTTGTACTTGCAGTATTCAAAGTCTGTCATGTACAACAGTTTTCCCATCTCTTCATGCTCCACGATATAACCATAATTGAAACACGGAATAAGTTGCCCTGTATCCTTGTCCCTTGTAGTATGCGGCAGATAAAACGGTATTACCGTAAACGAGCCAACCCGAAACGGTCTTTTCTCTGGAACGCCTTTCATTAATTCTCCAGTGATGATTTTCAGGTGTTCCACGGTTTCATCATTGGTGTAAATCTGAATACCTAAATTCATTAGATTTTTAAATGATTCACGGTGATCGCTCAACCGTGTTCATGGGTAAGAAGCACACCTGAAACATCACTTGTTCTGTAATCAATGGCTTTCAAAATATCTTTGTATCTGCATCCGCAATCCAGAAGAAGTATTTCTCCGCTGTTGGATTTCAGAAAATAGCAGTTTCCATGGGTACTCCCTGTGTTGACAACTCGCATGAACATTTTTTATCACCTCGCTTTCATTCTTTTTTCGATATCCAAATCCACACTGTGGCATAATTTGACGCAATCTCCGTGCAGCATATGGTCTTTACATGAGAGATATTTTACTTGAAACTCTAATTCTGACATTTTCCTATCATTTACAGCCTTAACCCATTTTCGGACTTTCTTTTGTGTTTTTCGTTTTTTGTCTCCTCGAAGTTTTCTAATATACTCCCCATTAGAAGTTACATAATGATGAAAGCCAAGATAGCACAATCCCATTCTAAATGGCACAATCTGTGATTTAGTATTCAATTGTATTTTAAGGCTTTCGGTCATAATCCGGATAGCTTCAAGTATTTCTCTGGCTTCTTCTTTACTTTTACAAATCACATAGAAATCATCATTATACCTTCCGTAATGCTGTATTCCGTATTCAATTGTTATCATTTGATCCAACGAATGCAGTAACAGTAAAGCGTATTTCTGATTAACTTGATTTCCAAGTGGAAGTCCTGGATTCTCGGCGCTGTCAATAAATAGATGATTTAACCATACTGTAAATTCATCATCAAAATAGTAATCCACCACGTCTTTCATAATTTCATGATCTATGCTGTAAAAATATTTACGAATATCGCATTTTACAATCCAGCCATTTAAACCATTTTTACTGTAAAATTCCAACATATGATCTCGAAGACCATCCATTGCCATATAATGACCTTTTCCGATTTGTCCTGCTGTGTTCCATTTTATAAAAATATTATTTAATTTCGGCGTAAGAATGTAGTCTGAAAAGCATCTCTGTACCGTCTTGTCTTTGAAAGAACACGATTCTATGATGCGTTCTTTCGGTTCATATATTTTGAATTTATTATACGGTGCTATGGAATACGTTTGATTTTCCAATTGTTCCTTCAATGTTTGGATTCCTTCCAACGCCATAATAGAAAACCTGGCAGTGCCGGAATTGAATTTCTTATCTGCCTTAACTCGTTTGTAAGATGAATACAAGTTTTCAAAATTTGCCACAATTTCTTTATCCATTTATTTTGTTCCTTTATATTTATCCATTGCGGAAAGGTTATGCATTTGCTTGTATCTATTCGGATTTCAGCTTTCTGCTTACTCTGTCTGCCTGTGATACAGGTTGGGCGAACACCGTTGTCATTGTTGCAGTTATTGTTGTTGACGTTACCCGAGGAGGAAACAACGGCTCTACAACGCATAACCTATAAAAATCATCTGTTTCTGTCTTTTGTTCTCCAAGCAATCGCCATATGCTTAATATCTGTAACCATTTTCGACCATGCCTCCATACTTCCCGAATTAATGATATTAAGCTCGTATGAAAGCTCTATATAAAAGAGAAGTTCATCACAATATGTAATTGCTTTTGTCTGTAATTCTAGCCTTTCTCTCTTATAATCTTTCAAATCTGTTCGATTGGCTTCAAAGAGCTTAGCGTGTATTTCGAGCGATTTGTTCTGCATTTTATCAACTAAAGAAAATCTGAATTTCTTAGGATATCTCCTCGCGTTACTGGTTACTATAAGCGTGTGCTTTGCTAACTGCTTGGCTTTTATTATCACCTGTAAATCTTCATTTGCCATTATTAATCCTCGCCTGATTCAAAGATTGAAGAGGAAAAGATACAAACTGGGCGAACACCGCAGTCAAAGTCGCAGTTATAGTCGTAGACGACACCCGAGGAGGAAACAACGGCTACGCTCTTAAAATAATCATTGTAAGGTGTACTCCATGGTGTAATAAGCCACCACCATTTATCCATATTTGGCAAATATTTCCTGTATTTTCTGTATTCATCCACGGTTAAGAGTGAAATCTTATCTCTACAAGTTCCATATTCAGTCTGCCCGTCCAATGCCAACAGGTTACGGTCAAATTCAACAACTGCATTTCCATCGAAAGGCGTATTAATTTTTTCTAAAAATGATGTGTTTAATTCTTCTCTTAAAGAACTTTCTTTCCAATTGCTGGAATCTGAATCAAACATTCTTGTTTTACCATAAAAACTATTTAAAATTGCAAAATATCCATCCGGAAGCTTGTCCAGGATCATCCATTCCATACCGGAAATTTCAACCACTTCCCCGGGTTTCGGAGTGCCCATGTGTTTCTTTTTGTAATCCTCGAATTCCTCTGTAATTCTTTTTATTTCTGACTCAAAATATTTCAAATCTTTTTTCATTTTTATTCCTCCACCTTAGATACAAAGAGATTAGATTTTAAGATACAAACTGGGCGAACACCGTTGACACCGAGGCAGACATAGTTGTTGACGTAACCCGAGGAGGAAACAACGGCAACGCTATTCCATCCGCGTTCTTTTGTTGACCAAGATGTACATGTCCAATACCAGTCATTAAGTTTTTTGTTCGGAGTTAATTCCGTATATTTTCTTGCTTCATCAAATGTAAGAGGTCTGATTTTACATTTCACCGAAACGCCTGTATTCTGACCGTCGACCGTAATAAGATCTGCTTCATGTGTTTCAATATTCTCCGCACCAAATTCCTCTTCAAAATTCGCTAAAATTTCCGTGTCACAAAGTTCTTTTAATTCAGACTCTAAATAATCTGCATTATCCCCGAATTTTACATTTTCTTTTACAAGGTTAAAAGAAACTATCTTGGTGGTATTTTCATACTGTTCCAACACTTTGTATTTTCTTTTACCTGTAGTTTGGAATACATCACCAGGGTTCAACTCTGATAATTTGATTTTCCCACTTTTCTCCTGCTTCTCTAAAAGTTCAACCAGTTCTTTTGCTTTCTTTAAAATTTCATTCATAACTATTATCCCTCCTAGTTTTCCTCATTCACTACAATACCGCCATGGATAATAACCCTCTTTCCGTCCGAATCATCAAAATAAACTTCATTTTCAGATTCAGAAACATCGAACTTCCCAGACCAGGACTTGATTTTACCGCCGTTGTAATCGTAAACAGTTACGGTACGGTTCAAACCACCGTCAATATCACTAGACAGTGATTTTAATGATCTGCTACAGGAAGAACAACCGCTAAACATTGTGATTGCTGTAATCCCTGTGATTAATACTGCTGTCTTAATACATTTATGCTTCATTTTGGCTCTCCTTTTACATTGTAAGTCGGATTATAATGAGTACCACATATGTAATAACATTTAAAAGAATAATTAAATTGGTTCGATTGTATTCATTTTCTCGAATAAAAGATACTATCCATACCAAAAGTGCTATTGAAAGCAAAATAATAAGCACAATTGTGGAAGTTTCCATCCTACATTTCCTCCTGGCTCATAAATGACGGAATTTCTGTTTCCACTGGCTCTGCTGCCGGGATTGGTTCTTTCTCTTCTGTTTTTACGGTTTCGGCTACGGTTGGCTGCTTTGGCTTTTCTTCGATTGCTTCTGGCTGTGGAATGAATTCTTCTACATTGGCATTCTGTTTGATTTCTTCCTGCACTTCCCTGTACGTAGCATCCATCATGTTATATTCATAAGCCTGCACCGGATTATCCCATTTCTTAGGAATAGACTTCATAATGTTGTTTCGCATCTTACGAATAATCATTGATTCTCTGGATTGTGTTTCATAATAAGACGGTGAAATATACGGTCTTAATTCCTCACAGTCAATGATTGCTTCCAGTTCTCCAATGTCAGAGACCTTTTTCATGATTTCTTTTTTCTTTGCTTCAATTTGAGCTTTCTGCGCATCTGTAGCTTTATATCTGTCCGCACAAATTCCAAACGTTTCATTCTGGAGATTATTCTTGATGTGCGCTGCAAGATTCTTCAGTACATCTGCTCTTTCGCAAGAAAGGTATTCAATATGTCCGTCCTTATACTGAATCGGATATACGATACGGACTACCTTACCTACACCAGATTCTTCCCATTCTGGCGGTGTGATTTCCACACCTTTATGTCTTGGTGGGATATACTTATCACCTTCTCTGACTTTCCAGTACGGGAATACTTTAGCTACATCGACACCATATCTGCTTACAAGAGCGTCATTTCCATCGCCCTCAATCGCAAATTCGATTTTCTTCTCCCACTGAGGTTTCTGCCCTTTCGCCGCTATGTTTACGTTTCTGATTTGGAAATAACACTCTCTCGGCTGTGCGTTTGCGTTCAGTTTTAACGCTGCTACTTTGCTCAGAATGAATTTAAGGTTAGAGCCATTAATTGCTTCAAAACTCACTCCACTCTCATGCACCATCTGGAAAATAGATCCCATTGCTGCCACTACGCAATCCTTTGAGTAGGAATCAAATTCCATTCCTCTTGAAGTTAAATCTCTTTCCATTAAATCAACATAACGATTTGTGTAGTAGGAAAGCTGTGTGTTAAAATTTGCTACCTGTGTGTTTTCTGTCATTTTAATTCTCCTTTTCTTTATTTATATGCTCAGTGGCATATGAAACAGGATGAAATAATTTGTCCTATGTTGAATTGTAATTTCCTGTTCTTTCATTAACTGTTTTATTTTTTCCTGTTGTGCTTTCCGGGCATTCACCCGGATTCATATGCCACCGATTTTTTATTTACTATACGTGGAATCTGCCTTGAAAAAATGTTTTCCCCATGTTGCTGTTAGCATTTTCCCCTCCTAATTATCAGATTCCTTTTACTTTCAAATCCCCATCCGTCACTCTCAGAATAATCATCTGCCTGTCTAATACAGGAATTCTGCTTTTGTCAATGCTCTCCGAATCATCAATCCAAATCGGCAGATTCAGCCCATTCATTTCCTGTAATCCATTCAGTAAATCAACCTCACAAAGAATTTTGTCGGAATGATTTAATCCGCTATTGTAGTCGATTCCATTACAGATCATTTTGCAAGTTTCTACTGGATTTCCCTCAATCGTGTAATCAAGAAAACTAAACTGGAAATGCTGGAAAAATGGATTGATTTTCTCTGCCAGTGCCTTATTTTTCTGAATTGAGAAGTTAAGAACGGTGTCGATGTTCTTTTCGATATCAGCTTGTACCTGTCCAAGGATTTTCAGTTCCTCATTCAGTTCGGCTACTCGCTTTTCTTTCTCTGTGACTGCTGCCTGTGCAATCTTAATGTCTGCATCCACATTGGAAATCTGTTTCATAACATTGCTGATCTGCATTCTTAATTCCTGTTTCTTTCCAGGAACATCATCAAATGATTTCAGTTTCTCTTCAAGTTCTGCAATTCTCGCTGTAACTGCAAGATATTCTTCGTCATTTGTCATATCTACAGATTCTGGAAGCTCCGTAAATTTGGACTGCTCTTCCTCGATCTGCTTAGTAAGTTCAGCAACTTCATCCTGTGCCGCACTGATTTCCGACTGTAATTTTTTTATTTCCTCGTTAGTTTTCTTTAATTTTGCAGCGGAAGTATTTCCAAGGTCGCAGACATATTTAAGCTTTTCCTGCTTCTCCGATTCAAAGGATTCTTTTGCTTTCAACTGTGCTTCAATTCGGGCTTTCTTTTTTTCTTCAAAGGAAGCTTTTAACTTGGAAATCTGTTCTTCCGGCAGTTCTTGTCCACAAGTCGGGCAAATGGCATCAGAATCATTGAATGTTTCGGCTTCAATAGCTTTCAGTCCAGAATCATCCCACTCCATTTCCTTGATTCTCGGATAGTCCTGTCTGGCTCTATCTAAGTCAGCTTTTGCCTGTTGTGCTTTCCTTATGTGGTTGTCCAGTTCCATTCCCAACATTCGGATAGCTGATTCTTTTTCAATTTTATTTTTTGCAAGGTCATAATGCGTATTCACAATGGCTGCTTTCTTGTCTTTCAGCTCTTTATCCGCATTGCTGACCAGACCATCCCTGGAAGATTTCAGCCCTCGGATTTCATATGTAAGGCTGTCATATCCTTTTGCTGAATCTTCAAGAACCCGTTCCTGCTCTTCCAGTTTGGAAAGTTCTGCATTAAGCTCCTTTTTTTTGGCTTCCAAGGAGGAGGTATCTTCTGCTTCAACACTTCTATTGGTTTCATATGCAATCTCTGTGTTTTTTGCATCAACTTTTTTCTTCTGTGCATTCAGTTCCTTTCGGAGCTTCTTCAAGGTATCCTCTACGGAATGCCCCTTTGTGATTTCTTCCACATGAGCGTACTGTGGATTCTCTTCCATAAACTGAGCAATATCGAAACCAGACATCTTTTCCAGTACCTTCCTGGATTCTGCGGTTGACTTCTGTAATGTGTCCAGAAATGGTTTTGGATTACTGCACATCAGAAGCGTTGAAGGCTCTGCTATTGACTGGATAAACTCGGTATAATCCTTTGATTTAGCCGGGAATCCGTCAATTTCATAAGAAGTTTCATTTCCATCGAACACCTCTTCGGACTGTCCTCTCGGTTTCCTCCACTTCTGCTTTGTGATTTTGCGGATCACT
>UMFD01052827.1_pt1 | contig 39126 bp, 28 predicted proteins | sample 1964901 | NCBI WGS metagenome assembly UMFD01 (sample SAMEA4836035, study PRJEB28245) | human gut metagenome | biome: gut microbiome; material: fecal sample | place: Denmark | collected 2008 | reverse complement strand
GCCTCGAAGAGGCAATGTCCCCGCGAAGCGTTGTTCATAGTTGTAAAAGTTGTTCAAGTTGTTTTTCTATCATGTCCTGGCGAAGCATTGTATCAGTTGTTGTCTATATGCCCTGGCGAAGCATTGCTCGTGTCGTCTCGGTCTGCCCTTACAATCTTGCGCACTACGGCGGGTGGATGCGCAAGAAAGGAAGTCGAAATGTGTATTATTGTTAAAACAATCGGTTTTTGACGGTCGTTACGACGAAAAATGATAATTTTGTATAGGTTAAGAACAGACAAAGAAAGGAAACAGATATGGAACAGAGAATCATCCTATCAGATCGTTTCGAGAGCGATCTTGCGCTATGTATCTCCGAGTGTGAGCACGATGGCATCTTCGTCATCTGCGACACCAGTTCTCATCGCTTCTGCTGGAGCGAGATGGCCCACTTCCCCACCCTGCGCCAGGCAGAGGTGATCACGATCGTCGATGGCGACGCCAACAAGAACCTGCGCCAGCTCACGCGCGTCTGGGAGCGGCTGCAGAAGGGCGGAGCCAACCGCCACTCGCTCGTCATCAATCTCGGCGGCGGCATGGTGACGGACCTCGGCGGCTTCGCGGCAGCGACCTTCAAGCGGGGCCTCTGTTTCATCAACGTCCCCACCACGCTGCTGGCCATGGTCGATGCGAGCGTGGGAGGCAAGACGGGCATCAACTTCGGGGGAATGAAGAACGAGATCGGCACCTTCCAGGATGCTTCCCGCGTCATCATCAATACCGACTGGCTCAAGACGCTCGACACGGACGACCTTCGCAGCGGCTATGCCGAGATGCTGAAGCACGGTCTCCTCGACAGCCAGGAGCGATGGGCCCGACTCGTCGGCTTCGACCTCTCGCAGCCCGACTGGCACGAGCTGGCCAAGATGATCGAGGCGAGCATCAACATCAAGCTCCGCTACGTCAGGCGCGACCCGCTGGAGAAGGACATCCGCAAGTCGCTCAACCTTGGCCATACCTTCGGCCATGCCATCGAGGAGTGGTCGCTCAGCCGCCAGGCGCTGCCCCATGGCCATGCCGTCGCCTTCGGACTGGTCTGCGAACTCTATCTCTCTACGCTCCGCACGGGCTTCCCCACGGAGCAGATGCAGCAGACCGTGCGCTTCGTACGCGAGTTCTACGGCACGCCGGCCATCAGTTGCCAGGACTACGACGAGCTCGTCACGCTCATGCACCACGACAAGAAGTCGCACCACGGAGAGATCCGTTCCGTGCTCCTGAGCGGTTTCGGCCGACCCATCATCGACCAGACCGTCAGCGACGAGGAGGCGCGCCAAGCGCTCGACTTCCTGCGCGAGGGGGCCTAAAGCGCTCACCCTCCCTCTTGTTTCGACCTGAGGCCCTGCCTCGGGTTGGACCACGCCCCACGTGGTTCAAGATTCCCCTTCCGAGACCCGCCTCTCAGAGGGGGATTTTTCTATGCCACAGTTTCTTTTCTTCCATGATTTTCTTGCTGGGTTAAGTTGTCGAAATGATTGCCTATCTCTCTATTTTCAGAAGCCAGTCGATGGCGGAGCAAACATGAATGCTTTTGCCTTCTACCACTATATCACGGGTCGGGGTCATCGCTATGAGCGTCAGCTTGTCACAACGCAATGCCGTCGAGGCTTTCACAAGCGAGCTCGTCTCGCGGTTGAAGGTCTTTGTGCTGTCGATGTCGTATGCCACTTGTATCAGCTCCACAGCCTTGTCTTGGTTACACACTACAAAATCCACTTCTTTGGAGCGCGGCGACTCTTTGTAGTAGTATATGTCCAAGAAGTCGTTGCTACACCTACGCAGCAGTTCTATATAGACCACATTCTCCAAGCGCCAACCAATATTTTCGGGCGCAAAAGAATTTTCACGATTGTTCTGCAGCCCACAATCCACGATATACGCCTTTGCGTTTCTTATGCGCTCTTTGCTCTTGAAGGAATGCTTGGAAAGCAATTGTATGAGAAATGCCTGGCGCAAATAACCGACGTATTTCTTTGCCGTTTGATCCGTTATCTTCAACACTTGAGAGATGCTATCGTAGTTGACCTCCTGGCACACATTGTTGATCAGGTGGTTGGCTATTTTCCGCAGGGCGTCCGTGTTGCGGATTTTGAAACGTTGCTGTATGTCTTTTGTGATGATGGCCTCCATGAGGCTCTGTACATATCCGCGCTTATTGCGCAAGTTCTGCATTTCCGGAAAACCTCCATCATTGATATAGTCAATAAATGCCGCTTTCTTTTCGGCCTCGGCTTTGGTTGTGATGCCACGAGTGTCGATGCGACGGAAACAACAATATTCTCGAAAAGAGAATGGAAACAAATGGATTTCATTGTAACGGCCCGTCAAATGTGTTGCCAACTCTCCGCTGAGTAGTTTGGCATTACTTCCCGTTACCACAACGTGTAGATTGGAGCGTAGAAGACGGTTGACAAACAAATGCCATCCATCAACATTTTGTATCTCATCGAGAAAGATATACTGTATATCAGTACCATATACCTGATAGATGCAAGAAAGCAACGTATTCAGGTCTTCTGTTTGCAATTTTGCGAAACGGTCGTCATCAAAGTTGGCGTAGCCATAGTTGACGCGATGCTCCAAAAGCACCTTATGGCAAAGGGTCGATTTACCACTTCGCCTCACTCCTATCACGACTTGTGCAAGGGGACTGTCAAACTCGAACAACGCCTCCTCGCTCCGCTTTACCCATTGTTCGGGATGATAGTTGCCGACGTATTCTTTTTGCTCTGCCAATACTTGAAGCATGATTCTTTCTTCCACCATAACCGTAAGCTTATTGATCTATTCAAGTGCAAAAATACTGAAAATATTGAAAACGAGCAATTTAGCGACTTTAAAATTCGCTAAAATGCAGATTTTGCCTCGTTCTATCACGCTAAAATGCAGGTTTTTCATCTTTCTATCACGCTAAAATGCAGATTTCACGTCGTCCTATCACGCTAAGATGCAACAGACCGTCGGCGACGAGGAGGCTCGCCAGGCGCTCGACTTCCTGCGCGAGGGGGCATAGGTGGATTTCTCTCCTCGCTTTGGGTCTGAGGGGGCGCCTGGCCTGTCACAGGTTGGGCCCGCCCTTTGTGTGTGTCAGTATGTCAAAGACCGTGGAGACATGGATTCTGCAGGAGAGGCGGACGTCTGCCGTGGCCAATCGGGAGGCGGGCCTACCCAAGAATCGTGTTCATGCTGCAAAGTTAAGTCTTTCTGCCAACCCAATAGTGCGATACGATGCGCTTGGGTGAGATAACGTGAGATAACGGGTGATAACGTGAGTTAACGGGTGATGAGGGTGGAATGAGACGCAAGGAGACGGAAATACCCTGCTATCGAAGCTTCGAGCAAATGGCAGGGGCCAGCGAGGGGAAGGGCCATCACAGAAAGGGCCTCAGAGAGGAGGACATCCTTGGTAGGGAAGGGCCTTGGAGAAAAGAGGCATCACAACACTTGAGAAGCCTCGGAGAAAAGAAGAGCGTTCCAGTTGTTCCAGTATTCCAATTAATTTCGAGACACCCCCATTTTTCTCTCATTACCTATAACTACTTAATAACTAATTAGTTATATAGTATATATAGGGGTAATAGGATTTTGCATACCCTCAAAAAATAACTGGAACAACTGGAACTGGAACAAAGCCCAAACACTCTTTTCTCTCTAAAAGGCTTATTACCAACAGATTATCTCTTTCTACTACTTTACTTTCACCTCTATATTCGACAACATAGTCGATATGATAGCCGATAAAAGCCGAAGAAAATGGGGTAAAATAGGTCTCGCAAGCCTCACTTTCCTGTCTTTAGGCCGCAGAATTGACTACGAAAGTGGTACATCAAAAACAAGGCTTCACCACGATTTGAGGGTATCTTTTTCACAAAAACGCATGTTGAAAAGAAAAACCAAGGGCAAACAATCAAAAAACGATCGCATGAAAAAGGGAAAAATGGTTCATCCGAAAAATAGTGTGTCAGGGTTGTTTGCGTTGTTTCGATACAGCCTGCTGAGTAGGGAAAACAACAAAAACAATAAGTACAACGTATAACAACGCTTTCGATAAGCCATGCGTAAAAGCGAGATCGCTCGAGTTTTGCCGTGACGAGAAAGAATGGCAGGAGAACGTTCCTGTAAGAGCTTGTAGCCTGTCCGGCAATAGTAATAAGATGCGCTACCCCGAAGAAATCCCGAAGGCTTACCGAAGAAAAGGGAATAAGACAGAAGAGGACAAAAGAGGGCAGAAGACACGAGGAGAAGACGGCAGGAGGGAGGAAGCTTTCATCACCAAAAGCGCGTTATTACCATTACAAGACTGGCGAACAAACAAGACTTAGAGATTGACACAGATCAAGAACGGGGGGGGGGGTAAAACTGGCTTTTGAAATGAAAACAATACAAATTAACAGATAAAAAGTTGGCAGTTTAGAGAAATTACAGTAATTTTGCGCCGTCAAAATGGAGACAAGGCCCGGATCGGTCGTTTTTAGGCAGATCTTCGCGCCACACACACCATAGAGACGCAAAGGAGGGTAGTAGATTGTCAGGACATGCCCACGGCTTGATTGACCACAACCACCCATTATTACCATTCGACAAGGACTTAGCAAACAGAGTAGCTTCTATCACCATAGGAGCCGACTCTGCAGCGCCATGCCCTTCGGACAGAGGAATAAATCAAAACAAGTTTATACACAGGATCAATTTTTATGAGAACTACAACATTGCAATCTTCCAAGGCATCATCCAGCCTTTGGAAACTTTTCGCAGCCATGCTACTCGTGTGGATTCTTGTCCCCATAGGGCAGGCTTCGGCACAAAATAAAGCGACTGCAAACAACGGAACAGAAAATACTATTGGAGGTGTTGACAACCTTTATGGCATCGATCCTTCGTCAGCAATTTGTACAAGCAAAGGAACGGATGAAACCGACGGAGGCAAGATTGTGTGTCTGTATAATGTCGGTGCCAAAAAGTTTCTGAGTATTGGTGGTAAGTGGGGTACTCATGCCTCGCTAAATGTTTCACCATATTCCATTTATATGAGATGGAATGGAGGTACATCAACGTATTTCCTGCAAAACAAAGTGGAAGGTTCTGGAACTGGCCCATATATGGGAATCTTCAAGGATAAAGATGGGGTAAATGGGGTATTTATGGATAGAAAGGAAAATTGCGCTATCACATTTGAAAAAGCCAAGGACTATTCAGAAACGAACAAGGTGTATCTCGTCAAAATCAACACACTCCCTCCAATTAAGCCATTAGGTTATCTCACTGCTTATCCCAACGACGAGAATAAGCTCTGCAATTATGAGACAAGCTTAGCCACAGAGGGCACCCCAGAATACAAGAATCAGGAGTGGAAGGTGATTACAAAGAATGAGTATTACTTGCTCTTCAACACAGCCCCTGCATATATGGAGTCGGTTGTCGATGCCTCTTTCCTTATCACATGTTCTGATTTCAGAATACATGATGCCGGTGCTGCAAACTGGAAAATCGGAGGCGTAAGCTCAACTACTGATGTAAACAGCCACGTGCGTTTCGGAGATGAAACGATGTATAAGACGTATGACAAAGTTAGCAACACCCAAGATGGGGGTTTTACAGGTAGGACTGAGGCCCATCAACAAAAATACGGCAAGCTTTTCTATTGCTACACCAAAGGCCTGCGCGGCTTTAATATCTACCAGGACGTGACGGTACACAAGGCAGGATGGTACCTGCTGCGATGCAACGGATTCAGCACAGCGAACAGTTCGGAGAACATCACTAAGAACGGCAAACCGCTTGCAAACATGTTCATTACATTGCTCGATGCCAACAACAATCCGATTAAAGAGATATACTCAGCAGCATCCCTCGACGGCATCAGTCAGGCTGATGCATATCAGCTTGCCCAAACACACAATGGCAAGGCATACGAAGGAGCCGGTATCGGACATGCCTTCTTCGAGGGAGAGTATGAGAACCAGGTGCAGATATGTCTCGACAAAGCCCCGAATGGGGAAAAAATATCAAGCGCCAATCCCGTGACTCTCCGCATAGGCTTCTACGTAGATTCTACAACCGAGTCGGAGGCTGATGCCAACGAGCTGACTGCCGTGGACAACTTCAAACTGCTTTATGCCGGACCGCGACGCAACCCGGAGCTGATTCTCGACGAGGAGTCTACCGACCTGCGCTATCTGACCATGGCGACAGACGAATACAAGAACAGCGTGCTGCATCTGAACCGCAAGCTGAACGACAATATGTGGAACTCGCTTATTCTGCCCGTCGATCTGACATGGGGACAGATGAAGCGTACGTTCGGAGACGCCGTGAAGGTGGCAAAACTTGCGGCGCTGACGGAAAACAGCGTACAATTCGTGACCGTGGAGCCAAAGAACGACGATGACGTGATGGTAACAGCATTCGAGCCATATATCGTCTTCCCGCCATACACACAGGTGAAGTCGACACCCTACACCGTAGACCGATTCTACACATCAGCAGGCGAGGACAACAGCGAATGGCTGGGTAAAGACTACGAGCGGTCTAAGGACGAAAACAACAGACTGACGAAGACCTTGAAAGCCGACCACTACGACATCACGATGGTGTCGCTCGATAGGGAGAAGCTGAAGCAGCATGTAAACACCGACACATGGGAATCAAAAATACAGTTCGAAACCATCGACGGCAACTATGGCAAGATGGTCTGCAAAGGCACAATGGCGAAGACATACGACAATGGCAAGATCATCGAGGGCCGCGATGACCTCAATGGCGACTTCTTCATGTACAAGGGCAAGCTCATCCAGGTGCCGAGCGGCAACAAGGATAATGGTGGCGAGCCCTATTCATACGGTCTGAAGGCGTTCCGCTGCTGGTTTGAGCTGCCGAGCGACACGCCTGTCGGAGGCTCCCTCTCGCTCATGATCGACGGCGTGGAGGATAGCGCCACGAGCATCGACGACATCCATGGCAGCAGCAATAGCACCTCCTACAAGCGCGGCATAGAGGGCGTATTCAACATGCACGGACAGATGGTGCGCCGCGACAATAGCCTGGAGGGCTTGCCCAAGGGAATGTATGTAGTAAACGGAAAGAAAGTCATTATCAAATAACAAAACGACAATAACAGCGACACAAAATGAAGAAGATTTATATCGCTCCCAAGATAGACGTGATCATCCTCGACACCCTCTGCAGCGGAGGCTTTCTGCATGGCAGCGTCTACCGAGGCAGTCTTAACGATGTGTGCATCAGCAAATTTGATGTGGTCGGCGAGGAGACGTCCAAAGACGATTACAAAGACTTGTGGGGACAATCGAACAGCAGCAAGTGGGGCGACGATTAATACTCCCCTCGGCTGCCATAGCAGCTGATCATCTATAAAGGCAAAGGGCTGGATTCCGAATCGGGATCCAGCCCTTTGTCGTGGGAGGGGATTCTATGCGGGAGACCCGCAAACGTTAAGGACAAGAGGCCCTACTCGTAGTGCATGCTCTTGGCGGGATGGATACGGGAGACGAGGAAGGAGGGGACGACGAGGGCGGCAACGCAGACCAGGAGCGTGGCCACGTTGAGGGCCAGGACGATAGGCCAGGAGATCTCCACGGGGACCGTGCTGACATAGTAGGTCTGGGGATCGAGGCGAATGAAGCCCGTGAGGTGCTGGAGGGCGATGAGGCCCAGTCCCAAGGCGTTGCCCCAGAGCAAGCCCTTGGCCAGGACGAACGTGGCAAACCACAGGAAGACGTGGCGCACCTGCTGGTTTTTGGCTCCCAGGGCCTTGAGCACGCCGATCATCTGCGTGCGCTCCAGGATGATGATGAGCAGGCCCGATACCATCGTGACAATCGCCACGGCGATCATCAGTCCGAGGATGAGCCAGACGTTGAGGTCCATCAGCTCCAGCCAGGAGAAGATCTGCGGGTTCATCTCCGTGACCGTAGCGGAGGAATAGGTCTCGCCATAGTGGTCGGTGGTGCGGTTGACGCGCTTCACGACCTGGTGCTCCACCTCGTCGATCTGCCCGAAGTCGTGGACCAGCATCTCCGCCCCGCTATACTGGTCGTCCTGCCAACCGTTGAGGCGGTTGGCGGTATAGAGGTCGGTGAAGCACATCTGCTGGTCATACTGCTTGAGGTTGGTCTCGTAGATGCCCGTGATGGTGAAGCGGCGCGTGCGCACGCCTTGGTGGTTGATGAAATAGGCGAAGATGCGCTCCCCACACTTCACGCGCAGCTGGTCGGCAATGGTCTTCGAGATGAGCAGCCGCTGCGTGGAGGAGGAGTCGGAGAAATGGGGAATCGACCCCTCCACCATATTTTGGTGGATGAAGGTCGTGTCGTATTCAGGACCGACGCCCTTGAGGGCCACGCCCAGGAAGTCGTCGTCGGTCTTGAGGATGCCCTGTGTCATCGCGTAGCGCTCTACGTGGCGCACGCCCGGGATGGCGCGGAGGACGGTCGTCATGGAGTCGTCCATCTGTATCGGATATTGGTCGGAGGACATCAGGCTGGCGATGTTGGCCACGGTAATATGGCTTCCGAAGCCCACGACCTTGTCGCGGATCGTATGTTTGAAACCAAGGATCACGCTCACCGTGACGATCATCACGGCCAGACCGATGGCCACACCTGCCGTAGCGATGCGGATGGCAGGCTTGGCCACCTTCTGACTTCCAGCTCCCTTGCCGTAGATACGGCGTGCGATAAACAGGGGGAAATTCATAGTGTTTCTATTGAGATGAATGCGTAGCAGGCCAGACCACAATCGTCCGGCATCATATAAAGGGAAAGGAGCCGGGAGCCGCTCCTTGGGCGACTCCCCGCTCCCTATAGGGGAATGCGATAGACTTACTTCACGCGGCCGGGATAAGCCTCCAGGCCCTTCTCCAGGCAGACAAGGGCCTTGCGCAGCTCGTCGCAGCAGAGCACATAAGCCAGGCGCACCTCGTCGAGGCCGGCGCCCTTGGTGCTGTAGAAGCCGCTCGCGGGGGCCATCATGACGGTCTCGCCCTCGTAGGAGAACTCCTCCAGGAGCCAGCGGCAGAACTTCTCGGCATTGTCCACGGGCAACTTGGCGACCGTGTAGAACGCGCCCTTCGGCATCGGAGAGAAGACGCCCGGGATCTGGTTCAGACCATTGACGAGGCAGTTGCGACGCTCCACATACTCCTTCTGGACGCCCTCGATATAGCTCTCGGGAGCCTCCAGAGAGGCCTCGGCGATGATCTGACCCATCAAGGGGGGAGAGAGACGAGCCTGGCAGAACTTCAGCACGGCCTTGCGCACCTCGGTATTCTTGGTGATGATGGCGCCGATACGAATACCACACTCAGAGTAGCGCTTGGAGACGGAATCGACGAGGATGACGTTGTTCTCGATACCCTCCAGGTGCATGGCCGAGGTGTAGGGCTCGTCGGTATAGATATACTCGCGATAGACCTCGTCGGCGAAGAGGTAGAGGTCGTGCTTCTTCACGATGTCGCGGATCTGCTCCATCTCCTGGCGGGTATAGACATAGCCCGTGGGGTTGTTGGGGTTGCAGATCAGGATGGCACGCGTGTTGGCGTTGATGAGTTTCTCAAACTCCTCGACGGCGGGCAGGGCAAAGCCATTGTCGATGCTCGTGTGGATGGAGCGCACCTTGGCACCCACCATCAGGGCAAAGGACATGTAGTTGGCATAGGCGGGCTCGGTGATGATGATCTCGTCGCCAGGGTTGAGGGTGGACATGAAGCCAAAGAGCAAGGCCTCGGAGCCGCCCGTGGTGACGATGATGTCGTCGGGCACCAGATTGATGTTGTGCTTGGCGTAGTAGCCCACGAGCTTGTTGCGATAGCTCTCAATGCCCTGGCTGGGCGAATAGGCCAACACTTTGGCATCGACCTTCTTCAGAGCGTCGAGACCACATTGCGGCGTATGCACGTCGGGCTGGCCGATGTTCAGGTGATAAACTTTCGTGCCGCGCGCCTTGGCTGCATTGGCCAGGGGTGCGAGCTTGCGGATAGGCGATTCGGGCACAATAAGGCCACGTGCTGAGATTTCCGGCATAATTCTTTTAGTTATTTAATACGGTTGCCCCGATTGCACGGGGATTGACTCTTGTGTATGAAACTTGTATTTTGCCACAAAGTTACACCAATTCGGCCAAACGGCAAAGGCAAAGGCGAAAAACTTTGCCCCCGCGGGTCATTTGTGGGATTTTCTTGCTACTTTTGCAGGTCGAAAGCGGTCTCCCCGAGGGGTAGCCGCCACTTTTCGGGGCCTATCTCGGCAAGCGGGACGGGCCCACGCAAGACAAGAGATCAGATAAAAAAAAGAAAACATACATATATATAATGAGAAGCAGAACAGCCAACTGGTTTGAGACCCGCGTCCGCTACGACAAGATGATGGAGGACGGACAGAACAAGAAAACCACGGAGACCTACGTGGTGGATGCCTATACCTTCGGCGAGGCCGAGGAGGCCATCACCAAGGAGATGAGCGCGTATATCAACGGAGAGTTTGAGGTGAAGGCCATTACGCCTGCCACCTATGGCGAGATCTTCTTCAGCGACGCGGATGGCGACGACAAGTGGTTCAAGTGCAAACTGGCCTTTATCACGCTCGACGACAAGACGCAGAAGGAGAAGCGCACGAGCGTCTATTATCTCGTGCAGGCGGCCTCGGTGAGCGGCGCCGTGAAGCATGTCGACGAGGTGATGGGATCGACCATGATCGACTACGAGATCACCGCCATCGCCGACACGAAGGTGATGGACGTCTTCGAGCACGACAACCGCGCCAAGGCCGAGGGACAAAACGAGGAGGCGAAGCCGGAGTACGAGGAACAGTAGGCTTATTCCAGTCTTCCAATATTCCAATATTCCAGTATTCCAATTGTTCCAGTATTCCAGTTATTCCTGTTTCCAATAAGACAGAAGACGGTTTCATCATAATCATATAGGAGAAAGCATACGATGGTAGATGTAGCAAAAAACTTAAAAGAGGTGCTCGGCCATCTGCCCGAGGGGGTGGAGCTGGTGGCCATCAGCAAGTATCATCCCAACGAGTATATCATGCCGGCCTACGAGGCGGGACAACGCATCTTTGGCGAGAGCCACGAGCAGGAGTTGCGCCAGAAGGTGGAGACGCTGCCAAAGGACATCCAATGGCATTTCATCGGCCACCTGCAGACAAACAAGGTGAAGTATATCGCGCCCTATATCTCGATGGTGGAGGCGGTCGATACGCCCAAGTTGCTCCGCGAGATCAACAAACAGGCGGCCAAGCACGACCGCGTCATCGACGTCTTGCTCGAACTCCATATCGCCGAGGAGGAGACGAAGTATGGACTGACCCTGGAGGCTTGCCGCGAGATGCTGGAGGCGGGAGAATGGCGCGAGATGAAGAACGTACACATCAGCGGCCTGATGATGATGGCGTCCAACGTGGAGGACGAAGAGCAGATACGCCGCGAGATGCTCACGGCAGCCGACTTCTTCGATGAGGTGAAGGCGCGCTATTTTGCCGACGACCCTCGCTTCTGCGTCCGCTCCTGGGGCATGAGCCACGACTACCAGATAGCCGTCACATGCCGGAGCAACCAGGTGCGCGTGGGCACGGCCATCTTCGGCCCCCGCGTGTATTGACGCCAGCCCAACGGGTATTGACGCAAGAGAAAAGGTCAGCCCTTGCCTTCTATTTGGCGCAGCTCCACATAGCCGTGCATGACGGCATAGACGGTGAGGGCGGGGACGCTCTTCACGCCCAGTTTCTCGCAGATATTCTTGCGATGGGTGTTGACGGTCGGCAGGCTGATATGGAGGCGGTCGGCGATCTCCTTGCTCATCAGTCCGCGGACCACGAGCGAGAGCACCTCCACCTCACGCGGGGTGAGGGTGGGACGCGGCGCGTCGGTCTCGGCCGTCGGCAGGTTGCGACCGCCCGAATGGCCTTGCTGCACAAGGCGCAGCACCTCGCAGACGAGCGCCTCCTCAGCCACGCCCACACAGAGGTGGCGAAAGCCAGCCAACTGGGAGTGGGGGTCGGAGGAGAGGGTCAGCACGAGGGTCTTGCGGCGGCGGTCCATAAACCAAAAGTGGTGGGCCACGGCCACGGACTGGGCTACAAAATAGTGATAACAGCCCTCACCGCCCCCGGCAAGGAAGGCATCGAAGGTGGGGTAAACATCCACGGCCATCATCGGCACCACGGTCTGCAAGAGCTGGCGCAATCCTATCGTGGCCAACACGTTGGGATCGACAATGGCGATATGAGGGCGGCCTAAGGCCATCTTTCCTTTCTCCATAGGGTGCAAAATTAGTGATTTATCGGCAGAAGAAAGAAGCTGCGCGCCCTTTTCTTCACCATGATACCTGCTTATAAGGGGAAAACAACCAAAACAACTCGCTTTGAAAAAGAAACGCAGCCATATTATCCTACCCGAGGGCATGGCGGGAGAAGTGTTGCTCCACGCCTGTTGCGCGCCCTGCTCGTCGGCCATCGTCGAATGGTTGATGGCGCACGACCTGCGCCCCACGATCTTCTACTTCAATCCCAACATCTTTCCGGCACGCGAATACGAGATACGCAAGGAGGAGAGCAAGCGCCACGCCGAGACGCTGGGCCTACGCTGGATAGACGGCGACTACGACCACGCCAGTTGGCGGGAGGCCATGAAAGGGCTGGAGCGCGAGCCCGAGCGCGGACGACGTTGCGAGGCGTGCTTCGCCTACCGCATGCTGGCCACGGCCCACATGGCGCAGCAGACCGGAATCGGCTTCTTTGCCACGACGCTCGCCTCCTCGCGATGGAAGGACCTGGAGCAGGTGAACGCGGCCGGTCTGGCAGCAGCCGAGGCCGTCCCTGGCACGACCTTCTGGGCTCAAAACTGGCGCAAGGACGGACTGCAGGAACGGCGCAACCAACTGCTCAAGGAGTATCAATTCTACAACCAGCTCTACTGCGGCTGCGAGTTTAGTCTCGCCTCCTCCAAGGCCATGGAGCGGGAGGCGGAGAAGGAGAAGAAGGAAGAAATGGAGAAAGAATAAGAGAAAGAATAAAAGGAAGAAATGAAAGAAGAATAAGAGGAAGAAATGGAGGAAGAAATGGAGGAAGAATAAAGGTTTCATCCGATATTTGGAGCAGCAGGAAGCGTAGTATTTTGACCTGTACGGTTGAAACGGGCTGAAAGCCCAAAAGCCCCTAGCCCAGGGCATCGCCCTGGGTATAATAGCAATCAACAAGACGCCCTGTAAGGGCAAAAGAATTGTTTATAGCCTACTTCTTTAAAGCTTTTGCCCTTTCAGGGCGATAGGTTGGTGGTCATAATTACCCAGGGCGTCGCCCTGGGCTAAGAGCTTCTGCCCTTTCAGGGCGTATTGGGTAATTTCAACCGTACAGGTCGAGTATTTTTCCAACACGGCCTGCTAAATTGGGAAAACAACTTGAACAACTTTTACAACTTTGAACAACGCTTCGCCAGGACAGCAAGGATGCGCATTCAAGGCGAAGCTGTTCCATTCATGGCACCCTTGTTGTATTTTGTTGTTTACCTTGCAGCAGGATTGCTACACGCAAAAGCGTGTAGGTTGTAACTTGTTGTAAAAGTAGTATTGGTTGTTTTCCCTAACTCAGCAGGATTGTGACACGCAAAAGCGTGCAAAGTTCCATTTCATGGTACCCTTTCTCGCCATGGCAAAGCTCGAGCGAGCTCGGTTTTGCACATGGCTTATCGAAAGCGTTGTAACTTGTTGTAAAATTTGTATTGGTTGTTTTTCCTAACTCAGCAGGACGTATTGGCAACAGCACAAACCCGATCACTTGATTTTCCGGATGAACTTTTTTTCTAAGCGAACCAGCGCAAGCTACATGAGCGGGCTCATCAGGCGGACCAACGACTCCCAGAGACGGAGGAGAAGGCCGCGGGAAGCGCCCTCGCGTAGCTGGTCGAGGGGAATGCTGTCGGCCTCATCGTCGAGGAAGACCTGCTTGATACGGAGGGCCATGGCCTGGTCATAGAAAAACACATTGGATTCGAAATCGTGCTCAAAACTACGGAAATCGACATTGGTGGAACCGATGGTCGCCAGGAGGTCGTCGCTCACGAGGAGCTTGCTATGGTTGAAGCCACGGTCGTAGAACAAGACGCGGACGCCCGCGTCGGCTATCTCCTTGACGAAGGAGCGGCTGGCCCAGGCCACAAACTTGGAGTCGGCCTTGCGCGGAATCATCAGGCGCACATCCACCCCCGAGAGGGCGGCCGTGCGGAGGGCGAAGAGGACGGGCTCGGTGGGCAGGAAGTAGGGGGTCTCGATATAGACATACTGCCGCGCACTATGGATGACGCGGACGAAGCCCTGCTCGATCTTCGGCCAGGGGTCGATGGGATTGCTCGTGACGACCTGGGCGAGACACTCCGTCTGGGGCAAGGGAAACTCGGGGTAGTAGCGGCGGTCCGTGATGAGCGTGCGATCGACGAAGAACCAATCGACCAGGAAGGCGCGCTGGAGTCCATAGACGACATTGCCATGGATGCGCACCATCGTGTCGCGCCAGGCCTGCGCGCCGAGACCCTTCACGTAGCGGAGCGCGATATTCATGCCGCCGACATAGCCCACGCGCCCGTCGAAGACGGCTATCTTGCGATGGTTGCGGTAGTTGACCTTGCTGGTGAAGGCCGGAAAGCGGACGGGCATGAAGGCATGGACCTCCACCCCACCCTCACGCATCCGCTCATAGAAACGGGAAGGGACGCTCCAGCAGCCCACGTCGTCGTGGATGACGCGCACCTCCACGCCCTCGGCAGCCTTGGCGATCAGAGCGTCGCTCACGAGGCGGCCCAAGGGGTCGTCCTCGAAGAGGAAGAAGTCGAGATGGATATGGTTGCGGGCGGAGGCGATGTCGCGGAGCAACTGGGGGAAAAACTCGTAGCCGTTGAGGTAGATCTCGGTCTCGTTGCGATGGAAAGCGGGGGCAAAATCCTGACTGCCAAAGAGATGGACGAGGCGCTGGTAGAGCGGGGGGATCTTCAGGCTGGCCTGGGCGTGAGACTCCAGCATAGACCGACGCGAGAGCTGGTCGAGGCTATGCTGGGAGATGGTACGCTCCTTGCGCACGTTCTGTCCGAAGAAGAAGTAAAGGATGATGCCCACCACGGGCAGGAACATCAGCACGAGCACCCAGGCCATGGTCTTGGCCGGCTGACGGTTGTCGAGCAGGATGGTGACCATGGCGGCGACGGCAAGCGTCATGTAGAGGGCGAGAAATATCCAATGCAGGTAGTCCATAGCGCGTGGTGTGGAGGGGTGGTGGGCAGGAGGCTAACAGTCAGCGGGAGGCGCGAAGGGCGCTTCGTCCGGGTTGGACCGATTCCGGTCTATACGGCGCATGACCTCCCTGACGTGATCAGACAGATCGGGATATTTGCTGATCTCATGCAACTCCAGGGCGGCCTCTTTGTAGCAGGCGCGCATGGCGTAGATCGAGACGCGCGTGGCCAGAAGGAAACCAGCAAACTCGCAGTATTCGCTATCCTGGGCAGCCTCATAGACGCCCACATGCTTGCCCGTCTCCTCCTCGACGCGGCGCTGGATTTCAGTCAGCAGCGACTCGATATAGCTGATCACGCGCGGATCATTGTTGTTGGCGAGGTTGTTGACCATCTCGCACACGTGGGCTATGTTGTCCGTGCCGTCGAGCAGCGAGAGGTAGTAGTGGCCGATGTCGTACTGCCTCATCTCGTCATAGCAGTAGCCGAGCATGAAGCAGACCTCATAGAACTGGCCACGCTCCTTGGAGGAGAGTTGATCGACGGATCCTCTCCAAAGGACGAAGGCATTGCGGAGCAGGAGCATCGCCTCGAAGAAGCGCTTGCTCTGGAAGAGCTGCGTGCCACGATAGAGCGCCCCAGCCAGCGAGCGGGTCGTCACACGGGCCACGGCGCGCTGCTCCTCAGTCATCTTGCCGATCTGTCCGTGGACCAACTTGTCCTTGGCGTCGGTCCACATATACTGGAACTCGTCGCGGAGCTGCTTCTCGTTCTTGAGATCGTAGGCCATGAGCAGGGAGCAGGCCGTGGGATGGTCGTTGACACAGTCGGCAGGATTCTCGAGGGTAGCGAGGCGGGGCGTGAGGACGACCGTGGTCTGGAAGAAGAGAGCCTCTGGCGAGGTTTCGCGGGCCACCAAGGAGACCGTGAGGTAGCGACGCTCGTCGGGATCCTCAGGCTGGAAGAAGACGAGCTGGAGGGTGGCACAACGGCGAGCAAACTGGCCGTCGGAGACGAGGGCGTCGGAAAGGACGTAGTCGGCCATCTTCGAGCGAAGCTGGGCATCCTGGCTGGCGTCCATGACGAGGGAGAGACCGTCGCCCGCGACGCTCATGAGCGAGGGTACAAAGGATTTGATACCCACGGCATCTTGGACCAACTCGGAGAGCGTGATGTGACGAACGGCGCTTTCGCGCACAGACATCGTGTCCTCGCTCTTATCCAACTCGTGCTCGCGGATCATCAGGATCAAGCGCTTGTACTGCTCCTCAATTTCCTCAGGGCTGTTCGCGCCGTATTTCTTCCTTTTCTCCTTGACGGTATCCATCCAGCGGACAAAGGCGTCGCGCCAGGAGAACATCTCCTTCATGCTTTGCGTCAACATTCCCTTGGCCCGCGAGGGTTCGAGGTAGAGGTTGTCGAAGAAATGGACATTGACGTGGAGATGGTCTTCGTCGAAGGTATAAACGGCACGAAGACCGATAGACGCAAGGTTGACCTGGTTGCAGATCTCGCGCACCAGTTCGACAAGCTCTTTGTCCACACTCAAGAAGATGGGGTAGCAAAGGCGCAGGAAGGTATCGTCCTTGGCGATGCGCACAAGGAAATTGCCTCCTTGGTACTCATAGCTGGCCACACGGCTTTGGTCTCGCTCGTCCTCCCAGGTGGGCGTGCAGCCGATGCTGGCAAGGGTGGTTTCGAGCAATTGGCAGAGTGCTTTCTGGTCGAGGCGGGGCGCTTCGTTCGCTTTTTCGCTTTCTGCTGCATTAGCAGGTTGCAAGAGGTCTTTCAATTTGTCTATGATCATTTTGATTGTTCCTTTCCTTATTATTATATAGCGTGTGGCAATAGAGAGCGTGTGGTGGCAAGGCTATCGGGCGGCTTCCAGCATAGCGTCGAGGGGCGAAGCTATACGATATCGCTGCCCAACTTGCGTGCCACGGCGTTGCGCACGGTCTGCCAGTTTTTGATTTCCTCCATCATCTGCTTCATCTCCTCGGTACTGATACCGATAGCCAGGGCCTTCTTCAGCCGGTCCTGAAGCACCTTGAGCTGGTGCTCGATGTAGTCGAGGCGGAAGTCCATGACGAGGTGGACCACGGTATCTCGAAGCCGCTCCACGCTCTCCTTCATCTGAAGGCTCTCGGAGAGCTGGTAGGCATCGGTACTCATGCTGGCCGCGAGGGTCTGGATTTCGATGTCGGGATGGTGGCGGAAATACTTGCCCGCATCAAAAGGTCCCTTCTCCGACTGCTCCACGGCTTCGGCGAGGATGCGGTTGTAGAGGGGATCGGAGAAGGCGAGCTGGTCCTGGGCCAGGTCGTAGGCGATATACTGTGCCACGTTGAGGTCGAAATGCTGACCGGAAGTCTCATCCTCCACATCAGGGAGGATCACCTCGCCACCATGGCGGATGACGGTCTCGATGAGCATCTTCTCCACCTTCGAGGCCTGCTGCATGGGACTGGCGGGGGCGAAGGGCTGCGGCTGACTGGCCTGGCTGGCCTGGCTGGCCTGCGCACGCTCCTCCTCGCGCTGGCGCGCCTCCTTGCCCTGGTAGATGAAGCGGTTCATCTGGGCGATGAGCGTATCCTCGCGCACGTCGGTCCTGTGGGCACACTCGCGGAGGTAACTGGCGCGGACAATGGGGTCGCGGATGACAGCAATACTCCTGACGATCTGATTGACAGCCTCGGCGCGGCGCACGGGGTCGGTGACGCCCTGCAGGAGGGCTTGGGTCTGGAAGACGATGAAGTCGGTACGGTTTTGCTCGATATAGGCCTGGAGCTCCTCGGAGGACCGGCTGCGGGCGAAGTCGTCGGGGTCTTGGCCGTCAGGGAGAAAGAGCACCTTGACATTCATGCCCTCGGAGAGCAGCAGGTCCGTACCGCGCAGGGCGGCCTTCTGGCCTGCCTCGTCGCCATCATAGACGAGGGTGACGTTGGGGGTGAAGCGGTGGATGAGCTTGATCTGGGGAATGGTGAGGGCCGTTCCCGAACCCGCCACGACATTCTCCACGCCGCGCTGGCTCAGACTGATCACGTCGGCCTGGCCCTCCACGAGCAGGGCCTCACCCTGCTTGCTCATGGCGCGCTTCGCCAGGTCGATGCCGTAGAGTTCGTTGGTCTTGTGGTAGATCTCGGAGTCGGGCGAGTTGACATACTTCATGCGCACGCCATGGGTGCGGGTGTCGAGGACGCGGCCCGTGAAGCCCACAACCTTGCCGCTCATGGTGATCCAAGGGAAGATGACGCGTCCGGCAAAGCGATCGGTCAACGAGCCGTCGGAGCGCTCATAGCAGAGGCCCGACTTGAGGAGGACGTCTTTCTGGAATCCCTCGCGCTGGGCAGCATCGGTCATGGCGTGGCCACTGGCGAGGCAGAAGCCCAGGCGAAACTTGCGGATGGTGTCGTCGCGGAAACCGCGCTGGCGGAAGTATTGGAGTCCGATGGCCTGACCATCAGGGTCGTTGAGGAGGGTGTCCTCGAAGTATTTGGCCGCCCACTCGTTGGCCAGGAAGAGGGAGTCGCGCTCCGTGGCCTGGCGACGCTCCTCGTCGGTCAGTTCGCGGTCGTGGATCTCGATATGGTAGCGGTTGGCCAACCAGCGCAGGGCCTCGGGATAGGTCTTCTGCTCATGCTTCATGATGAAGTTGACGGCATTGCCCGCCTCGCCACAGGCGAAGCACTTATAGACTCCCTTCGACGGACTGACGGAGAACGACGGCGTCTTGTCGTCGTGGAAAGGACACAATCCCGTATAGCTCGTGCCGCGCTTGCGGAGCGTCACAAACTCGGAGATGACATCGACGATGTCGGTCGCATCCATGATCCTGTCTATCGTAGCCCGGTCTATCATACTTTGTCTTTGCGTATGAGCTGATTGTCTTTTAATCTTTGCAAAGATACAAACTTTTGGATAACAAGCCAACGATTACCTCAAATTTAATCCCAGATTCGTCCTCTGTATGCTGGAGAAAACCAGTTTTCTCGTCTTACGCAACCTTATCACGCCAAAATGCGGAGAATAGAAAAAAATTTTGTACCTTTGCATCTTGAAAAAACAACAAGGAAGTCAATGCGCGAATATACCGACGAGGAGCTGGCACAACTGCTCGACAAAGACATTTTTCACCATATCTCAGAAGCCGCCGACAGTCTGGGCGTAGATTGCTACGTCGTGGGAGGCTATGTACGCGACATCTTTTTGGAACGCCCGTCCAACGACATCGACGTGGTGGTGGTAGGAAGCGGCATAGCCGTAGCCGAGAAGCTGAGGAAGATCCTGGGAAGGCGGGCACACGTGAGCGTGTTTCGCAACTTCGGGACGGCACAGGTGAAATACCACGGTATGGAGGTGGAGTTTGTCGGCGCACGAAAGGAGAGCTACAGCCACGACTCGCGGAAGCCTATCGTGGAGGATGGAACGCTGGAGGACGACCAGGACCGTCGCGACTTCACCATCAACGCCATGGCCATCTGTCTGAACAAGGCGCGCTTCGGCGAACTGGTAGATCCCTTCGACGGCATAGGCGATCTCTGGGAGGGCATCATCCGCACGCCCCTGGACCCGGACGTCACCTTCTCGGACGATCCACTACGAATGCTGCGTTGTGTGAGGTTTGCCACCCAACTCAACTTTTTCATCGAGGAGGAGACCTTCGAGGCACTCTCACGCAACGCCGAGCGCATCCGTATCATCAGCGGGGAGCGCATAGCCGAGGAGTTGTGCAAGATCATGGCTTCGCAATATCCGAGCAAGGGATTCTTCGAGCTGCAGCGCTGCGGACTGCTGGGCCTCATCATTCCCGAACTGACAGCCCTCGACCTCGTGGAGACGCGCAACGGCAGGGCGCATAAGAACAACTTCCACCACACGCTGGAGGTGCTGGAGAACGTGGCACGGGCCGAGGAGCGGCGCTACGAGCAGGAGAAACAGGAGAATCCCGAGCAGCCTCCTTTCAAGGCCAATATCTGGCTGCGCTGGGCAGCCCTCTTCCACGACATCGGCAAACCCAAGAGCAAGCGCTGGGACAATCAGCTGGGCTGGACTTTCCACAACCATAACGACATCGGAGCCAGGATGGTGCCGGAGATGTTCAGGAGGATGAAACTGCCGCTGGACAGCAAGATGAAGTATGTGCAGAAGCTCGTGGAGCTCCACATGCGACCGATCGCCATTGCCGACGACGTGGTGACGGACTCGGCCGTGAGAAGGCTCATCAACGACGCGGGCGACGACATCGACGACCTCATGATGCTCTGCGAGGCCGACATCACGAGCAAGAATCAGGTGAGGAAGAAGCAGTTTTTGGAGAACTTCCGCATCGTCAGGGAGAAGATAGCCGACCTCAAGGAGCGCGACTACAAGCGTCTACTGCAACCGGTCATCGACGGCAACGAAATCATGGAGCTCTTCCATCTGAAACCGTCCCGCGAGGTGGGCGAACTGAAGAAGGCGCTCAAGGAGGCCGTACTGGAAAATATCGTGCCCAACGAGCGAGAGCCGCTCTTGGCGCTGCTCAGAGAGAAGGCCAAGGAGCTGGGTGTGGGATGACCTGTGGACCAGGAGACTGGACGGGGACAAGCCTGAGCCCACAAGTCCGATAGGTAGAAAAAATCACGTACGAGGAGTAACGGTAAAGGCCAAGAGCAGCCTTTACCATTACTAACTCGGAATAATTATAGTTAAAAAACCTTGCGAAGTACGCCTTTCTGAATGGAAATGGGTACTTTTGCATAGATTGAAAACTGATTGTGCTGTATTAGTTTTCCAACATCCCGCTATCAATCAGAGGATTAGCCGCAGCGGGAGAACAAACAAATCGTTTTCAGAAAACAAAAATAAAGAATCATTTATAGGTATGAAGAAAAACAAGTTTTTGCTGTTTGCTGCCATCGCTATGGCAGTACTTACGAGTTGCGGAGGCGGCCAGAAAGGACTGCCCACGAGCAACGAGTATCCGGTAGTGACAATTGGTCCGGCCAACGCCCAGTTGAAGACCACCTACCCTGCCACTATCAAAGGCGTACAGGACGTGGAAGTACGTCCGAAAATCTCGGGTTTCATCACCAAGCTCTATGTTCATGAGGGCCAGGCGGTAAGCGCGGGCCAGGTGCTCTTCGAGCTCGACAACGCCACCTACCAGGCAGCCGTCCGTGCTGCTCAGGCACAGATCAACCAGGCCGAGGCCAGCGTACGTTCGGCTCAGGCAGGCATCCAGACGGCCAACGCCTCGCTCAACTCGGCACAGGCACAGGCTGCCACGGCGCAGTTGACCTACAACAACAGCCAAAACCTCTATAATAATAAGGTGATCGGAGAATATGAGTTGCAGACCGCCCGCAACAGCTATCAGACCGCTCAGGCTGGCGTGCGCCAAGCTCAGAGCAGCGTCAGCTCGGCCAATGCAGGCCTGAAGCAGGCAGAGGCTGCCGTAGCAGCCGCCAAGGCACAGCTCGCCACGGCCAAGGAGAACCTTTCCTTCTGCTATGTAAAGAGCCCGGCCAATGGCGTGGTGGGCAACCTGCCCTACAAAGTGGGCGCACTCGTCAGCCCGTCCTCGGCACAGCCCGTGACGACGGTCAGCGACATCTCGACCATCGAGGTCTATTTCTCCATGTCGGAGAGCGACATCCTCAACCTCACGCGCAGCAACAATGGTCTGGCAGGAGCCATCAACAGCTTCCCGGCCCTGAGCCTCCAGCTCACCGACGGTTCGATCTACAACCACGAGGGCAAGGTGGTCAAGACCTCGGGCATCATCGACCCGACTACGGGTTCGCTCTCCATCATCGCCCGCTTCCCCAACCCAGAGCGTCTGCTCAAGAGTGGTGGCGCAGGCCAGGTGATCATCGCCAAGAACAACAACCACGCCATCCTCGTGCCGATGGAAGCCACGACGCAGGTGCAGGATAAGTACTTCGTCTATAAGGTGGACGGCAACGGCAAGGTGCACTACACGGAGGTGACGGTAGATCCGCAGAACGACGGCAACAACTATATCATCACCAGCGGACTGAAGATGGGCGACCGTATCGTCTGCAAGGGTCTGACGGGTCTCACCGACGGACAGGAGATCAAGGCTCTCACGCTCCAGGAGTACGATGCTGCTATGAAGAATGCCGCCGAGCTGGGTGCCAAGCAGGGATCGTCTGAGGGCTTCCTCAACGCCATGACGGGCAAGGGCGACAAGAAGTAAACCAAGAGAGTGCCATCGGGGGGAGGACGCTGTCCGCCTCCCATCATGGTCAACACATAAAAGAAGAAAACAATGACATTTACTAATTTTATCAAGCGACCGGTACTCTCGACGGTGATCTCCATCTTCTTCGTACTCCTGGGTACGATCGGACTGGTGTCGCTGCCTATCGAGCAGTACCCGAACATTGCGCCACCTACCATTAGCGTGATGGCCAACTATCCGGGCGCTGACGCACAGACGGTGCTCAACTCCGTGGTCACGCCGCTGGAGGAGAGCATCAACGGTGTGGAGAACATGACCTACATCACCTCGTCGGCAAGCAATAGCGGCCTGGCACAGATCACGGTCTTCTTCAAGCAGGGATCCAACGCCGACATGGCTGCCGTCAACGTCAACAACCGTGTGCAGCAGGCTCAGGCTCTGCTCCCGGCAGAGGTGACCAAAGCGGGTGTGACGGTTTCGAAGCGACAGAGCTCCAACGTCATCATGTACTCGCTGACCACGGACGACGGACGCTACGACACGAAGTTCCTCAACAACTACAACAACATCAACGTCTCGCCGGCACTGAAGCGTGTCAACGGTGTGGGTGACGTGCAGAGCCCGTCCACGGCCGACTACACGATTCGCATCTGGCTCGACCCGGTGAAGATGAAGAACTACGGCCTCATGCCGTCCAACATCACGGCAGCCCTGGCCGAGCAGAACCTGGAGGCTTCTCCGGGTACGATCGGCGAGCAGAGCGACGTGGCCTACCAGTACACGCTCCGCTACAAGGGCCGTATGAAGACGTCGGAGGAGTATGGCAACATCGTCCTCACGAGCAATACCAATGGTCAGACGCTCCACCTCAAGGATGTGGCCAGAATAGAACTGGGTCAGCAGTCCTACGGCGTGCAACTGAAGAACAACGGCCATCCTGCCGTGATGGGTATGGTGCAGCAGATTGCAGGATCCAACGCAACCCAGATTGCCAAGGACGTGAAGGCCGAGCTGGAGCGCCAGGCAAAGAACTTCCCACCGGGACTGAAATATACCATCGAGCAAGACGTGACGGAGTTCCTCTACGCCTCCATCGAGGAGGTGATCTTCACGCTCTTCATCACCCTGCTGCTGGTGTTCTTCGTCGTCTATATCTTCCTCCAGGACTTCCGCTCCACGCTGATCCCGATGATCGCCGTGCCGGTCGCCTTGATAGGTACGTTCTTCTTCCTGTGGATCTTCGGATTCTCCATCAACTTGCTGACGCTATCGGCCCTGCTGCTGGCTATCGCCATTGTGGTCGATGACGCCATCGTGGTTGTCGAGGCCGTTCACGCCAAGCTCGACATGGGCTACAAGAGTGCGCTCACGGCCAGTATCGACGCCATGAACGAAATCTCGAGTGCTATCATCTCCATCACGCTGGTGATGTCAGCCGTGTTCGTCCCTGTGTCGTTCATCGGTGGTATGAGTGGTACATTCTACCGCGAGTTTGGTATCACGATGGCTATCTCCATCTTGATCTCTGCCGTCAACGCCCTGACGCTCTCTCCGGCCCTTTGCGCCATCTTCCTGAAGCCGAAGGACGAGGAGGCGGAGGCCAACGGTGGCAAGAAGATGTCCTTCGTCGATCGCTTCCACGCAGGCTTCAACCACTCGTTCGATAAGATTACAAACAAGTATAAGAAGGGTGTGGAGCGCATCATCAACAAGCGCATCGTGACGGGTATCTCTGTCGTGGCGGGCATCGTGGCGCTGGTCTTCTTCATGGGTACGACCAAGACGGGTTTGATCCCTGACGAGGATACGGGTACGCTCTTCTGTACCATCTCTCTCCCCCCGTCAACGGGCCAGGACAAGACGCTGGAGGTTGGCGAGAAGATCGACGCCATGCTGGCCACCAACCCGTGGATCGAGCGTCGTGAGATGATTGCAGGTTACAACTTCATCGCTGGTGACGGTTCCGACCAGGCCACCTTCATCATCAAGCTGAAACCGTTTGACGAGCGTAAGTGGGGTATGATAGACCGCGTCAAGTCCGTGTTCACGGGTGCGGGTATCGCAGGATTGTTTATCGATCCGAGTTCGTCCAACTCCGTGCTGGGTATGATCTATAAGCAGACAGCCACCATCAAAGGTGCACAGATCCTGGCCTTCGCGCCGCCTATGGTGTCCGGATTCTCGGCTACCAACGGTCTGACCTTCTCTATGGAGGACCGCACGGGTGGCGACCTCAACAAGTTCTACGACGTGACGCAGAAGTTCCTCAAGGCGCTGGGTGAGCGCGAGGAGATCCAGCGAGCCATGACCTCCTACAACCCGAACTATCCGCAGTATATGGTCAACATCGACGTGGCCAAGGCCAAGCAGGCCGGTACGTCGCCCCAGGCCATCCTCTCCACGATGTCGGGCTACTTCGGTGGTCAGTACGCCAGCAACTTCAACGCCTTCGGTAAGCTCTACCGTGTCTATATACAGGGTAGTCCCGAGAGCCGCATGACGATCGACAAGCTCAACGATGTCTATATACGCACCAACAACGGCATGTCGCCCATCAACGAGTTTGTCACGCTGAAGAGAACCTACGGTCCTTCCAGCATCAACCGATTCAACCTCTTCACCGCCATCACCATCAACGCCACGGCTGCCGACGGCTATTCCTCTGGTCAGGCCATCAAGGCTGTGGAGGAAGTGGCCAAGCAGACGCTGCCCGACGGCTACACCTACGAGTATTCGGGTCTGACCCGATCGGAGCAGGAGTCGAGCAGTTCGACGGGTATGATCTTCATCCTCTGCTTCATCTTCGTCTATCTGATCCTCTCCGCACAGTATGAGAGCTACCTGCTGCCTCTGGCCGTATTGCTCTCCGTGCCGTTCGGTCTTGCGGGTGCCTTCATCTTCACCCAGCTCTTCGGCCATAGCAACGACATCTACATGCAGATCTCGCTGATCATGTTGATCGGTCTGTTGGCCAAGAACGCCATCTTGATCGTGCAGTTCGCCCTGGAGCGCCGCCAGACGGGTATGGCCATCCGCTACGCTGCCATCCTTGGTGCCGTGGCTCGTCTGCGCCCGATCCTCATGACCTCACTGGCCATGGTCATCGGTCTGCTGCCGCTGATGTTTGCCTCAGGTGTGGGCCGCAACGGTAACCAGACGCTGGGTGCTGCCGCCGTCGGTGGTATGTTAATCGGTACGATCTGCCAGGTGTTTATCGTGCCGTCGCTCTTCGCCATCTTCCAGTGGCTGCAGGAGCGCATCAAGCCGCTCGAGTTCCACGATGAGGAGAACGAGGAGGTGGTCCGCGAACTGGAGCAGTACGCCCAGGGACCTGCCGGCGACTACAAGGTGGAGAACGCCCCGATGTAAAATAGCTGAGTAGCCATTCCGCTCCCCCGCCCCACTTAAGACGAGGGAGCGGGAGGCTCCCACACAATATAATAAGGATACATATAATAATAGACAATATGACAATCAAAAATATGACGCGCATGACGGGTGGTCGCCTGCTGCTCCTGGCAGGTCTCGCCACACTCTCGCTGACGGGATGCAAGAGCCTCTATGGCGACTACGAGCGTCCCGAGGTGAAGACGGACGGCATCGTGCGCGACCCCGTAAACGACCAGGCGACGCTGGAGGGTAGCAACGACTTCGGCAACCTGCCGTGGAGAAGCGTCTTTACCGACCCGCAGTTGCAATCGCTGATCGAGAAAGCATTGGCCAACAACCCGAACCTTCTCAACGCCATGCTCAACGTGGACATTGCCGAGTCGCAACTCAAGGCCGCCAAACTCGCCTACCTTCCCTCGCTGGTACTCGCCCCGACGGGCACCATCACCCACATGGGTGAGGGAGCAGAGGCCAACAAGAGCTACACGCTGCCCCTCGCGGCCAGCTGGAACGTGGACCTCTTCGGTACGCTCCGTTCTTCGAAGAAGGCTGCCGCCATGTCGCTCCTTCAGACCAAGGACTACCAGCTGGCGGTACAGACTCGCCTTATCAGCAATGTCGCCAACCTCTACTACACGCTCCTCATGCTCGACAAGCAGATGGAGATCGTCACGGACATGGAGAACCTCACGAAGGATACCTGGGACATGATGAAACTGCAGATGGAGTTTGGACGCGCCCGCTCTACGAGCGTGCAGAGTGCGGAGGCTGCCTACTATAGCGTGAAGAACCAGAGCGTGAACATCAAGCGACAGATCCGCGAGAGTGAAAACTCCCTCAGCCTCCTGCTGGGAGAACCTGCTCAGACCATCGCTCGTGGCAAACTCGACGGCCAGTCGCTGCCCGAGAGCTACGCTGGTGGCGTGGGTGTGCAACTGCTGAGCAACCGCCCCGACGTACACGCCAACGAGATGGCGCTCGCCAGCTGCTTCTATGGTGTGCAGAACGCACGCAGCCGCTTCTACCCCTCTATCAACATCACGGCCAACGCGGGCTGGACGAACGGACAGGGCACGATTAATCCGGCCAAGTTCTTGGTGCAAGCCGTAGGTTCACTCACCCAGCCGCTCTTCATGAAGGGTCAGCTGAAGGCGGGCCTTCGTGTGGCTGAGGACCAGTATAAGCAGGCTTACAACACCTGGCAGAACTCCATCCTCACGGCAGGATCGGAGGTGAGCAACGCTCTCGTGGCCTACAACGCAGCCAAGGAGAGCGAGGAACTGGAGCAGAAGCGCATCGACGTGCTCAAGAAGAACGTCGAGGATATCGAACTGCTCTACAAGCAGAGTTCAAGTACCTACCTGGAGGTCATCACGGCACAGCAGAACCTGCTCAACGCCCAGGTCTCACAGGTGCAGGATCAGTTCACGAAATTGCAGTCGATCGTCAACCTCTATTATGCCCTTGGCGGTGGTAGCAATTAACTAATAAGACAGTAAGATTATGAGTAGCACAATAATCAGTCCGAAGGCCGAGGTGTCTCCCAAGGCACGTATCGGCGAAGGTTGCAAGATATTCCCGTTTGTCTATATCGAGGACGACGTGGTGATTGGTGACAACTGTATCATCTTCCCCTTCGTGTCAATCCTCAACGGCACACGCATGGGCAACGGCAACAAGATCCACCAAGGCTCCGTCATCGCTGCCTTGCCGCAGGATTTCGATTTCAAGGGTGCCAACTCCCAGGTCGTCATGGGCGACATGAATATCATCCGCGAGAATGTGGTCATCAACCGCGGCACGCACGAGGGCGGCAAGACGGTCTTGGGCTCCAACAACGTGCTCATGGAGGGTGTGCATATCTCTCACGACACACGCGTGAGCAATTCTTGCGTCATCGGCTATGGCACGAAGATAGCGGGCGATTGCGAGATCGAGGACGGAGTGATCTTCTCCTCATCGGTCATCGAGAATGCCAGGACGCGCGTGGGTCGTGGCGCGATGATCCAGGCTGGAACGACCTTCTCAAAGGACGTCCCGCCCTATATCGTAGCTGGTGGAACGCCGGTAGGCTATGGTGGTGTCAACACCACGATGGCACGGGCTGCAGGAATAGATGAGAAGGTGATCAAGCATATCGCCAACGCCTACCGCCTGCTTTTCCATGGTCAAAACTCGGTGTTCGATGTTTGCCACCAGATCGTCGAGCAGGTGCCTGACTCGGAGGAAATTCGCATTATCGTCGATTTCCTTCGCAGTACAAAAGAAGGAATCATTAGTAAATTATAGTTTCATACCTATCGTAATTTACAAGAAAGAGGGGAGTGACCTCACGGCCATCCCCTCTTTGCTTGTTCATTCTGGCCCAGACGAAAGAGGACGTTAGGCCTGCAATAGGATGGCGAAAAAAAATGAGCCGACTCGATACAGAGCCTCATCAATAGGAGGCGGTACACTCGATACCCAACGCCTTCACGCGATCGCGGATGGCGTCGAGCTCCTCATGGGTGGCCTTTTCCAAAAACTGTCCAGGTGTCTCGCGGTCGATGGTGTAAATCATCACTTCGCGAGGCGCGATATATTTCACGGCCTCCAACCACGGGGCAACATACTCTTCTCCTACATTGGTCACATCCTCGCCCTCATCGTTCTTTCCACGAAGGAACATTGTCTGGACAATACATTGCCCGTCAAAGGACTTCATGCCTTCTATGATCTTCTTCACATCATAGGAAGGCAACGCTGGACGATCAAGGCGCTTTATGTAATCGGGGTTGACCGTATCGAGCTTGAGGATGTTGTTATCGACCTTGGCCAAAGCAGCATGGACCGCAGGGCGATGGATGAAAGTCGAGTTGCTCAAGACAGAGATCTTGGCCTCAGGACAGTAGGCGTCGCGCAGACGGATGGTTTCGTCGATGATCTCGGGAAAGTGAGGATTACTGGTCGGTTCGCCATTGCCGGCAAAAGTCATCACGTCGGGATGGACTCCCTCCTCATGCATCTCCTTGAGTTTCGCCTCCAGTGCGCGGGAGACCGCCTCGGTGGTCGGGAAGGGAGTATGCGTGCGATGGTCGGCGTTGTAGCCACACTCGCAGTAGATACAGTCGAAACTACAGAGTTTGCCGTCGGCAGGTATAAGATTGATGCCCAAGGATATTCCGAGCCGCCGACTGTGCACGGGCCCATAGATGGGCGATGGAAATAGAATTGTTGACATAATCGTGTTCGTATGTTTATTTCTTGCAAAAGTACAACATTCTTTTCACACACCCAATCTTTTCACTTAGTTTGTTGTCAGCAATCGCATAAGCAAGAAACAGAAAAAGGGGGTTGAAAAGGACGAAGAACCAAATAAAACTTAATATATTTGCCTATTTTGCAATTTTACGTTACCTTTGCAGCAACATTGGCTTATTGGCCTTATTGCGATTTTTAGAATAAGAAAGTAGAAGTTAGTTTCAACAATGAAAAAGAAACGCAATCAAGCCCGCAATCACCGCAGTTTGCAGGTTATCACGCTATGTATCAGCACGGCCATGGTGCTGGTTCTGATAGGTATAGTCGTATTAACCGTATTCACAGGACGCAACCTCTCCAACTATGTGAAGGAGAACCTCACCGTCACGATGGTGTTGCAACCCGACCTCACACCCTCGGAGTGTGCAGCATTGTGCAAAAAGGTGCAACGCTTCAACTACATCACCAACGTGGAATACACGAGCAAGGAGCAAGCCCTCAAAGAAGGCACGAAGGAACTGGGTGCGAATCCAGCCGAGTTTGCTGGCGAAAACCCCTTTACGGCAGAGATCGAGTTGCGCCTGAAGGCCAACTATGCCAACAATGACTCTATCAAGAAGATTGCCGCCGACCTAAAGCAGTTTAATGGCGTCTCTGACGTGACCTACCGACAGGACCTGGTCAATAGTGTGAACCAAATGTTGCGCAAGATCAGTTTCGTACTGCTGATCATCGCAGCACTCCTGACGGTCGTCTCGTTCTCCTTGATCAACAACACCATCCGCCTCAGCATCTATGCGCGTCGCTTCGCGATACACACCATGAAACTCGTGGGTGCCTCGTGGGGCTTCATCCGACTGCCTTTCCTGCGCATGGCCGTGGGACTAGGCTTGCTCTCTGCCGTCATGGCATTGATCGTGCTGGGAGCCGGCATGCTCGCTCTCTACAACTATGAGCCGGAGATGCTGACGATCATCAATGGCGAGGTCATGGCCTTTACAGCGCTGGTAGTCCTGGCCGTAGGCATCATCCTCACCACAATCTGCTCCTGGCTCTCGGTCAACAAATTTCTGCGCATGAAGGCGGGAGACCTCTACAAGATTTAATCGCCGCCCGAAATGGGTCGGCCTCACTATCACGAGAAGGAAATAATACAAACATAGAATATGGATAAAAGTAAATTAGCTTTCGGCCGCATCAACTACATCCTGCTTGTAGTAGGTGTGGCGATCGTCGTCATTGGCTTCATCCTGATGAGCGGCGGCACATCGACCAAGGAGATGTTCAATCCCGAGGTGTTCAGCCCGACGCGTATCAAGGTGGCGCCTGTCGTCACGCTGGTGGGTTATATTACCATCATCGCCTCCATCCTCGTTCGTCCGAAGGGCGGAGAGGCAGGGGCCGAGATGGCAACACAATCGTCTGAAACCAACGTCACGGAGGCATAATGGACCTGATAGAAACCATCATCATCGCCATCGTAGAGGGATTGACCGAGTTTCTTCCCGTTTCTTCCACAGGCCACATGATCATCGCACAAAACCTGTTGGGAGTGCCGAGCACGCCGTTTGTCAAGGCCTTCACGGTCATCATCCAGTTTGGCGCCATCCTCTCGGTGGTCTTGCTCTACTGGAAGCGCTTCTTCCAACTCAACCATACGCCAGCACCAGAGGGCAGCACGTCGCTCCAGAAGTTCCTTCACAAGTGGGACTTCTACTGGAAGATCTTTGTCGCCTTCGTCCCTGCCGTCGTGCTGGGTGGTCTCCTCAATGGCGTGATAGAGCATCTGCTCGGCAGCGTCACGATCGTTGCTATCATGCTGGTTGTTGGTGGTGTCTTCATGTTGTTCTGCGACAAGTGGTTCTGCCATGGCAAGGAGACCAACCCCGTCACCGAGAAGCGTGCGTTCCGCATCGGCCTCTGCCAGTGTCTGGCCATGATACCTGGTGTCAGCCGCAGTATGGCGACCATCGTCGGTGGTATGGCCAACGGACTGACGCGTAAGCGCGCGGCAGAGTTTTCCTTCTTCCTGGCCGTGCCCACCATGTTGGCTGCCACGTGCCTGGAGGTGTTGAAGATGATCCTGGCTGGCGAATTCGACGACATGTCGGGCAATATCTCCACGCTGCTCATCGGCAGTTTGGTCTCGTTTGTGGTAGCCATCCTTGCCATGAAATGGTTTGTCAGTTTCATTGCTAAATATGGCTTCAAACTCTTTGGCTGGTACCGCATCATCGTCGGACTGCTCATCCTGGGACTGCTCCTCACGGGCCACTCACTCCAAATGGTTGACTAAGCCGGGATGACAATCAATTTCAAAGAAGGGATACTCATCCCCATCGACAAGCCCTATGGCGTGACGAGTTTCAAGGCCCTCGCCCACATCCGCTACCTCTGCTCCCACGCCTTGGGTGGCAAGGTGAAGATGGGACACGCTGGCACACTCGATCCGCTCGCCACTGGCGTCTTGGTGCTTGCGACGGGAAAAAAGACGAAGCAGATCGAGACGCTGCAGCAACACACGAAGGAGTATGTCGCCACGATACAGCTGGGGGCGACGACCGTGAGCTACGACATGGAGCACCCGGTCAGCGCCACCTTCCCCACGGAGCATATCACGCGAGAGCTGATTCTTGAGACGCTGCAGCAGTTTATTGGCGAGATAGAACAGATACCGCCTACCTACAGTGCAGTAAAGGTCAACGGCGTCCGCGCCTACGACGTGCGCCGCAATGGCGAGCACATAGAGCTCAAACCCAAGCACGTCCGCATCGACGAGATAGAAGTGGTGTCGTTTGATGCCGAAAAGATGCAGCTCGTCCTGCGCGTAGTCTGCGGCAAGGGCACCTATATCCGTGCCTTGGCCCGGGATTTGGGCCGCGCACTCTCCTCGGGAGCTTACCTCACCTCCCTCCGTCGCACACAAGTGGGCGACGTGCGGGTGGAGAACTGTCTTTCCTACGACCATTTTGAAGAGTGGCTGGCACAGCAAACAATAGAAAAAGAAAACAAGTAAGATATGAAACTATCGCAGTTTAAATTCGATTTGCCACAGGACTTGGTGGCACTCTATCCCCATTCCTCCACCCATACCATCACTCGACCCAACGGAACAACTGCCGAGTTTGACGTGGTAAGGCCCGACGAGGCGCGGCTGATGGTGCTCCACAAGCAATCGGAGACGATAGACCTGTATCATAAGGACGAGGAGGGCAACCCGATAGAGGGCGACTACATCCTCTTCAAGGATCTTGTGAACTATTTTGGAGAGGGAGACACCTTCGTCTTCAACGATACCAAAGTGTTCCCCGCCCGTCTCTACGGCACGAAGGAGAAGACGGATGCCAAGATCGAGGTGTTCCTGCTCCGCGAACTCAATCCCGAGATGCGCCTGTGGGACGTACTCGTCGAACCGGCACGCAAGATTCGTATTGGCAACAAACTCTTCTTTGAGGAGTCGGGCACCATGGTGGCTGAAGTGATCGACAACACCACCTCAAGAGGGCGCACCCTGCGTTTCCTCTACGACTGCCCGCACGATGAGTTCAAGAAAGAGCTCTTCGCCCTGGGCGAGGCACCACTGCCCCGATATATCATCGACAACCGTCCGAAGGAGGAAGGACAGGACTTTGCCCATGCCACCGAAGAGGACATGGAGTACTTCCAGACTCCGTTCGCCAAACACGAGGGTGCTGTCACGGCTCCCAGCACGGGCATCCACTTCTCGCGCGAGATGCTCAAGATGATGGAGATACGAGGCATCAATCCTGCCTATGTCACCCTTCATTGCGGTTTGGGCAATTTCCACAAGATTGAGGTGGAGGACCTGACGAAGCACAAGATGGACTCGGAGCAGATGTTCATCACGTCTGAAGCCTGCGAGATCGTCAACGACACGAAGCGCAAGGGCCATCACGTGTGCAGCATTGGAGCAAGTGTGGTCAAAGCAACTGAGACGGCTGTGGGCACAGACGGCCTACTGAAGGAGTTTGAGGGATGGACCAACAAGTTTATCTTCCCTCCCTACAACTTCGGCCTGTCCGACTCGATGGTAGCCAACTTCTACCACCCCTACTCTACGCTGCTGATGACTCAGTGTGCATTTGGAGGCTACGACATGGTGATGAAGGCATACGAACTGGCTGTCGCCAACGGTTACAAATTTGGATGCTACGGAGACAGTCTGCTCATCCTCAACGACTAATCAGCCTTGTTACATCGTCTGTATCTCTCCTTGGGTTCCAATCTTGGCAACCGTAGGCAACTGCTCCAGTCAGCCATCGCCCTACTGGGGGAACGTGTCGGCTCGGTGGAGCGCACCTCTTCCTTTATAGAGACGGCACCATGGGGCTTCGAGAGCGAGCATCAGTTTCTCAATGCCTGCGTCTGCATCAACACCAGGATGACCCCACGCGAGGTGCTGGAAGCTACGAAACAGATAGAGCGTGAACTGGGCAGGACACGGAAGTCGTCCAATGGTCAATATGCTGACCGCCCGATAGACATCGACATTCTCCTCTATGATGACATACAGGTAAACGAGTCCGATTTGGTCATTCCGCACCCCCACATGGAGGAACGCGATTTTGTCATGATTCCTTTACAAGAAATCAGACCCGAAAAACAGGGGTAAGCCCTGCTATCAACAACAAAGGTTTTTCTCTTTCGTGAGAAAAACCTTTGTTGTTATCATACCCTTTAGAGGGGTGATAATATGCTCCGTCAACGATATTAGGTTCGTTGGGCCACGAAGTTATGTTCATCGGCCTACGAAGTTAACTTCATCGGCCTACGAAGTTAACTTCATCAGCCTGCGAAGTCAACTTCATCAGCCAACGAAGCTAAGTTCATATTTTCACCCCTTTTTCTATACTTTTGGCCTATTTTAGACTCTTTTCCCGCTACAACGAGTCTATGTGGCGTTTGAAGCAGGATTTGATGAGAAACTGCCTTTGAAAAGCGAACGTATTGTTTAGATTTTTCGTTTTGATTTGACGTAATTATCATACACCATCAGTCCTTTCACCGTTAGTAGATATTTCTGGCGAGGATGACGTGGCGAATTTGGGTATTTCATTTTTACCAATCCTTCTGTAATGGCTGGCGTAAGAGAATATTCAAGGAAATTGGGGCGGTTCTTCAAGCCAACAGCTTCCATCATTTCCTTTACGCTCTTTTCACCTGTGCCAATTGTAACAAGCAACCGTTTTATATTTTCTGATAATTTTGATACCGAATCACCAGAACTTGCATGGGTACTTGTATGGGTGCTAGTATGGGTACTTGTATGGGTACTAGTACTGGTTGCATCTACATCGTTATAACCTACAAGCATATAGCGGTTCTTCAGCTCATGATGTTCACCCAACAACAAATTACGGAAGAACCTAATAAGGAAAGACTTATTGGGTTCTATACCCTTTGACGGATTACGATAGTTCGCACGAACAAGGGCATTACGGAAATACCACGAGTTGTCGGCAAATAAATCGTTATCGACCTTGAATCCAATTGAACGCAAATATTTAATGACGAACACCGCAGTGGTTCGTGTGTTGCCCTCACGGAACGGATGGTTTTGCCATAGCAACGCTACAAAATCTACAATGTGGTCAATAATTTCATCCGTGTTCAATCCATTGTAATTAAAGTCCTTTTCTTGTTGAATGTCATATCGCAGCGCCATCATAATGTCGGCAGCACGTCCATACACAACACTATCGCCACGTAACACCCATTCCTTTTTGCTGATGTCATAGGGCCGCAGTTTACCTGCATGTTTGAATACGCCCACGAACAAGTGCCTATGGATATTCAAAAACTCCAACGCGGTGAACGAGAAAGACTGCTCGTTCAGCAACTTGGCAATATTGGCAGCTACTCGATCGGCCTCTTCCTTTTCTGCATCGTCTTCGTCATGTGTTGTTTTGTTGACATAGTACGACTTCAACTGTTCACGCACATCATCAATGGTAATGTCACCTTCAATATGCCTGACGGCCGTCTCCTTCAGATAGTCGGAAACCTTCAGACCATCCACATCCTGCAGACCGATAGCCGTACGCCATACCGAAGCCCTTTCGCGCTTATGTGGCTCTGCCACACGCTCGTAGGCTTCGAAATCAAGATATTGTTGTTTATGCTTATTCATAATGATATAAAACTATTAATAAGGAACAGCCATATCAATTAAGTCCGACAGAGCGGTTTCTATATCTTGTTCATATTGCAAGCCTGCTGATTTCAATAACATTGTATTTGCTATTCTGTCAGTGAAGACTATTGCTGACTTCTAGCATATAGATATCTTTTTAGATTATCCACTATACAACAACAATCATCTTGATGTTTTTTACAACCTTCCACCCTGCTCCTCAATAAGCTGTTGGATGGCAAGTTTGAGTTGATCCATATCATGGAAAACGACTCCATGCATTCCCTCCTTTCGCGCGCCCTCAATATTGTCTGGGCGGTCATCTATGAAGACGCACTCCTCGGGACGCACACCAAACTTCGAAAGAAACAACTCGTAGATTTCTCTTTCGGGCTTCAAGTAGTGACAGGTGTAAGAGATAAGGCTATCCTCCAGGGAAGAGAATACCCGGGGGAAACGGTCGATGACCTCATGTACTTTCGCAGACCAGTTACTCAGACCCAACAAGCGGTAGCCCTCAGCTTTAAGCTGGCACATCCATTCATACATCCCCTCCGTCTCTCCCGTAAACATATCAGCGAAATGCTTGTCGAAACAATCTATCGCATCGGCATACTCGGGCCATTGACGTTGCTGACGCTCTATATAGTAATGGAAAGGATGAAGGGCGCGATCTACCTCGTCGCTAAAACTATGCGGCAGCGCTTGGGCGAAAAACTGACGTGCCTTCTCCTCGCTATGAAAATAATCCGAGAAATAGGCGATGAAATCATGCTGCACGAGCACGCCGCCGAAGTCGAAAACAATGTTTTTTATCATCTTAATCGTTATTATATGCGATGGGTATGAAATGGTTGATAAGTTGGATTCAAGAACATGGCTTCTCGACATCACTCAACTTCCTTTCTGCAAAACTACTAAAAAGAATTGAGTTGGCCAAATCGGAGGAAGCGAAAACAAAGATTTAGGCGAATAGAAGGAGGATTCTCGTGCTTTTTTCATACTTTTGCATTGCGGAAAGGAGGGGCTGACCTATCAAGTTCATACGACAGTCCCCAACGACTTTCTTATAACTAAAGACAAACAAAGAATGATGATAGAATGGTTCATAGGCGTGGTCATCGGCCTGGCGATCGGGTTGACCATCGGTATTCTTCTACAGAAATCTAAACTCGTAGGCCGGCTGCAAGCCTTGGAAGGTGAGGCAGCGGGACTCCGCCGACAGATGGAGGGAGAGCGGTCTGCAGCAGCAAAGCAAGTAACGCAGATCCGGGAGGACGCTTCGCGGCAAATGCGACAACTCACGGATCGTGACGAGGCGCTGCTTGCGAACGAGCGCAATCTGCATGACCGGGAGATGGAAACAGTGCGTAGCGCACACGCCAAGCAGATCGCGTCGCTCGAATCACAGATAGCGGAGGAGCGCAGACATGCCACAGAACTACGGGAGGAGAACAACCGCCAATGGGCGCAGCGTCTAGACACGCTCCGCGAGGAGATGCGGAAGAATGCGGCCGAGCAGTTGGCTGCCAAACAACGATCCCTACAGGAGGACAACCGCCAGCAGATGGATGAGCTACTCAAACCGATCAAGGAACAGTTTGCCGACTTCAAGCGGACGGTGGAGGAAAACAGGGCGCAAAGCGAGTTGAACAAGAAGGATCTACAGAACACATTCGAATCGACGATGCGCCTCTTCCAGCAGCAACAGCAGCAGGCAGTAGCTTCAATGAAGGAGCAGACAGCTCGCATCGGTTCAGACGCTGCCAACCTCACCCGTGCGCTCAAGGGCGACAGCAAGCAGCAGGGCGACTGGGGTGAGATGGTCTTGGCTACCCTTTTGGAGAATAGCGGACTGCGCAAGGACGAGGAGTACTTTGTACAAGAGCAGACCAAAGACAGCGAGGGCAGAAGTTTCCGCCCCGACATCATCGTTCGCTTCCCAGAAGGTCGGAGCGTGGTGATCGACTCCAAGGTCTCTTTGACGGCCTATGCCAATGCCGTGGCTACCGAGGACGACGCACAGCGCGACCGCTTGCTGCGCGAGCATGTGCAAAGCGTACGACGCCACGTCGATGAACTGGCAGAGAAGGACTACAGCAAGTTGGTGGATGACGCTATCGGTTTTGTCCTGATGTTCATTCCCAACGAGTCGGGCTATATCGCCGCCATGCGACAGCAGCCGGACCTGGGTCGATACGCCTATCAAAAACACATCATCATCATCTCTCCCAGCAATCTTCTGATGGCCTTGCAACTGGCGTATAACCTCTGGCAGTACGACCGACAAAACAAAAACGTGGAGAAGATTGTCAAGGCTGCAGCAGACTTGTACGACAAGGTGGCGGGATTTGGAGACACCTTCTCCTCCCTCGGCGACCTGATAGCGCGCCTGTCGGGGGCGTTCGAGAAAGCAAGACTGCAACTCTATGATGGCAAGGGCAACGTGATGCGCCGCATCGAAGGACTCAAGTCGCTCGGCGTAACACCCAAAAAGAGTATCAAAGACCTCGACGACCATGCGTTGACCAGCTCAGGGGATGACACGCAGGCCTAAGAATAGGGGCACATAAAAAAGATCTTCATTAATATATATAAGGAGAAAACGGATGATAAGAGCTTCTTTTGAGAGTGACTACAATAACGGCTGCCTGCCGGAGGTTCTCCGCCGCCTGTCGGAGACCAACGATGAGAAGTCGAGCGGCTATGGTTTCGACCCTTATACCGAAAGGGCAAAGGACCGGATCCGCAAGGCGTGCGACATGACGGAGGCAGAAGTCCATTTCCTTGTGGGCGGCACACAGACCAATGCTACAGCCATCGACTCGCTGCTGCAGGGCTGCGAGGGTGTGCTTTCGGTCGATACGGGGCACATCAACGTCCATGAATCAGGGGCCGTAGAGGCTTTCGGACACAAGGTATTGGTACTTCCTGGTATAGCTGGAGGCAAGATGGCTGCCTCGCAGATCAACGACTACATGCGCAAGTTTCTCGCCGACGAGACCTACCCACACATGGTACAGCCTGGCATGGTCTATATCACACTTCCAACGGAACTTGGCGCACTCTATTCGCGCAAGGAATTGGCCGACATCTATACTGTATGCCAACAGTACGGACTGCGACTCTATGTCGATGGGGCACGGCTCGGCTACGGGCTGATGGCGGAAAGCAACGACATCGACCTGCCGTTTCTTGCACACCATTGCGACGTCTTCTACATAGGAGGCACGAAGGTGGGAGCGTTGCTGGGCGAAGCCTTGGTCTATACCAACACGCGCGCACCCAAATACATCTTCACCATCATCAAGCGACACGGTGCATTGCTCGCCAAGGGTCGTGTCTTGGGCTTGCAGTTTGACACGCTCTTCACGGACGACCTCTACTTTCGCGTCTCTCGACATGCGATCGACATGGCCCAAGCATTGCGAAAGGTCTTCGCCAAGCATGGCTTGTCCCTCGGCATCGACTCGCCAACCAACCAGCAGTTTGTCATCCTCTCCAAAGAACAGAAACAACGGTTGGCGGAAGAGATAGCCTTCGAGATATGGGAACCGCTCCCCAATGATCACCTGCTATGCCGCTTCGTGACCTGCTGGGCCACAACAGAGGCCGACATCGCGGCCCTCGACGAGGCATTGGCACACATATTGGAAGTAAACACCTGATACTCGATCTATTTCATTAAAGAACAGTAGAAGGTAAATAGAATTATAACACTTTTTGGGCGCAGGGGGAATTGTTTAGGATACTCCCCCGCGCCATTTTTCTTAATACATTTCTTATTCTTCCTTGATTTTCCAATCGCTGATTGTTCGTTGGGTACTGTCAAAACTAATACCCACTTTTACCAGCCGCTTACCTTCAGCATGATAAG
>UMFD01054421.1_pt1 | contig 41892 bp, 34 predicted proteins | sample 1964901 | NCBI WGS metagenome assembly UMFD01 (sample SAMEA4836035, study PRJEB28245) | human gut metagenome | biome: gut microbiome; material: fecal sample | place: Denmark | collected 2008 | reverse complement strand
CTCTACACACTTGAAGCGGGGGATTGCTTATTCTGCGCTCAAATGCATCTGAAAGCCTGTATTCGCATCTGTCCGCCATCTCTTCCTCACCATTATAAAATACTACAAAATTCGGTGCAGGAATCTTCTGCGCAGTCGACGAGTACAGCGACTTCATATCCACAAGTCCATTATACTCGGATGAAATATAAAATAAATCCCTTAATGGCATATTAGGATTAATTGTCGAATGATGCTCATACAGGCAGAATCCGGAAAATCGGCTCTGCCCATTTGTAACTATTCACAAATCTTATATCAGTTTTTAACGTTTACACAAAACTTGAAACGCTCTTAAAAATTGTCCGCATGCCCTAACCATATATAAAATTTATTCATTTTTATAAGATATTACAAAGTTATTATCAAATAAATATTCCGCATTATAAATTATCTTATATTTACGATTACGTAATTTTTTAAAAAAAGATATATTATTTATATAATTCTCTTGTAAAGCAGCTGGAATAAAATCATAAACCAATTTATTATATGTATATAGTGCTGTCCATTTAATAACATTATCAAAATCTAACATTTTATCATACATATCGCTGTTACTATATCCAGGTCTCCAAAAAAAGTCAAAATAATCTCCATTTTTTACTACTTTAATCTTTGCATGAATACTTTTGTTGCCTGTTTCGTTTATGTTTGTGTCTATATAAAAATCAGGATTATTAAACTGTAAATGAAATATATTAGTTTCAATATTTTTGTCTTGATCATATTGATGATTTTCAATATATTTTTGGAACAAAATATAAATTTCATTTTTTAAAGAGATTAATTTAAATGTGTCCTTGCTGCTTTGTGGAAACATATCTGATTCCAAAATATTATTTATATTGATTTTTTGCAGTAAATATTCCTCATATAAACTATCACATATTTCAGCCATTTGCTCTAAGGTCTCATATGTACAATTAAATGTTATATTAGGTAGTTTAATCTGATATGCTTTTAATGAATCATTTTCACATATTGTACACCATCCTCTTTTATTTTCTTTAATATTTGTTTTATATCCCGTAAACATGAAATTTATAATATCATCTTCACTATATGTAATAAATAGATGTGATTGATATATTTCCTTAAAGGATATTAAACAACTTATACTATCATCATATGAATATGGTAAATATGCATCTATTCTGACATCCCCCAATCCATATTCAAATTTCATTTGTCCAATTAATTTGTAAACACTTTTATAGCAATATAAGTCTGCAACTGAATAATTTTGAAAATTCTGTACTGTATTTTTTACAGGCAGTTCACTTTCACCCATCTTCATCCTTTTCATCTCTTTATATATCTTTAAAGAGTTTCTACTGGCAAGGTCGTGAAAAAAGCGCATGTTACTTACCGAAAAAACATAATTACTTTTCTTATTATTACAATCCGAACATGACAATATATAATTTTCAATAGAATTTTTTTCAAATCCATTTTCTTTTAATTCTTTTATATACTCATTTAATTGTTTATCATTAAAATCTATTTTGCTCTCATCTTCTGGTAAAATATGATCAACTTGTATATGCCTAACCTCTAACGCAACTCCACAATAAACACATCTTTTTTTATAACATTTCCACATGGCAGTTCTTAAATATAATTCTTTCTTATCTATTTTATGATATTCCATGTTTTCTCCTTGTAAGTATATATTAATTATTTTTATGTCAGTTAAACTTATTCTATTATTGGTGTACCATTTAATGTTATATATCTGTACACCCCACTATATCTATCAAGAAACTTGTACTGACTTGTATAAAAAATATATTTTTTATCTTCATCCATATCAAAATTCACCACCAAAACTTTATCATTGTAGTTAGACAATATTATATATTCAATATTATTTTCAAGCAACACCTCATATTTTGTCTTTTCGCTTACATCAGAAGATATCGTAAAAATTATGCTATATACAAACAATACTATGTTAAAGAAAAGCGAAACAAAAGCCACACCCTGTATTATTATTTTAATTATTTTATTTTTTATTTTTACTATGTTATCAAATAAAACTATAGACAATACGCCAATTGCAGCTAACACTAATGTTACTATTTCAATAATATTTATATTATTGTATATGAAATTTACTATTAAACTATTAGTTCTTTTTTCTATTATATCTAAAATAACACTTAGATTAATAATATTTAAATAACACATAATTAAAATAGCAAAAATAGTAGTAGAAAATACACCTGCAATTACTGTAATCTTCCCTGCACCATCACTTATTAAATATTTTTTTTCGAAATATGCTAAAAGAGGTACACACATAAATAAAACCATAAATAAAATAATTGACGCTTTATCACTAATATCCGTATTAAAATATTTGGAAGGAATATGATAAAAGTTCTGACAACTGAATTGATATATTTTATTTGAAATTATACTGACTCCAGTGTAAGCACCTGTTAATAAGGTACCCAATTTAACTATATTTTCTGTTTTTGAAAAAAATTTATTTAAAGCGTTTTCCCTACCATTTAACTTTGAGGCTATCAATTCCATATTATTTGCTGCCCATTGTTTCTTATTAAATTTTTTATGATTCTTACCTATGTAATTATTTCTGGCAACTATTATATTCTTTAATAATTTATAAATATTGACATTGTCGTCAATTTGTACAATACTATGCGAATTATCTAATGTATCATATAAATATAAGCATGGTATTTTATTCTCTTTTATCTTAAATTCATTGATTATTTCTGTAATCATCGCATATGTGTTATTTTTTGTACCATGTTTGGTTTTCATGTATTTATTTGCTTCAATAGGTACTCCTAAAACTACTGTATCACTTAATAAGTTTTCCAGAGAATTTGTATCTTCTTTTAATTTACTATATACACCTTTAACATCTGAATATCGTGCTATTAAAAGAATGACCATTGATACATTATCGTCTCCATGTATTATAGTGTTGACATCATCTACCGTATTATAATACTTAATCATAATTGTCTCCTTATTAAGATTCGTTAAAATAGCTAAATCCAACAAATTTTAGCAACTAATATCATCAAATACTATTGAAATATTTTTCTTAAATTTGTCTCATTTGCGGATGTGCTTTTAATGATGTTTTTAATTAAAAAAATGCCTCCATTCTCTTAAATTCATTGTTACAACAATCTCTGTCTTTAAACTATTAGGTAAACATAATTTTTAAATCATTTTTATTAAGAACAGTATTACTGATTTTCAGAGAATTAATCCAAATTTCCGGCATATTGTCTGGTCGTACCTCAGAGTCTATATTGTTTTTTATTCTCATGTCCGCTGAAAGCAAAGTTTGTCTAACGCTTTCAAGATTGGGATTCTGATTCATCTTCATCCATGTATAAGCAGAACCAATTCCCCATAATCCATGAGATGCTTCGCCTTTTGCCGAAGGATTGTCAGAAAATGTTAACATAGGAATCTTAAATTTCAGTGCCATTTGATATGCATTGTGCCATTTTTTAACTGTTTCTATGGAAATTTCTTTGCCATATTTTTCTTTTAACTCTTCACATACATTTTCGTAGTCTTCTTCTTTTAATATTTTATCCCATATTTTTTTGTTTACTATTTGAACCGCTGAAATATATTCTCTATTTAATAATCGCTTTAAATTATCATAACTCAATTCGTTAATACCATTAAATTCATCAATGTGTGCCGCTATAACAAGTGCCTCTTTTTTCTTCGCCTTCTCACAAACATCAAAAATAGATCCTTGACAAGTTATTCCACTTTCTCCTAAATCATTTTTATCCACTCCAACATTATATAAAAACTCTTGCACATCCATTTCATTACATTTGGAATCAAAAATAATTAACATGTGAATTTTTGTATCACTACATGACAATTCTACCCCTGGAAATGCTATTATTTCATTTTCCTCACATATTTTTTTACTTTATCTATTCCTCGATAATCGTTATGATCTGTTATCGCTATACACTGAAGTCCAGATTTTTTAATAGAATCAACCCACATTTCTGGTGTATCATTTTGATTCTTATAACAATGACTGCACATCGTATGTAAATGGAAATCACATTTAAACCATCTTAATCCTATATATTCCATAGCATTTACCCTCCATTAAAATATTTTTGATTACATATACATAAATTTTATTCCTTAACCATCCCCCTGTCACCTACCCAAACCTGGCAAGATTTCATCACACTTTATAGACGTATTCACAACCAAAAAGGACATACCACGCAATGCTTACCTATCGCTTGCATGATATGTCCTTATGTTCGTTAGCTATTTACTTTTCCAATACTCTGTAAATTGTGTGTTACAGCCCATACTGTGCCATGATGCCTATAAACTCTGGTGAGTTGGCAAATCCTTGGAGGACATCGTCGCGAGTAAGGTTCTGCTCACGCATGCTTTGAATCCAGCCTGCGACTTCACTTGCACCTGCTTCGCGATCAAGAAATGTCCTGTAGAGTGTTCTGAGGTATTCTTCATCGCTGAGGTTCTTGGCTGTAAATTCCTGTGAATGTAAGAAACCATTGGCAGCTATTTCCTCAGGTGACATTACATTATTAAGTAATGCTGAGCACCAACCGTTCAGACCGTCCTCATCATAATTTCTTCCGAGTGCCTTTCGGTACAGACGCACAACGAACTTGGTTGCACCGGGATTCTGATCCCTTGCGTCAGTCAAAGGATAGTCACCTCTGTTCATTCCATAGCTTGCACAAATGTCAGTAAACTCTTGAGAAACCGCAAACTCATGAAGTATGTATGAACGCGACATGCCTGAAGCAAGCTCACTCACCCATCCGTCAAAACCATTTTTATCCGGTTCCCTGTTCATGAATGTTCTGTAAAGCATGGTGACATACAGCTCGTCTGACACGCCTTTCTTTTCAAACTCTTCTGAGTTAAAGAAACCTTTTGCGGCAACCTCTGCCGGTGACAGATAATTGCCTAACAACTGTGAACTCCATCCATCAAGACCTTCCTCATCGTATGAACGACCTAATATTTTCTCATAACATCTAATCACAAATTCCCTTACAGCCTTTTCCTTTTCGGTTAAATTTCCCGAATCATCCGGCTTATCAGAATCATCGGTACCGTTATAATCATCTGCACCTGAGACCATGCCGACTCTTGCACACATAGATGTGAACTCCTCAGAATTTATAAATATTGAAAAAATATACTTTCTGGAGTGGCCACTGCCTAAAAGCTGAAGCATTCCCGCCTTTCCCGACTCGTCCGGTTCTCTTCCCATAAGTGTACGATACAGCATGTTCACATACTCATCATCGCTTGTGTGCTTATTGATATATTCATCACTGAATACAAATCCATCTGCGACACCTGCCGCTGTACATGAGCCATTCTGAATCCCGTTTACCCAGCCATTCAGCCCTTGTTCATCGGCTTTTCTGCCCAGTACCTTGCTATATAAACCGGATACATAATCAGACACGGTATTAATAGGTTTGACACTTGTATCCTCGTTCTTCGACCACCTTGCATAAAGCACATAGTTTGATGCTGCGTTTGCAGGAATCTGTGTTATCTTTTTCTTATACGCATTGTCTGTATACCATCCTGCAAAGGTGTATCCGCTCCTCGTCGGAGCTTTTAAGGTTATCTCACTGTTTCCCGTCTTGTATGTTGACGGATTGGATGAATTATTCGTTCCTCCGTCAAGATTGTATGTTATTGTGTAAGTCTTTTCTACAGGTGTAACCGGCGTGCTATATTTGTTGTCGGAAGTAAATGCCTTCACACACAGGTTTCCCCACGGCCAGGCATAGAATCTGTTTCCCGACTTGTAAAATGTCTTTTGATTATTTAAGCTGACTGCACAGTCCCATACTATGGTTTCAAGATTGACACCTGTCGCAATCTTCATTGCCTGTTCATATTCAAGTGCATATTTATCGACGCTTACTACAATCGCAAAGCTGCTTCCCGGCTGTATCTCAACCTCATCGGCAAGCTCAATCGTATATATACCGGCATAGGCGGTTGTTCCCTGTGTCGTGGCACTCTCCTGCTTCGTTCCGCTGGTTGGATTCTTGACATCCGTAAGGTCTGTATACACCTCTATTTTATAGTTTACGGAAGCATTATGTGTAAAAGATACCGATACGGCCTTGAGCGTCTCAGATTTCACGTCAGCATCCGTCTTTGACGTAAATACATTAGCCATTGTAGTGTACTGTTGGTTTGCAGTTGCATCAAGTCCACCATCAAGCTGATAGTTATTGTCAAAGCCGTCATCCACACTAAAATCAAATGCCCATGCAGTATCGCTCAATGAATAGGTCTCATACGACATCCAAAAATAATCAATATGCGAACCCCAACTGTTTCTAACAAGCCATGCACCATTATTTGAAGGCTTATTCCATATAAAATTATCCTTAGAATAATTATCGTCCCAGCCTACTACCATTACTGCATGTCCACCGGCATTACTGCCAATAGATGTATCATAGTAATTATAATCATTGCCATTTGACCCGGTACTGATATTATAATCATCATGATAATACATTACACCGACAGCACCGTGTTCCATAATCTGCTGCTTAACATCCGCAGGGTTCTGCTTAATGTTAATCAGATAAGCATTCTGCAAATGGGCAACGTCAGCATTATAGGCATATGCGTCACTCACACCACTAGTAAGAATGTCACTTGCAGTGCTGTAAGGCACATCCATCTCCTTAGCTGCTCCAACCCACTGTGTAAGTCTCCTTGATGCCATCCCATAATTTCCGCCATAATTAAGATAATTCTGCGATGCATTCTCGTTATAATACTTTGCATAATCTCCCTCCGTACCACCGAGAGGATCTGTAACCGAATTAAATAAAAAGTATATAAGCTGAAGTTCACTCAAATCAATATTTCTGTCGGCTGAACCATCATTAATCAGGTCAAATTCCGCAAGGCCTATTGAGGAGAACGCCCAGCACGTTCCGTAAGGGTTCTGATTTCTATTATCAGGATATTTACTTTTCACTTCAGCTATGGTGTTGTAGCTGCTCGGAACGGACGAATACAGTGCTAGCTCGTTCTCATATACAGGTGTATTATTGTCAAGGTCACTTGGAATATAACCTGATACAAAATCAACCGAATTTTCTTCACTCTCCGCATTATCCGGTGTGTCAACAGAAACATCTGTGCCAGCACTTTCTACATCAGGTGTGTCATCCGCATATACAGATAACGGGGTACTTAACAACAATGCTGCAGATAATACTGCTGCTAATATCTTTCTCATAGGCATTCTCCTTATAATCATAAATTTTTCTCAACATCAACCATTCTTCTCCAATAACCCAATGTCTCTTCGATAGTCTGCTCCAATGTAATCCTTGGAAGCCAATTAGTGCATTCATTCAGCTTAGTTATGTCAGCCTCGATAATAGGTACATCCACAGGTCTTATTTTGTTAGGGTCAACCTCTATATTTATATCGGCAGATGATGATTCAACAATAATATTCAGAATATGGCGTATTTCAACCGCCTTTCCGCTGCCGACATTGTATGTCTCACCAGCCCTGCCATTCTGTATCAGAAGTCCGTATGCCCTGACAACATCTCTTACATCCGTAAAATCACGCATCGCACTGAGATTTCCTACACGAATAACAGGCTCTTTCAAGCCCGCTTCAATCTCTGCAACCTGTTTGCAGAAATCGGATACAACAAAAAGAGGTGCCTGTCCCGGTCCGATATGATTGAATGCCCTCACGAGCATCAATTCCATGTCGTAGGCTCTTGCATATATGCTTCCAATCATGTTCTGGCATACTTTGGTTGCAGCATATATATTGCCCGGACGTAGTGCTGTATCCTCATTAATAGGCGTCTCTCCATCCGATATATGACCATATTCTTCACCCGAGCCAATGAACAACACTCTTGGCTTATAATATAAATCCCTTATGGCATCAAGCACATTCACACCGCCATTGATATTAACATCTATTGTCAGAAGCGGATTCTTCCATGATACAGCAACCGAACTCTGCGCAGCCAGGTGAAAAATATAATCCGGAAGAATTTTATATAACAACTCCGTTATATCCTCTTTGTTCAGAATATCAAGGTCATAAACCTCTGCCTTATCATGTGCAAAACCTGTCCCCGGAAGCCTCGTCGCATATACCTCAAACCCAAACTCGTCATGAAGACTGTCAATCAAATAGCTCCCAACGAACCCGGCAGCCCCAATAATCAATGCTTTCTTCATCAAGCATGTCCTTTCATCTGATAAACATTTAATATATGATTATCTCTTTTTCTCTATCTCGGAAGCCACAAGCTCAAGGTCATTGCTTACCATGCGGGTGACAAGCTCATCAAAAGAAATATTTCTCTTCCAGCCAAGCTTGCTCTCCGCCTTTTCAGGATTGCCTATGAGGAGTTCAACCTCCGCAGGACGGAAGAAATCCTTATTGACCTTTACTACGACTTTTCCGGTCTTTACATCCTTGGCAACCTCATCAACACCACTGCCCTCAAATTCTATTTCCATTCCCGCCTTGGAAAAAGCAGTCTTTACGAACTCTCTCACGGTTCTTGTCTCGTTGGTTGCAATAACATAATCATCCGGCTGCTCCTGCTGAAGCATTAACCACATTGCATAAACATAGTCCTTGGAATGTCCCCAATCGCGCTTAGAATCCATATTTCCAAGCTCTAAGCAATCCTGCATGCCGTGCTTTATTCTTGCCACGGCATCCGTAATCTTACGGGTAACGAACTCCTTACCTCTTCTCTCACTCTCGTGGTTGAACAATATACCGCTGCAAGCGAACATTCCGTAGCTTTCACGATAGTTCTTGGTAATCCAGTGACCGTATAACTTAGCTACTCCATAAGGGCTTCTCGGATAAAAAGGCGTCTTTTCAGTCTGTGGTATCTCCTGAACCATACCGAACATCTCAGATGTCGACGCCTGATAAAATCTTGCCGTAGGACGTACCTTTCTTATTGCCTCAAGCATATTGGTAACACCCATCGCATCAATCTGACCTGTCGCAAGAGGCTGCTCCCATGAAGTTGCAACAAATGACTGAGCTGCAAGATTATATACTTCATCTGCCTGCGATGTCTCCAACGCGTTCATAAGCGAAACAATATCTGTCATATCTGCATATATAAAGTGTAACTTATCCTTAATATGCTCTACATTTCCGTAATCAACCACCGACTTCCGGCGCATAATTCCATATACATTATATCCCTTCTCCAAAAGCAGCTCTGCTAAATACGAACCATCCTGTCCGTTAATTCCTGTAATAAGTGCGTTTTTCATGCTTCAATCTCCTTGATAATTTTTAATATAAAAGGAAGTACACATTCTGCACTTCCTCTTTTAAATTACATATAATCCTCTGAATCGCTCTCTTGATTCTCTTTTTCGCTGTACGAATCATAGTACATCTTTCTCGTCTTGTACTGTATATCCTGAAGTATCTTTCTATTAGCGGCAAGCAAATCTCCAAGCATCCCCGTAACAAAGCATATAAATGCAATAATAATCAGCATAATACACAGAAGAAGTGACTGTGTCTTTCCTCCACCTTGTCCCATACATAAATAGACAATATATCTTATTCCAAGTATAAGCCCACCTATAAAAGGAATTGTTCCCAAATATGTAAAGAACATGAGTGGTCTATACATCATATATGCTCTGAGAATCGTGAGCATGGACTTCTTGACATATCCCATCATGCTGTGAAAAAGGCGCGAAGGTCTAAGCTCACCATTAGTTCTTATAGGAACCGACATAATAGCCATCTTATTACGACCAGCCTGCACAATCGTCTCAAGTGTATAAGTATACTCATTAATTACATTCATCTTCATGGCTGCCTCACGGCTGTAGGCTCTGAAACCGCTCGGTGCATCCGGAGTATCCGTATTGGATGCCTTTCTTACAACCCAGCTTCCAAAATGCTGTAATTTCTTCTTGAGCCATGAAAAATGTGCTGTCTGGTCAATAGGTCTTGCACCTATAACCATATCTGCCTTGCCTTCAAGTATCGGACGCACAATCTTCTCAATGTCTTCTCCACAATACTGGTTATCCGCATCGGTATTAACGATGATATCAGCACCCTGCTTAAGACACTCATTAAGTCCTGCCATGAAGCCTTTGGCAAGTCCCTTGTTTCTCTTAAAGTTGACAACATAGTTGACGCCCCAGCTCTTAGCAACCTCAACCGTGTTATCTTTACTTCCATCATTGATTATAAGATACTCTATCTCGTCTATGCCATCAATGTGCTTTGGAAGATCGTTAAGAGCAATCTCAAGGGTTTCCGCTTCATTATAACACGGAATCTGTATAATTAGTTTCATTTTGACCACCTTTTCTTAATATCATTAAAATTAATATATATTATACAAGTATAATATTCAAGTAATTTCTATCTAATATTTTCTATATATCCAGAAGTGATAACAAATTTCTCAACTGAATGTTCAAACAGTTATTTACCTGTATTAAGTAATTTAAACTCCTAAAATCCATTAAGAAATAGTTATCCGGCAAATCTTTAAGTTCTTTGTAATCAATATACATTATAACATTTCTATTCTGTTCATGATAAAATCTGCCGCCTTCTTCTGAAAGCATAACATCATTCCATATACATTCCGGATTATCCAGTTTTTTATAACACATATTTTCAAATACATCAAACTCTGCTTGTGTTACCGTATGTTCATGTTGAATGCTTGGTCCAAGCTCAATTTTGTCAAATGAGCCAATCTCACTTTTTAGTGACACAACAAATTTCAACATGTTGTCAACCTCTGTTACAACCAAAACGAACAGAGCTTCCCCCGTCGCCTTAAACAACGGCTGTGTCCAATGCTGAACTTCTCTTCCTTCAATAGATATATCATAATATTTAACCATAAAATCCGCTTTATTTTTACAGGTTATCCCACGCTCATCCACCACCCAATCCGTGAGCTGATTTAAAGGTGTCTCAACTGTCATAACATCATGAAACATTTTATAATTATTTATTGCATTGTATACTCTTGGAATTGTCTGCGAACAATCTGCCTCAAAAATTGAGTTATAAAATGCTTCACTTGTAAACAACTTTTTTATATTTGGTAAAACCGCATCACTTGTCGGCTGCATTATATAAGGAATCCCTGATAATACAGTTCGTGTATCCATATTGACTATATTGTCAATCTTCATCAACTGCTTTATTTGTCCCAATGTCATCCATTTAAAATTATCATAAATCGGAATTTCTTCGTCGACAATTATAATAATATTTCTGTTTCTTTTTTTGTAAAAACGTGATGCCTGCTCCGACTGAATTTGGTCATAAATAATTTTATATTTGCTTGACGATTCAAAATATTCAAAATATAATGGAAGTTTTCCTCCATGTGCTCTTGTAAAATTACTTTTTGTTGCCTGTATCGTTGGAGAAATCTGAACACAATTTACATTTCCCGGTTCTATTTTAGCCTGCATTAAAAAATTAAGAACTCCATCAATCTTCTTACATATAATGCCAAGATACCCTATTTCCGGTTGATATATTATGGGCTGTTCCTTCACAAATTTTTCATTTTCAAACAGCCTAATGCCTTTAATGGAAAAAAAACTCCTTTTTCTATTAAGAATCTCTCCGTTATAGTCATCATAGAACCAAAATGTGCTATCATTGATGGAATCCTCTTTTATTTTTACCTCAGTGGTTTCATTTTTTTCTTGAATCCAGTCAATTATACTTTCAGTAGAATTTACATTTCCTTCTGTGTTTTTCCATGATTCCAATAACAAACATAATATAGAATCCATTTTATTTTCCTCTCTGGATATAGACACCCGAAATTTTAGTTTTGATTTAATAAAATCTCATTCTTTTTAAAATATTGTTTTTGAGCCTTTCTCAAAAAGATTATATATATTCTATGTGGCAAACATCTTTGTAATAACAACTGAATTTTAATTACTTTTGACTTATTTGATGTCCAGCCCTCTTCGTTCTTCCAATAAGATATGCTCTTATATCTGTTGTAAATTTCAGAGAATGGATGATTGTTTTTTTTATCCCATACACGCTCACCATTATATTTTGCACAATGATATATTGCTACACTCTTTTTTGCTTCTTCCATTTCCTCTCCGGAATAATAATTACTCTCATCAACTCCAACAGCACTCTTCATATATTTCGGATTAATCAGATAGTAATTTGAATAATAATTATATTTTAAATCCAATACACCTATTTGTTCATTAAACAACACATTTGTTATATCCTGATCTCCCAAAACATATTGCTTGTTGCAGTGCTGTAAATAATCTAAATACCTTTCTGCGCAATTTTCCTTTCTCCAAACATCAAGATTATATAGTATTAATCCTCCGTTAAAATAATATGAAGATTTATTCAATCCAAGCTTTTCTTTGTAAAAATCCCACATTATATCAATAACCATATATAACGGCTTTGACAATTCCATTGTAAACAATTCTTCTATTGAACCATCTATTATAGTATCTGAATCTAAATACAGTAATCTCTTTTCCTCTGTAGGTACTTTTTGTGTCATAAGATTTTTAATATAAGGTGAGTACGTAGCACCCTTATATTTTTTTACACCTGCATCTTCAAGTTTTTGGAATATGTCAGAAACATCTATTACCGTAAGCTTTCTATTGTACTCATTAACCAAACTATCCAAATCTGACAAATTCTGAGGGCTTATATTATCTGAGCCCATGTATACATTTATCTCTTCTGCATTCCTGTTATTTTCAAGCAGGGATTTAATTGATATACCTGTCATAGGAAAGTATGTATCATTGCATATATATACAACATTTATTTTACACATTTTCTGCCTCCAATAGATTTTATTTTATCAAATCCAAATACTACCGCAAATGCCAGAATATCGCCTAAAATCGATATGATTCTAAATACAACAGATGTTACCATTATTGTATTACCATCCATAATTCCGCTGGTCATAAGCATCATAACCATCTCTCTTATTCCAATGCCTCCCGGTGCCCCCGGTGTAAGGAAACCGATTACTCCGGATATAATATTTGCACCCAAAATATGAAGCCACGGCAGTTGTCCCATTCCCATGCCGCTGATAGTGCATAACACAAGAAGGTAAAGCATACCTGTAAATATATTTTGAATCAGATAATATGCTATACATGTTATCAATTTGAATATATTTTCTTTTTTTGAAAGATTTTTTATGATCTGGCTAAAAAACACAATAATACGTTTTTTTAAAATAATTATAAGGACAACCAACACTGCTACACCAGCTGCAACAATTATCAAAACAGTAGGCAGCGAAATATAGCTTGTAACTATTTCCACAAAATAGTCGCCAACAAGTATAGCTCCCGTTATAAATGCAACAATAAGCATTAACAATACATCAAAAATTGTTGAAAATGCAACCTCTGAATGTTCGACATTACTTTTTAACGCCAATTCATTTTTTCCTATATACTGAAATACATTTCCAGGTATATATTTTAATACATTTGATCTTACTGATACTAATGTCGCCTGAAAAAATGGTATCCTTTTACCGGATATTATCTGGACGATTTGAAGCCATGGATATGTATTTAATATAATGCTACCTATATATCCTATTAAAATTATTCCGAAAATAGCAATATTTTTTACAGAAAAAATATTATAAGAACTAATGTCATAAGAAAGCATCTTTCTGATAATAAATATTATTGCCACTATTGTAACTATATTTCCTATATATTTTATATACTTAGATTTATTTTTCATATTGCCTCATTTTATTCTAATTGATATATATTATATACTTTTTCGGTGTCTATCACATTTTTCGGAAACGCCCCTATAGCTCTTTCAAGCTCTTCATTTATTACTGTATGTCTACTCACAAGCTCTACATCATTATATTCGCCTATAAGCATAATGCTTTCCTGTATATTTTCACCGGCATTGTATATTTTTTGTAAATTTGCTGTCGAACCTAATTTGTATACATTGTCTTTACCATACATTATGCGCAATATTGTTACCGCAAGCTTGTCCTTACATAAATATATATTTTCATCTGAAATATCTTCTGCAATATCTTCATATTGCTCTAATATATCCGCATTCAAATTTCTGTACATGAATACATTGTCCTGTTTAATTATGAACATTGAGACGGCTATAAAAAACAATATGTGAATACACCTTTTATTAACTGTTGTATTTAATCTTCTAAGACATTCCTGCACCCCATAGAATACAAACGAAACAATAAACGGTGTTATTATAGGCAGCCATCTTCTCCCTGCCCATATATGATCCGGTGCAATAGAAGGCGAATAGAAATATATCAACATGCACATTCCGCCCGTCATAAGATATATCATAAAGTCTGAAATTTCATTTTCTTCTATTTTGTTTTTTATAAAATATATTAATCCTATAACTGAAAACAACACTGCAATGAACGGTATATAAAAACAAAACTCTACAATCGCATTGGTTCTAAATGCAACCGCATTGCTTTTTCCAATTCCAAACACCGGGCGAATAAAATATAAAAACACAAACAAACTTAAAATGCCAATCGCCGTCACCTTATAGAGTAATGTTTGTTTACTTGTTATCCGTTCCAATATTTTATTGACACTCTTTACAATTATCGTATTTCTTAAAATATAAATAACTGCAACAATCAAAGCCAGCAATATATTACATAATACCAAATATTTTAAAACATTTGCCTTCCAATGATCTAAAAAATATGGTGTTGAAAAGATATAGCTATATGCCAGACACAATGCCATATCTACATAGTATCCCAGTGTTACTATAAAAGTTTGTCTGTTGTTCTTACCGACAATTATTTCATAAGCTGCACCTATTGAAATTGCAAATCCAACCATGTACATATCGATTCTGTTAATCATCATTGTAAACATGCCTAATACAGCTAGAAAAGAAAACTTTAAACTCTTTTCTCTTCTACCTTTTGTAATACAATAAAAAGAAAACAACACACTCAACTGTGCCAAACATTCTGTCTGAGTTATTCTCGCACTGTATAACTGTTCAGGACTTATCGCCAAAATAATGGCTGTGAATACTGCTAACACATTATCATTTACAATATATTTTTTCACCAAACAATAAAATGTTAATACAGAAACACCCGCAATGATTCCATTTACAATAAAAATTCCGTTTATTCCATATATCTGGTATCCTATAGCAAGTAACGATGGTAAGAAATGCAAAAACTGTACAATATTTTTGCCCGGAAGCTCTGATAAATTTAGGTCATACGCAGAGTAAATTCCTGTATAGCCCAAATCAATTATATCATTTAGGAACTCATAATTTTGATTTATGTATGTGTCAATCGGAAGTCTTATACTGCCATTATTAGAAATATTTATTGCTTCAAGTAAATAAACACTCGGATCTCTTCCTAGTCCAAACGGTATAATCTTGTACATTAAATACTGCATGGTTATTACAATGAGAATAATAAACAAAACCCATTCCTCAGCTTTGCATTTTTCATGTAACTCTCTCTTATTTCTTTTTATAAGTATAACAGACAAACTTAATAATAATATACTCTTTCCAACATTAGGAACCGAAAATACACCCACAAGAGAAAGGATATTAGCTACTACACCTGTACTTAAAACGGATAATGCCATTGCCAAGATTATGGATAATATTTGACTTTCATTAAATATATATCTGTAGCATACCCATATATTAAAACTTATTATAACGGCAAACATAAATGCTTCCAACATATTATTATTCCTTCTGCTTTACTTTTTACATACGGTGTCAATTAATTGCTTGTACTTTTCACCGATTGCATCCCAAGAAAAATTATTCCTTGTATACTCTGAAAACTCAAGCCTCTTTTTATCATACTCTGATCTGTTTTTATAAATATCTTTTATTTTATCAATATACTCATCGGCATTTCTGCTCTCCATAACATATCCATTCTTATTATCTATTATGGCATCCGTTATACCTTCAATTCCGGAAGCTAAGACAATTAACCCCCTAAGACTTGCTTCTACCGCGACTATTCCAAATCCTTCCATGTCGTTTTCCACATGTATATTAGGCATGATAAAGACATCGGCATTATCATAGCACTCTTTCAAATCATCATCTGATACTCTGCCGAGAAGCTTAACTTTATCTTCTAACTTGTTCTCAAGAACTGCCTTTTCAATATTTTCACGTTCTTCACCGCCACCTATCACCATATAGGTTATAGGATAGTCAGACAGCCTGCTCATAACATTACTTATAAACCATTCTACACCTTTTCTTTTTACTAGCCTTCCAACAGTAATACAAACAAGATTGTCTTTTGGAACATTATACTTATTATAAAAGCCTTCTTTATTCCTTGCAGTTAATTCCAAATCAGCTGTCTTACTTCCATACGATACACACTTGTCCGTGTCTATTCCCGGCGTTATAAGTGTATCCGTCTTTATTCCCCATTTTTCAAACGCCTCCATAGTACCATGACTAATGCACACATAAACATCTGAGCCCTTTTTCAACCATAATCTTAAATACGCTTGATAAATTGGGTTGGAATACAAAAAATCAAGTCCGTATATAATAGTAATACGCTTTGTCTTAGGCGCAAAAATCTTCGAAAGAACTCCAAGAAAACACAATAAACCATCACCTATGATAAAAGCATCATATTTATGTGCATTAAATATTGTATAGAAAACCGTATACGGAAAAAACCATATTAAATGGCTTTGTTTTTTACCAAGCGAAACAATTTTCGTGTCATATCGTTCTTCTTTAGCTAATCTTGAAAAGACATTAAAACAGAAATTTTCCATTCCACCTACCTGCGGCGGATATTTTCTTGTAATACATAATACTTTTTTCTTCTCTTCCATTGTTATATCCTCTATTTTTATAAATTTGTTTTATTTTATCATATCGCTATTTATTATTCAATATTGGCTCAAGCATATACTCTGCCATCCATTATTTCCAATCATTTCAATGCTGTTCTAATTTTTTCGCCAACTATAGCATCTAACACAATAAGCACAATTACTCCCTGCATACATAATATAAATGATTTAAATACTTGCACTAATGACAACCCTTTTATCTCTGTTATATATTCATTTAATAATCTATTATCATTCAAAACATATAATCTGAAACATTGGGAGAGATTGCCATTTTCTTCATACAGAATAAGCGTAATTTCCGGTTCTTGCTCCATTAAATCATAATCCAGTCGCAATGCATTATATAATGAAGCTATGGAATATCCACCATCATCCTGACTGATTAGTATCCACTCTTCACTTCTTCCGCCATCTGCTTTACCCATATACACACCATTATCCGAAGCTTTCATCACTAAATCAAGTTTCTCATCAATCCAAAAAACGTATACTCCTCTGTCATCTTTTCTAAATGTAAAAACCTGATCGTCTGAATTATTATTTTGTTTTACTATAAATGAGTTCTCCGAGTTTTCAGACGATTTTCTTGTTATTACCTGCCCTTTAAGCAGCTCACTTTCTATAACACATCTGCCTTCTTCAATCTGAGTTATATCTATCTCGTCCATTTTGTAATTTATCCTCTGTATCTCTAAACGCATCATCCCTACTAAAACAAACATTGAACCAATCACCAAAAATATTATGTTTATAAGTGACGCATATTTCTCTGTCCTTCGATTGCTCACTATAACCATAAACACTGATGTTACAATAAATACAATATCTACGATCATGCCCTCTACAAGCACGCTACATACTCCACTTTTAATATGTATTAATCCTATCGCTTCCAGAATTCCAACAACTTCACACAATATAATATATACATACCATTCCGTCATAAACCTTTTTACACTTTTCCTCTTAGCAAGTGCATAAATGTTACACGCAAATATTACAAACACAATCGCCACATTATCTGAAAACGATCCATAGATTATAACACCTGATTGAATCACAACATTTAATCCTATCAGTACATAGTACCCTTTCTTGTCTGACTCAAAATTAACCATTTTTAACATTGATAATACCGATACGATTACAAGTATTAGTGTATTAGGCTGTGCTTTTATACATGTCACAATAAACAAGCACAAAACTATTGCGATTACAATATAAAAAAGCATATCCAAACAAACCATAATTTTCTTTTTCATGTTATTTTTATCTCCTTCTACACTAGTTCACTCGCTCATACTTATACAAATACACACCATCTCTCTGATACATAACATTATATATTGCATCATCGTTCGCTACAATCATCTTATCAGAAAGAATATACGCCGCATCCCCTGTCACCTCAGTCTCATCCTCAACCACCTGTATCTTACTTGAATAGAGCATATATTGAAGAATCTCCACACTGTCATCGCGTATACTTTCGCATAAATAATATACTTTCGCATTCTTTTCACTTTCAATGATTGTTCTCATCGGCTCAAGTCTGTTGTCCAATGCATCTCTGTAATCAAGCAGATAACCTCTTCCGGCAATAATGATGATTATATACATAACGCCATACATCGCAATGGTAAATATTGTGGTAAACTTTTTTTCGTTAATTACAATACATGCGATAGGAATCATTATAAAAAAACTCTCGATTCCAAAGATAAGCCGTCCGAGCGTTTCCATACTCCCTGTGTTATCATATAATGCGCCAAATGCCGGAGAACATACAGAATTAAAATACCCTCCTGCATTATAAATATAATATAAGACATGTGGCATTACAAGAAGATTGATAACATATCCGGCAATTACACTGAGTCTGATTTTCGGTGATGCTTCAATAAGATATATTATTCCAAGCATCAGTAACGGTCCACCGGCATTCTCAAAATATCTTGAATATACTGCCAAGTCTTTTCTGACACTCCAATCCATCATTTGCAATGAGCACAATGCAAGCGATGCCATGAATGCGGTAACACACCAGATATGACTTACTAAAAGTTCGTCTCTCCTTTCTTTGATCAGGCGCACTATCTTAGATACGCACATAAATACTGCCGGAATGATAGAAAAGCCCGACATAAGGAAAACATAAGCACTTTTTGTGGTCAATGATTTAAACAGCATACCTATATTGGTAAATGCTTTGGTTAAATAAGAAATCACTGTACCGCTGTCAAGACCTACATTATTAATACCTGACGTCTCAGAGTTACCGTAAAAGCTTCCGATAATATAATCTTTAATGGCGTTGTTGGCAAAATACATAACTCCCAATACAGCTATGGCGATAGCCCCTGCAATTATACTCTTTTTGTTTCTGCATAAGATTATTACCGAGATTACAATCCCAACACCGACAATTCCTATGCACCTTGCATGGACAATATACATATATCCCAGTATTACATACAACAGAAAAAATTTAGGGTATGAAAATTTCACATCCATACTTACAACAAGAAATGTTGCACACCACATAAGCATGTACAGCAAGCTTTCCGTCCATGTCTCCTGTGCATACAAAATATTGCATGGATATATTATGACAACCAATGCAACGAGGCTTATCACAATATTTTTGACTTGTGGAAATAAAATTCTTGCTGTCCTATATGCCAAAAAATATGATGCAATAAGGAACATTGCATTGAGGATTATCGCTGCCTTATACCACAAACCATGTGGAAGAATTTTCACAATCGGTATCAGCCACAGACTGTAGCCCCAGCTATAATATGCGTTTCTCGATATTAAATCGTTCCAATCATATCCGCTCATGGATACCGCATTTGACCAATAGCCAAACGCATCCCCGTTTATTACCGGATAATTCATTTTGGTAATATCACATAGACACATAAATGCAATTACCATAACACAAAGAATTTGTACAACTATATTACTGTTTTCTTTTATTTTAACAACTAACTTTTTCACAATTATTCCTTTTAACCGAATACACTACTATTAGTACCGTTGCAATGCACAATATTATCACATACACATAATATACTGAAACATGAAAAATGCGATTGTCACTGTACTCTGCTACCGCCTGAGTAATCTGCTGCTCTGATATTGTTCTTGATAAAATATACTTTTCATCAAGTGCTCCCATTTTACTATACACACAAATATCGTTACCCTGCATGAATCGATTTGCAATCGTAAGACCGCTATGAACTGATGTTATCACTATATACTTGCTCTCCTCTTCAATTTCCCATAACTGAGTCGGAGTGTCATACATCTCCCAACAGTTTACCGTTGTTCCCTCGTCCATGTCGCCATTACTCAAGTCAAATGCCTGTGTCGTACCCGCAAGCAATATTTTATATTGATTCTCACCAGCATTTAACAATTCAAACTTTTGATTGTTGCTTCCCGTATAGTTCGAGTAATACAGATGACTGCCTTCTGCTCCATCCTGTATATCCGCAGTTATAACTAAGCTCTCTTCAACAGCGCTTTTTATTACATAGACTTCTTCATTGCCGGTCTCAATCGTGTCAAAGCATTTCTGTATATGATTAACACTATATATCAAATATATAAAACATCCAATATATACCGCTGCGCCACATACCCTGAATATAACGCTGATTACGGTGCTTACTTTCACGCCTTCCACCCGCTTATATACACATATCGCAGTAATCACAATCACAAACAGGATTTCAGTCAAATATGTTTTTATCTCTGTCCCATCGATAAGCAACGCAATTATCGTATGCAGTTGGCAGAGCACCAATATAACAACCGTTAATTTTTCGTACAATGACCTGTTTTTTTCAAACCTTACAGCCACCAGCAGTCCATATAAAGACAGTACTGTACATTCTATAAACTGAATTTTTAGCATACTGTTTCCAATCCGTTATTTTGCACCGAGCTCATTATAGATACTTATCATTTTCTCGGCAGCATTATCCCATGAGAATACCTTTGCCCTCTCTGCTGACAATCCGCACATTTTATCATACAATGACTCATCTCGAGCCAATTCATCCATTGCAGACGCAAACTCCCCGTAATTTTCAGGATTTTTGAGTATTGCCGCCTCTCCTGCCACCTCAGGTACACTTGTAACATTGCTGGCAATTATCGGTTTTGCGAAATTCATTGCTTCCAGCACAGGAAGTCCAAACCCCTCATACCATGTTGTGTATACATACGCATAACAATATCTGTATAGATTTGCAAGAACATTATCTGAAACATACCCTGTAATGACCACATCATTTTCAATACCGTATTTCTTTATTTTGGCACTGAAATTCTCTTCCATCCAGCCGTAACCGCCCGCAATACAGAGCTTCTTATATCCATTCCTATTGCTTTCCTTATAATCTCTATATGCCTTTAAAAGAGTTTCGTAGTTTTTTCTCGGTTCAATGGTTCCCACACTGAGAAAATACTCTCCGGAGGTAAGTCCGTACTCCATTATGGTCTCAACATTTTCTTTTTCGCCCAGCAGGGTATACCTGTTGCCTCCGTGTACCACCCTGATTCTGTCGTCATTTATATAAGGAAAATAGTACTTAATTCTTTCTTTGGTATACTCAGAAATAGCCACTATAATATCAGCATTCATCACCGAATCAAATGTCCCTCTAAAGCAGAACATTCTGTTTGCCTCTGTAGTAAATTCCGGTCTGTCCATAAAGCTTACATCATATATTGTAACTACCTTTTTCGCCCGTATATCCTTTGGATAGCGAAAATTATTTGAATGTACAATGTCCAGGCTTCCAAAAAGCGCATCCTTGTCTGAAAACTCCTGCACAACTACATTCTTAAAATTCTGTTGTTCGACCGTTGTCGCCCTTTCATCCTCTCCCTGTATATAATCATAAAATCGCGGAAGAAGATAATACTCATTTCCCTTGTCCTGTTTTGCGATTGCTCTTATAAGCTGATCCGCATAGAATCCCGTTCCCGATTTACTTGAACATGTCTGGCTCACATCATACCCTATTTTCATACCTTTTAACCTCATATAAATATTACTGAATAATTATTTTTATTTCCCCAGGCAAATCACAGCATCCGTGAAAGCCTATTTTAGTCGGATTTCCAATCTTCTTTTCATTTACAGAAAAATTACCAACCCGCGCTATACTGCATAATCTGCTCATATTAGAGTTGATAACTTCCTGATTCAGGCTTTCTCTTGTGTCAAAAATATTCTTTTTTATTGATGTGCATCCCACATCAAATGTATACTCTCCAACTGCAATGTCAAGTTTAATTCGCTGCATTGCCGCAATTCGTGTCCCGGCTTTCAACATTTCCGGGTATTCCGCATCAGTATTATACTGTGAGATATCCTTTCCATGTATAATTATGTTCCTCTGATCCGTTAGCGCCACACCGAATGTCGGACATTCCACATCCTGATTAAGACAGACATCCGCATAAAAGTATGCCTCGTCACCCTGTTCAAAAACATATTGTGCTTTCCCATCCTTGTTAAATAAGCCTACATGTAAGAAGGTTGCCCCGCCGTTTCCATTGTCATTCATATTCGAAATATCGCAGAACACATTATCCTTTAATGTCCATGTGGAAAAAAATGTAGGCATATCCACCTGCTCATTTACTTCCGTTTCATGCTCATCTGTCTTAATATTTCCTGAATAATCCAATAAATAGTATTGTTGAACAGCATTTTTACTCTCTCCGCACATTAAAACTTTGGAATAATTTAACAATAATACCCTGTCGCAGAATTGCTCAACCTCATTCATTCCGTGGCTTACAAGTACTATTGTCTTTCCCTCTTTTTTCAGCTCATTAAGCTTTGCATAGCATTTTTGTCTAAAAAATACATCTCCTACAGCCAATGCCTCATCTATAAGCAGAATATCGGCATCAACATTGATGGCAACAGCAAAAGCCAGTCGAATATACATTCCACTGGAATATGTTTTTACAGGCTGATTTATAAATTCTCCAATGTCTGCAAAATTTATAATCTCCTGAACCTTCTTCTCAATATCTTGTTTTTTTATTCCAAGAATTGCTGCATTCATGTATATATTCTCATATCCTGTACTATCAGGATTGAATCCACTGCCCAGCTCAAGCAATGCTGCTATTCGTCCGTTAACATGCACATCCCCGGATGTTGGCTTAATGATTCCAGCCAATATCTGCAGCATGGTACTTTTACCGCTTCCGTTCTTTCCGATTATTCCAAAAGACTCTCCCTTTTTAACCTCAAAGCTGACATCATCAAGTGCCACAAAATCCCGACCTGTTTTTGTGTGGAATAAGTGATACATCAATCTTTTCCCGGGGCTGCCAAATATTTTATATTTTTTGCTTACATTACTGACCTTTATAGCAATATCATCCTTATTAGAGCACATCGGCAAATCCCTCCTTAGCACGTCTGAATATGGTGCCTCCAAGCCATGCCATAACAATTGCTATGACAAATGATATGACCAGATACAACCAATTAGGCATTGTCCCATACAGCACAACATTTCTAAAATTCTCAATCATATACGTCATAGGGTTAATCTCACATATAATTCTGTACGATTCCGGAACCGATTCCAGTGAAAAGAATACCGGACTGACATACATAAGTACTGTTATAACAACGGATATAACACTTGCAATATCCTTAAGATAAACTGACATTGCCGACAGCATCAGACTCACACCCACCGTAAATATTACCAACGGAATGTACACAACCACAACCAGCGGCAATGTAACTGATACTGTATGTGTAAGAATGAGCTTAGCAATTACAAGCACTATAAGACTTATAAATGAGTTGAATAATGCTGTCAGTGTAATCATGACCGGAAGAAGCTCCAACGGGAAAATAACCTTTTTTACATAGTTTGCATTAGAAGCAATAAGTCCTGACGAACGTGCCATAACATCACTTAACATATTAAACGCAACAAGACCACAGTACATGATAAGTGAAAACTCAAACTTGCTTCCTGTATCCGAAATCCATTGTGGTCTGAACACAACACTGAATACAAATGTATATATAACAATCATAAGTATTGGTACTATAACAGACCACAGCATTCCAAGTACGGAATCCTTATATTTTAACTCTATATCTTTCCTGGTAAGCTGTCCCAGAAGATACCTGTTCTTTATTATGGTTCTAATCATGGTTTAATTATAGCCCCCTGCCTATTCTTCGCCATTCATTAATCTGCTTTAATGCCCGTAACGGAATATAGTGATAATGTTTTATAAATTCTTTTCTTGTAACCTTAGCAAGCATGCGTGCAAATTCAGGATTGGTCTTCCCATCTTTTTCTCTCGGAATCCCCATCTCATCAACTATGACATGTGCCAGATTATATATCCATTTGAAGTCTGCTTTTTTGAAGAGCTTCTCCTGCATTGTGAGCATTTCTTCATGCACCTGTCTCCTGCATCCCAATGTCTTATTGTCATTGTAAAGCCTTGAACCCGCAAGCATTTCCTCTAAGTAATAAAACTCTTCACCCTTGCCTATCCTCAGCCAATATTCATAATCCATACAATAGTTTAAAGTATCATCCAAATATCCATACTTATCTACTACGGATTTCCTGAAAAAAACCGACGGCTGACATATATAGCATATACTTTTTAACCTTTCGTAATTATATGGCTCCGTGTAATAATCCTCTATATAGCTGTCGTCCTCCGCTATATGTTGTGCGTTGCCATATACGACATTTACGTTGGGATTGTCATTAAATACCTGCATAACCTTTTTCAGAGCATGAGGAAAATATATGTCATCCGAGTTAAGCCATCCTATAATGTCTCCCGTTGCCTGCCTTATCCCCTTATTGACCGCATCGGTTTGTCCTTTATCCTTCTCGCTTTTCCATACTATTTGTGTGCCGTATGATTTAATTATATCTATTGTGTCATCGGTACTTCCACCATCTACAATGATATACTCCATATCATCTATATCCTGTGAAAGCACGCTGTCAATCGTTCTTTTAATATATTTACCCTGATTATACGATGGTGTTACAATCGTCAATTTCATAGCTTGTCCTCCATATTAAGCAATGAATCTTCCTCATTATTCGGTCCAACGAGACTGCATTTTTCGATATGTACCGAAACCCTTCTATTATCCTTTACTCCCATTACAAGCCGCGGTAACCAAGTATATGAAAATTCTATTACTATCTCCACCTCATTATCATCAAGTCTCTTTTCAATAAACAGCTTTTTCCCTCGCCTTATTATATGACGTTCCGAACCATTATTATCGCTTACCGTCACAATCATGGGAATAAGAAGAATAGGCGGAAGCTCTGCTTTGAAAACCAGCTTATATCCCTTTTTATCCTTACAGGCTATTGTAACTCTCTTCTGTGTCCAATTATCCTGATATATTCCCTGAACGCGCTCTATAAATACATGCTTTTTATATTTATCCCTATTCTTTATCGTATCATCGAATATGTTGATATACTTTTCAACCATCACATCCGTTTTATAGTCTTCAAGCTTAATTTTATATTGCGATATTATCTCTTCCGAAATCTCTGTATTATCCAAAAACTCTATACCCGAGAGAATATCATCCGGTTTTCTCGGATCAAAATAATGTATCGCATCACATCCTATTTCCGGAAGGCTGGTCATATTACTGCATGCAATCAGCTTATTAAGCTGCATTGCCTCAACTATAGGTATTCCGAATCCCTCAAAAAGACTTGGATATATAATACCCTTGGCATGCTTCAATATGGCAAACAACTCGCTTTCCGTGACATAGCCTGTTATTTTAACCATATCCGATATTTCCATCTTTTTCAGTATATCATCATAATACTGCTGTTCTTTTAATGGATTACCTGTGAGAACCAGCTTCAGAGTTCCACCTTCACGGACATATTTTGCATACGCTGTCAGCAGCATTCTATGGTTTTTATGCTCCCAAAAATTGGCGGAATATACAATGTACTTATTATCGGCAACATTGAGCTTTTCAAGGATTTTTTTATCTTCCTCTGCAAATCTTTCCTGAACCGCTATGTATACCGTTTCTGCCTGTTCAGGTGGAAAACCGTACTTCTCGCAAAATGTTTTTTTCGTATAATCCGATATACATACAACTCTCTCCACATTCGCCACAATATCCCGATAAAAATTTCTTCTTGCGCCAAGCTCTTCCTTGCTGAAAAACTGCGGATAAAACTCGTGCTGTATATCCAGTATTGCACTCACCGTAGGAACATCCGGATCTCTGTATGTAGGTGCACTAAACGGGCAAAACAGTACATCTATCTTATCTCTCTGTAAAACTTTTCTTCTATGCTTATCGTCTAAGAAAGCCAATCCTCTATTTAAAATTTTGATTCCCGTCTCTTTTGTGTTCCCTGTCATTTGTCTTAAAGTAACATTTTTCGGTAATATGCCTGACAAGTATTCTATGTTCCAGTCAGCACATAAAACCGTCACTTTAATATCCTTGCGTTTTGCCATTCCTTTTATAAGCTCAATAGCATATCCCGTAGCACCGCCCGCACTTCCGTCAGGTCTTATTGATAACACATCTACCGCAACATTCATATATTCACCCTTCAATCTCTGAGTATTTAATATCCAATCCAAAGTTGTCTATCATTTTCTTAATTACAATATTTTTAAATTTACCCGGAATCCGCACAATTATTAATCTGATTCTGAACAGAAATCCTTTATCTTCCTTTCCCTCGTACAGCCTTGGCAGTGTCCATTCCTTCGGAACTGTTCCATAAAAATGATATAAAATACAGATACCTTCCTCAAGGCTTCTCATTCTCATCGTAGAAGTCTTTGTGTCCGCATATATTCTGGTATTTCCTATATACTTTTCCAAATATCCGAAATCAAATTTTCTTCCCAGACGTATCCAATATTCATAATCAAGGCACATTCTGAGACTCACATTCAGTTCACCAACAGCCTGATATGCTTTTCTGCTAAACAGCACACTCGGCTGGCTTAAATAACATCTGTTACCCAGTTTCTTATAGCTGTATTTTAAAGTAGGATAATCACCTATAACCTCATCATTTTCATTTATATAATGTGACTTGCCATAGCAGACCTCATAATTGTTGTTTTTTGCATAATTGACCAGTTTTGCAACTGCCATATCGTCATCATATACATCATCCGAGTTTAACCACATATAATATATGCAATCCTGAAGCTGCTTTAAACCTTTATTTATAGCATCGGCTTGTCCTGCATCTTGTTCCGATACCCAATAATCAATCTCTTTTTCATACTTCTTTATTATATCGACACTCTCATCCGTGGAACCGCCATCTATGACTACAAGCTTTATATCAATGTTCTTTTTGTTTTCGATAATACTGCACAAAGTTCTTTCAAGGTACTTTCCCTGATTATAACTTGGTACCACAATTCCAACCATTCTGTCCATTTTCTTATCTCCTTAGCAAATCCTGAAATAATTTTATATAATTTTCTGTCATCTCTTGTCCGTTATACCTGGCAAGACTATTATCATAATCTTTTTTCATTTTCTCGGTTACATTGGTTTTCGCAATATACTCAAGCCCTTTTTCAATTTCATTCTCATCCTTCGGATTAAAATAAAATATCGAGCTGCACCCTATCTCTGGAAGGCTTGTCGTATTGCTGCACGCAATCGGTTTGTAGTGCTGCATTGCCTCAACAACAGGTATCCCAAAGCCCTCAAACATACTCGGAAAAATCAGTCCTCTGCAATTCTTCAATAACGCACACATTTCAGCTTCATCGACATATCCTGCAACAACCACTCTCTTCCTGACACCTTCCTCTGAGACACATGACATAAGCTGTTCTTCTTTCCCAAACATATTTCCGGTAAGAACGAGTTTTAAAGAGTTATTATCCGCAGATTTTTCAAACGCGTGAAGCAGTCTTTCATGGTTTTTATGTGCCCAACAGTTAGCCGGATATAAAACATATTGGTTTTTATCTAACGACAGCTTATTCAATATTCTCTCATCACAATCCTCAAACCGCTCCTGAACTGCAATATAAATAACATCTGCATGTGCCCTGTCATACTTATATCTCTCGCAGAACGTATCTTTTGTGTACTCCGATATGCACACAACACGTTTTGCCGTGTGTGCTATATACTTATATATCAATTTTCTGGCAATCAATTCTTTCTTTGCAAAAAACTCAGGATAAAACTCATGCTGTACATCAAGTATGACACTCACCACATTCGTTTTTCTGACTTTATAATTGATAACCCCAAACGGACAGAAAAAAATGTCTGTATGATATTTTTTTGCAAGTTTATTAACATATATATTGTTCTCTATTTTTTTTGCAAGCCTGTGGGTAATCAGGTTTCTTTTGCACTCATTGTCAATGCACTCAAACACTACATTTTTACTTAAATGCTCTTTTAGAAACTCCAAATTCTTATGCGTGCATAATGCAATGATTCTTATATTGTTATGTGCTGCCAACCCGTTTATAAGTTCTGTTGTAAACCAAGTTACTCCGCCTGCACGTCCGTCTCTATCAAGTGCAACAACATCAATTATTATATTCATCTGTTTTCTCCCAATTATTGTCACACATCTTTTCTAAGCTTTCTCACGATATTCTTCACGATAATTACCGCTGTTCCTATCACGGGTTCGTATTTTCTTACCATTCGGTCGCTTTCATATCTTACACTTTCAATATTGTCTTTATCTGATGATACGCCTTCACAATCATAATACGATATGGTTCTTGAAAAAGCGTCTACTGCTACATGTCTTTTAAGCTGATAAAAAATCCATTCCTGATCAGCCCAATACCTATATGTCTCATCAAACCTTTTTTCGCTGAATAGTTCTCTTTTTGCAAAAACAGCCTGATGACATACTGTATATCCCATCATTAATTTGAATTTATTAAGTCTCTTTTCCTTCACATAATCGACTTTTTCTTTTTCTTCTCCCGTTTTTCTGTTTATCAACACTATGTTTCCATACAAAATATCCGGTTGGGAAAAATCTATCTCTTTTGCAACGTCCTCCAACACATTTTCATCATACAGCGTATCTCCGCAGTTAATGAAAAATATATAATCTCCTGTCGCAAGCTCTACTGCCTGATTCATGGCATTATATATTCCGCCATCTTCCTGTGTGATAATCCTGATATTGTTAATATTTCTATATTTATCAAGAATATCACGGCTTGAATCCGTAGAACATCCATCCTTAATAATATACTCATAATCACGGTTAGTCTGCCATAGTACTGATTCAATCGTTTCCTGTATAAACTTTTCTGCATTATAACACACTGTTATAATTGAAAATTTCATTTTGTCGCCCTCATACTTTTAAAACATATATGAAATCAATCAGCAGACCTCTGCCGTCAAGTTGTCCTCTTAGCCTCTTTAAATATATGGTTAATTCTTTGCAAAACAGCTTTATTCTTCGTATAAAACGTACCTTTTCTGTATCTTTTCTCAGTACAAGTGCGCATCGAATATCATTAACCTTACATATATCCGATATTTTTTTATCTGCGAAATTGTAATTCTTTTGTATAAACTCAATACGCTTATCAAATTCTTCGCAATATTCCTTCCATGTGTCAACAGTATGCCTGATATACTGCAGCCTGCTGTGGTTGGCTGCTGCCAAGCCCGCGGTATTATTGCCATGTATTCTATACGAAATCAGTTTTGAGTTATACCAGTATAGGCCATTTTCTTCCGCTCCAAGCATCAATATAAGCCAATCATGTGGAATGTCCTTATTATGATGACTGCAATATTTATTCACAATCTCTTTTCTCATTGCCATTGTGCAGCCGGGGAAGAAGTTCTTCTCCAAAATCTTGAGAAATTCAATTTTTTTCAGTTCATTTTCTCTTACCTGCACCATATTATATGGAATATATTCTTTTGTAATTTTCTCCCCATCCGCTTCAATAAATTCAAAACTTGATGCTGCAACCTTTATCTCCTTATTGCCATCCATCAGTCTGCTTAATATCTCAATTTTATCCCTATGCCATATATCATCCTGATCACATGTAAAAACAATATCACCACTGCACATTGAAAGTGCCTTATTAAAATTACATATATAACCTATTCGTTCAACATTTCTTTCAATTCGCCATCCTGCTAATTCATTTTGCTCTATATATTTTTTAATATATTCATACGTTCCATCCGTTGAAGCGTCGTCTGTTATTATCAATTCATCTGCTTTCATATTTTGCAATCTGATTGAATCCAACTGCTCCTGAATATATTTCATACCATTGTATGTAGCCATAGCAATCGAAATTTTCATATAACTCCTTATAATACATGTTTCTATTGATCTATATACACTATTTTCCCTAACAAATGATAGACCGCCAGCGCCGGCTTCATCAAGTGCAGCTTTTCAATAATACGGCTTAATTTGATTATATAGTAGGCATACTTTCTTATATACTTTGGTGATAGCAATTCATATCTTCCCATCGTATAATCAGGAAAATAATTTTTCATTACACTTCTTAATTTAGAATAACTTTTTATTTTTTGCGAGGTACTGTAATACCTCATTGAGTGAAAAATCTGAAGATAATATATCTTCATGGCGAGTATTTCAAGATACTCTCTTGATTCTTTATCCGTTATTTCGCACTGCTCTATAGCATATTTTATATACTCGAGCATATCATCAAATTTTTCAAGCATTATTGTATCATCATTAGCTCCTGTCTTTCTTCCGGCAGAATCCTTATGAACGTACCAATAATACAACGGTTCATGAATCCATTGAGTGCTTTTACAATAAAGATTAAACATCGTAATAAAATAAACGTCATCAGGTTCATGCAAAATTGTAATATTGTTATCAACCGCTATGCTTCTTTTATACAAACACCCATGATGAATGTTCCATAACCACCGAGAAGGCTGTTGTGGCAATTTTTGTACCTGAATAATTTTTCCGTCATTACCAATATTGACTACCTCACTGACAATTCTGTCTGCTTTGGTGGTCATTGCTGCCGATGCCAGCTTTTCCAGACAGTCATCCGCCATCCAGTCATCGGCATCACACAACATAATATATTCTCCTGAACACTCTCTGATAAGTCTTGATTTTGAATACAATATTCCCATGTTATGCGTATTTTGTACCAGCTTAATCCGCATATCAGGAAATGATTTCCTAAATTTTTCAATAACCTCTATAGAATTATCTGTTGAAGCATCATCAAGATACACCACTTCAAAATCCCTATAAGATTGTCTGCATATTGCCTCAAATCCTCGCTGCAGATACTGTGCATAATTATATGATGCAATAGCAATGCTTATAAATGGTATTTCTTCTTTAATCATTCTATCTCCGTATAAAGGGACTGCAAATGCAGTCCCTTTATAATTAAATTATTTTAAACCATACTGTTCAAGTAAGGCATTAAACTCCTCCGAATTTAAAAATCCATCAACAATATAATCTCTATCACCGGTCTCGTTAAGATATGCAATCCATCCCTGCATCTCTTCATCGCTTCCGGTACGTCCCAATATTGCCTTATACAGTATCTTAACGAAATCTGTATTACTAACATTATAAGAGATAAATTCTTCTGAATCTACAAATCCGTACACAGTATCCCTAGGTGATATAGTGCCGTCAATAAGTGCATTGCTCCAGCTCTTTATCTCCGTTTCAGAGCATTCTCTCCTTAATATATAGTGATATAATCTCTGAACAAATCCATCTGCACCTTCTAATGTTCCCGGTATAGTCGGTTCTTCTGTAGGTGTCTCTGTTGGCGTCTGTGTCGGAGTTTCCGTTGGTGTCTCCGTAGGCGTTTCTGTCGGTTCTTCCGGCGTACTGTTATCGTAAATTTCGTCTTTACTCAACTCAATTTTGCCAACCGTTAATCCATACTTTGTGCATAACTCAGCAAACTCTGGTGCAGTTGAAAACTGCTGGAATATGAACTTTCTGGAATATTTCTGAGTAAACGCATCCAGCCATCCTTGAACTTCTGACTCATCAGGTGTTCTGTTGAGAAGAGTATTGTACAGCATAACTATAAATTGTCTGTTAGTCGTATGCTTCGAAGTATACTCTTCACTAAACACAAAACCATACGCCGTATCAGCACAGCTTATTGAATTGTTAGTCAATCCCTTTACCCACCCGTTACTTTCTTCAGCACTGCACTGTCTTCCAAGAACAACGGAATACAATCTCTCAACAAACTGTCTGCTATACTCCTCACTGCTTGACATATTCTTATACACCGGAATCTTGAACACAAATGCCTCATCAAGCATTCCTGCACTTGCATATGCCTTCTTGGTATTTCTTCCCTCATTAGAAGGTGCGGCAAGATTCTGCATATACTGGTGCCAGTATCTACCGTCATACTGACCATCAACATCGAACTTCTGAAGGTAGAGTGTATCCTGCCCTCTTAAGATATATCTGTTGGCTACCTTCTGTGAGCCTCCGAGCAGTGCCACGTATCTTGTATTCCAGCCCTCCGACTTAGCCTCATTGAGTCCGTTTGCAACTATCTGCTCATGTGTTGAGCCTGATGCCTGAATGTTATAATAATTGTAATAGCCCTCATATCCCGGATATACACCTGAAATAAGGTCAGATGTTCCCTGTGTTCCCTGCTCCTGCTTAACTCTTGTGGCAAGATGTACCGGACTTACTCCAATGTACTTACCTATATCATAGAATGCCTGTGCGTAAGTTAATCCCATCGCTTCATAATTATTCTGGGCATCACTCTGTATGCAGCCAGACATGAATGTATTCTGTAATACCTTCTGGACTGTCGTGAAACGCTGAGCATCATCATTAAATGTAAGCTTCTCGAACTGGAATATGTAATCTTCAGTAAGCCAGTTTCGTGGATCAAGATAGTACTCAACCGCCTCCTGTGTTGCACATGCCCATCCATCGCCGTAATATGCTCCGACAAACTTACTGTCAAAATATGTAGGTACAAGACTTCTGTTTGACGGATTCATCTCATTATATACAACCTCACTCCAGTTAAGCCCCGTATCCATAACCTCAAAAGTCCAATTAGGGTGCTTCTCTTTAAGTGCGTATAAAGCTTCCTTATATGACTCCGGAAATTTTTCAATGTCCTCGTATGTAGTCTTTGCCTTCACATCAAAGGCATTGGAAGCCCCAATCGTTATGCCAATAACTGCAAGCACACTTATTATTGTAATTATTATTTTTTTCGCACGCACTTTAGTTCTGCCTCCTGAATGTACATTAACCATAATTTAAAATTTGAACACACTAATCCCTGCTGAATATATCCCTCGTATACACCTTATCCCTGACTCCCGCCAACTTCTCATCAAGTCTATTGGCAACGATGACATCGGAGGTCTTTGAGAACCCCTCAAAATTATTCTCAATGCGCATACCCATATATTCCGCCGTCTTTACGGTAGGCTCGTACACAACAATGTCAACGCCTGCCTTTTTAAGTCTCTCGATTACTCCGAAGATTGCAGACTGTCTGAAATTATCAGAGCCTGTCTTCATGGTGAGGCGGTACACACCCACTGTCTGAGGCTTCCTGTTAAGTATCTCGGAAGCTATGTAATCCATTCTTGTGCTGTTGGAGTCTATTATTGCACCGATAAGATTGTTCGGTATGCCGCTGTAGTTAGCTTTAAGCTGCTTCGTATCCTTAGGCAGGCAGTATCCGCCGTAGCCGAAGGATGGGTTATTGTAATGTGTTCCGATTCGAGGGTCAAGGCTTATTCCGTCGATTATCTGCTTGGCATTGAGTCCCTTTGCGGATGCGTATGTATCAAGCTCGTTAAAATAAGCAACTCGCATCGCAAGATATGTGTTGGCAAATAGCTTGATAGCCTCAGCCTCCGTCGAATCTGTATATAATACAGGTATGTCTTCCTTTTTGGCTCCCTGCATGAGAAGCTTTGCAAAGACTTCTGCCCTCTCCGACTGCTCGCCGACAACTATTCTTGATGGGTAGAGATTATCATAGAGTGCCCTTCCCTCTCTTAAAAACTCAGGTGAGAACATGATGTTGTCAACATCATACTTCTTCTTCATATCAGCTATAAAGCCCACAGGAATTGTAGACTTCACGACCATGACACCCTTCGTTCCCGAATCCTTAACAGCCTTTATAACGCTCTCAACCGAACTTGTGTCAAAGTAATTCTTATCCTCATCATAATTGGTCGGTGTTGCGATTATGATATAGTCCGCATCCTTGTATGCCTCCGCCGCGTTGGCTGTGGCTGTGAGGTCAAGCTTCTCATTCGCAAGATACTCCTCAAGTTCCTTGTCAACGATAGGTGATTTTCTGTTGTTTATAAGGTTCACCTTTTCTTCTATAATATCGCAAGCGGTAACATGGTTGTGCTGTGCAAGAAGCACGGCATTTGAAAGTCCTACATATCCTGTTCCAACTACTACTATGTTCATTTTTCATTCCCTCTCAAGTTCATTGATAATAAAAATACGCACTCTTTTTAATTCTAATCTATTTTCCCACTAATATCAACATTTTTCTTCTTTACAAGGCGTGTCAGAAGCTTATCAGCCAGATAGGCAAGCACTGCAACCACCGGAACACCGAGGAACATGCCGACAACGCCGCCGATGCTTCCGCCGACCGTGATGGCAAAGATTATCCAGAGCGGGCGGAGTCCAACGGTCTCACCGAGGATTCGCGGTCCGAGGTAGAGTCCGTCGAACTGCTGGATTACAATGATTAATACCGTAAATATAATTGCCTGAATCGGGTCGACCATGAGAATCAGAACAATTCCCGGCACGGCTCCGATGAACGGTCCAAAGTAAGGAATCATGTTGGTGATTCCGACAATGAGGCTGACAATCGGAGTGAACGGAAGCCTGACTATTGTCATGAGGAAGAAGCATATCCATCCTATTATAAATGAGTCGACCGTCTTACCGAGCACGAACTGGCTGAATATATGGTAGCACTCGCGGAGCGTCTCCATCATGACATCGCCGGCCTTCTCGGAGGCAACGCTGTAGAGCACTCTCTTGAAGCCTCTTGCGAGAAGCTTCTTGTCGGAGACCATATAGACGCTGACGATGAAGGCAATGAGGACATTCAGAAGTCCCTTAACCACGGATATTGATGTGGTAAATATCATCGGCACTACGTCAGTGACAACTCTCTTGGAAAATTCCATGAGCTGAGGTGTTATGTTGTTTAGAAATTCATTTACTATGTCGTAATCAAAATCCGGGTGGTCTGTCTCGAACTTCATGAGACCTTCGTTAATATTGGCAATCCACCCCGGCACCTGATTCACAATCTCAGTGATGCTGGTTCCTATCTGCGGAAGAAGATACACAAACATAAGCACAACGAGTGCAACAACAAGCAGATATGATAGAAGAAGCGAAAGAAACTTGCGGGGTTTCTCGTGCTTTTTTAACGGCTTAATCTTTCCAAAGAGCTTGTCAAACAGCTTGACCAGCGGATTTATGAGAAATGCGATAAATGCACCCCACAGAAACGGTGACAGCACCGAGAGTGCCGACTTGGCATGCCGTACAACATTGTCCCAGTCTATTACCGTCTTTATTATAAGTACACTTGCAAGCACAACAATTATGGCGTACAGGCATACCGTAAGATATTTCCGGTTCCATGTGAACTTCTTATGCCGGGCATTATTCACGGCATTATCCCCCCCACTGCTGTCATTTCCGTCGTTAGTAATCTTCTTTTCACTGTCTTCGTTCATAGAACCCATGCTTTAACCTCCGCTGCAACACCTTTTTTTGAAATTTTACCATCTTATGTATGGTTTTAGTATACACTCATCATACAATTACGAAACTCGCATCTTTAACAGAACAGTTTTGTAATTTTACTATATTGCAAGCCGGACTCTTTGTAACCGTCGGCGTTTGACAGCCGTATTCCGGCTGTCTATGCGCCGCTACGTGTTACAACGTAGCGGATAATAGTTCAGCTCTGCTGAACTAATGTGTCCGGCGGTAATATAGCAAAATCACAAAACGTCCGGAGTAAAAACACGAGTTTCGTAATTATCTATACGGTTTTAGTATACACTCATAAAAAAACATACGCAACCCCGATTCCAATTTTTCCTTTATTTTCAAGGCTTTGCGGGCTTTTTTTAACCCACGCAAAAATTTTTTGAAAAAAATTTAAAAAAAAGCTTGCATTTTTTTCTGAGATATGTATAATAATATTTGTGCCGCGGATGAGACACAAAAAACTAAATAAAGTGAGCGCGATTAGCTCAGTTGGTAGAGCACCTGACTCTTAATCAGGGTGTCCAGGGTTCGAACCCCTGATCGCGCACTAAAGGTACCAGTTTTGCGGATGGCCGCGGAGTTGGTGCTTTTTTTATGCCGTGGGAAGTGCTTTCTTCCTATTACAGAACAAAGCCACAAGAGAATTACTTTTGCATAACTCTCTTATGGCAGATATTTAAATGAGGTTCAAAACGTGATGCGTATGTACATATATATATTTATTGCAGCCCTTGTACTTTTTATCATCGGGCTGCTCTCTTTTTTCAATAAGAAAAGGCGACTTGCCGATGAGGTTCGTGACCGATACAATGCAGTGCCGCTCCTCACACCGACCGAAGCCGCCTTCTATCCCACACTCGAGTCCATTGCCGCGCGTCACGACTATCTTCTATATATAAAGGTGCGCCTCGCCGACATCGCGCGCACCGCACGAGCCGACGACTACAACACATACATGAAGTATTTCGGCAAGGTAAAGGCAAAGCACGTCGATTTTGTCCTATGCGACCGCGGCTTTTTTCCTCGCGTCGTTGTCGAGCTTGACGACAAATCCCACGAAAATAAGCGTAACTACGAGAATGATCTCCTAAAAGATGCCGTGCTTGAGAGCATTGGCATCCCCGTTGTGCGCATTCCCGTGGCTGACAGCTACAACCGCAGAGCGATTGAGCGCAAAATATTCCGGTATGATTAGGAAGTTCGCCCCATTTGCCTCAGGGAACGGTATGAAATGGCTCTCAGGGTCAACAGCAAGCCACTCATTAATGGCCTCTGATTCATGCTCATAATCCTCCTTTATATTCACGCTTGAGCGCGGCTCCTCAAAATATGAGAATAAGATATCCCCATAAAGTGCGATTGACTGGTACTTATCCCCGCGGAGCAGTCCTTCATTCACAATGGCAACGTGATGATATACATATTCAAACAGCTTGTCCTCACGCAGCTTCGCAATTCTTCCGCGCCTGTGCTCCGGATGTCTGTCCTGCTGCCACTGCTCCACGCTCTCCGGCACATTATGGTAATAAATGTGAAACATCTTCATCCACTTCACCTTACCGCCATCCGCAGGCCAGTTCTCAAGCATCGGTGCAAGCGGTGACATAAAGCTGTCAACCGCTGTCTCTTCTGCATCCGCGTCGTCTTTTATTTCCTCATAATACAAAAAAAGCATATTCTCATAGTGATACAATGCCACCGTCAGCATTTTCCCCTCGTCTATAAGCTGCTGTGCATTGCTCCTGCAGTTCTCCACTGCTGCTGTTATATCTGCACATCCTTGTGTAAGCTGTGCACGGTAATGGTTTCTGATTATCATGATGCGGCCTCCTTTACAACTTCATCTTTAAGAAACAAAATAAACATTTTTCCTAATTTATGTATATTATATACATTTTATCCCATAATATCCATTTATTTATATTCTATTTTTTAATTGACAATCCTAATCGTTTGTAGTATTTTAAAAACAAATTTGTTGATTTATCAACAAATATTCAAAATAAAGGAGTTTCCCATGTTCAATCGTTTCGAGCAATTCACAACTGCCATATCACAGATATACAAGAGCGTGCAGAAAATCAAGACCAACGAGGTCAACTCCTACGGTCTGAAGGCTAACCATGTCATGATTTTATTCCAGCTTAAAAAGCACGAGGACGGACTCACACCGTCACAGTTGCGTGGGCTGTGCGATGTCGATAAGGCAGCCATAAGCCGAGCCGTCAAGGAACTCACAAGCCAGGGCTTTATACGCAATGCTGACTTCGACGGCAGAAAATACCGCGTGCCGATTGTCCTGACCGATGAAGGTGAACAGGCGGCTCTGCACATTGAGGAAGCAATCAAGCACGCCGTAGAAATCGGAGGTGCAGGACTCACTGACAGACAACGTGCTGAGTTCTACCATTCGCTTCTCCTCATCGCACGCAACCTCGAGGGCTACACCGAGTGTTGATGCCGTAAGCTAAATAAGAAAAAAGAAAGGTCTACACATGAATATATTTAAGAAGGCATACTGCCGCACATTTCAGACTGTATTTAAAATTGCCATTCCTCTTCTTCCATACCGCTCGCCCAAGCTTTTACACGGAATGGACGAGCTTGTTGGCAAATTAAAGGAAAAGAAGCTCTCCTCTGTTCTTCTCGTGACCGATGCCGGCATCAGAAGGCTCGGTCTCACGGCTCATCTTGAGGAGCTTCTACTGAAGGCGGGCATCTCCTGCACCGTATATGACGGCACGGTAGCCAATCCGACCACAGACAACGTCTCAGAAGCTCTTGCTTTATATAAGGAAAATAACTGTCAGGCTCTTATAGGCTTCGGAGGTGGTTCCTCCATGGACTGTGCAAAGGCAGTCGGAGCATGCATCGCCCGTCCCAGGACTCCGCTCATGAAGATGAAGGGCATCTTAAAGGTCATCCGGCCGCTCCCGCCTCTTTTTGCTGTTCCCACAACCGCGGGCACAGGCAGCGAGACAACCCTTGCCGCGGTTATAACAGACGCTGATACGAGAGTTAAATATCCGATTAATGATTTTCCGCTTATTCCGAAATATGCAGTGCTTGACCCGGAAGTCACGCGCTCACTCCCGCCTTTTATAACGGCTTCGACAGGTCTTGACGCGCTCACACACGCTGTCGAGGCATACATCGGGCGTTCAACCACCAAAAAGACAAGAACTGCTGCCGTGAAAGCTGTCGACCTGATTTTTCATAATCTGCGTAAAGCATACCACGATGGCAATAATATGACTGCACGCCGCAATATGCTGCATGCTTCCTACTATGCCGGAGTTGCATTTACAATATCCTATGTCGGCTACGTCCACGCCGTGGCTCATTCTCTCGGAGGAAAATATAACATTCCGCACGGTCTTGCCAACGCTGTCCTGCTGCCGATTGTTCTGCGCGATTACGCCTCATCAATTCAGGGAAAGCTTCACGACCTCGCCAATGCAGCCGGCTTATCCGACGAGAACGATACCGACTGTGTTGCAGCAGAAAAGTTCATATGTGCCATAGAGGACATGCTTGATGAGTTCTCGCTCGGCCGCACGCTCCCAGGAATAAAGACGGAGGACATTCCCAAGCTTGCGCGCCATGCCGACGCCGAAGGCAATCCGCTCTACCCTGTTCCGGTGCTCATGAACGCGAAGGAACTCGAGCATTTCTATACTGCGGTGCAGGAGTAATGCAAACCCCCACTGCCTGAGTCGCTTCAATACTTTAATACGGAGGAATTATGGATAAAACAGAAATTGCCAATCTTATAGACGCCCAGCGCACTTTTTTTGCCACGGGCAGTACCTTGAACGCCGATTACAGGATAACGGCTCTCAGAAAATTAAAAAACTGCATTAAGGCTCACGAGCAGGATATTATGAATGCCCTGAGAACAGACCTCGGCAAAGGCCCACAGGAGAGCTACATGTGTGAGGTCGGACTTACTCTGAGTGAAATAAGCTACATGCTGTCGCACACCAGACGCTTTATGCGTGAAAAGACCGTCGCCACACCGCTTGCACAGTTCGCCTCAAGAAGCTATGTCAAGCCGTCACCTTATGGAACGGTGCTTATAATGAGCCCCTGGAATTATCCTTTTCTTCTCACAATGGAGCCTCTTGTCGACGCACTCGCTGCCGGCAACACAGCCATCATAAAGCCAAGTGCCTACTCACCTGCCACAAGCGAGGTTATCAGCAAAATAGTCGGTGAGTGCTTTAATACGGAATATGTGGCAGTGGTTACGGGCGGTCGTGCCGAGAACACCTGCCTGTTGGATGCCGATTTTGACTATATCTTTTTTACAGGAAGCAAGACCGTCGGAAAAGAGGTCATGCGTCACGCGGCTAAACATCTTACACCTGTTACATTGGAACTTGGCGGAAAGAGCCCCTGCATTGTCGCTCCCGATGCCGACCTGAAGCTCGCCGCCCGCCGAATTGTCTTTGGCAAATACCTCAACTGCGGTCAGACCTGCGTAGCCCCTGACTATGTTCTGTGCCACAGCTCAGTGTATGAAAAATTTATTGAGTATGTAAAAGCTGAAATTAAAAGACAGTTTTCAGATAAGCCTCTGCAAAATCCTGAATACGGAAAAATAATCAACGAGAAGCATTTTAACCGCATTCTCGGTCTCATCGACAAAGACAAGCTTGTCTTCGGAGGTGCCTCAGATGCGGATGCTCTTCGTATTGAGCCTGTTGTCATGCGCGATATCACCGAAGATGACGCCGTGATGAAGGAGGAGATATTCGGACCTGTCATGCCGGTTCTCTCCTATGATGATACAGAAGGCATGATTGCCCGCATCAACAGCCATGACCACCCGCTTGCGCTCTATGTATTTTCGGGAAATAAAGCTTTTATCAAAAAAATAACATCCTCCATAAGCTTCGGCGGAGGATGTGTGAATGACACGATAATACACCTTGCCACCTCCAACATGGGCTTTGGCGGCGTAGGCGGAAGCGGCATGGGCTCATATCACGGTCGTGACGGCTTCAATACCTTCTCACACCGCAAGAGCATCGTTGACAAAAAGACATGGCTCGACCTTCCGATGCGCTATCAGCCTTACAGCGGGTTCATGGACAGGATGATAAGGATGTTTCTAAAATAAACGGAATAGAAAACCCTCAAAGGCCGACATCCTTTGAGGGTTTTCGTGTACTTCACCCGCACTTTTTCTTTTTCCCGCATCCTAATGCGTCCGCGAGTTCGTCGAGTGACTTCTTGAATTGGCAGAGATGCTTGTTAAGCTTTTTGTGAGTATACGCAAAGCATCTCAATCTGCACTCGTATCCCTTACCCATCCGTATATTCTCCCATCGTCATTTCTTCTATTATTATATAATGTATTAACAAATCATAATAATGTGCATTTATCTTTCAAGTATGAACTTGTTAATCGGCGTTCCCATACCCGAGAACCTCTCCTCGTACTCGGTCATAATGTTGCCCTCATTCATTTTGGCATCGTTATGAAGGTCGTAGGTTATTGCCGCTATCTTCCAGCCTGCAGGTTCAACCTCCTCAACCGAGAAATCAAACAGTACCCTGTTGTCAGTCTTGAACTCAAGGGTTCCGTCTTTTTTCAAAATCTCATTATATCGTGCAAGAAACTGTCTCGATGTCAGACGTCTCTTCGCATGCCTGTCCTTCGGCCATGGGTCGGAGAAGTTGAGATATATGCGGTCGACCTCGCCCTTGCCAAACACGTCCGTTATTTCCTCGGCATCCATTCTTATAAAAATAATATTCGGAAGCTGTACCTCCTCCTGCTTCTCAAGCGCGCGGATAAGCACGCTTGAATACTTCTCGATTCCGACATAATTTATGTCAGGATTCTCTGCGGCAAGCTGCATGATAAATCTTCCCTTGCCCATGCCGACCTCTATACGGATCGGATTGCTGTTGCCGAACA
>UMFD01011009.1_pt1 | contig 42107 bp, 39 predicted proteins | sample 1964901 | NCBI WGS metagenome assembly UMFD01 (sample SAMEA4836035, study PRJEB28245) | human gut metagenome | biome: gut microbiome; material: fecal sample | place: Denmark | collected 2008 | reverse complement strand
TAGGTTGAAGTGTTACAAAAATGCTTGACCACAACATTATGACAGTACCATTTATACAGGAAATGCGATAGGTGCGAATGACGGAACCACTGAAAAGGTTGAAGGTAAAACGACAGAGCAGTATAAAACCGGTGAGGTTGCGTATCTCTTACAGCTTGACCAGACCGAAGAGGTTTGGGGACAGACTATCGGAACAGACACCTATCCAACCTTAGGTGGAGCTAAAGTTTACAAAAATGCTACCTATAACGGATGTGAAGGCAAGCCGGGGGATGCCGTATCCTATGAATATTCCAATACAGAGAAGAATACTTATGGCGAACATATTGATGCGGATAATGATGGAAAATGTGATGACTGCGATGCAATCATTGATGGTATTGGTGCGAAGCTTGCGGGTTATTCCTTAAGTCTTACGGGTAATATTGGTGTTAATTTCTATATGGAGTTGTCAGATAAAATCATTGCAGACGAGAATGCATATATGCAGTTTACCCTTCCGAATGGAACCGTTACGAAAGTGCCTGTTTCCGAGGCACAGACGAACACCACAATCAAAGAGGGGACAACCTATTACAGATTTCCATGTGAGGTATCATCCTATGAGATGACACAGGATATCAAAGCGCAGATGTTTGACGGAAATGGAAACTGCGGCAAAGAATATACCTATACGGTCAGAGATTATGCGCAATACATACTTAACCATGTTGATTTGTATGTGGATACTTATCCCTTTGCAGTGGCTATGTTGAATTATGGTGCCTGCTCACAGAAGTATTTTAATCAGGCAGTGGAAGAACTGGCAAATAAGTATTTAAATGATGATGGGCAGGAAATACCGGATCGGTTTGATGGTTATATTGATGGTTTTGTTGCTAAAAAGGCTGAAAATGATGTGCTTGGACAATTTGCCGGACTTAGTATGGTGTTAAAATCGGAAACCACATTGAATCTCTTCTATGAACCAAAGGAAGGAATTGATGTGTCAAAGCTGATATTTTCAGTAGATGGAAAAGAAATCACACCGATAAAGCGAGGTCAGTATTATATTCTGTCTCTGGAAAATATCGGAGCGAATGAGTTAGGAAACTCAAAAACATTTACCGTAACCGATGGCACTAACACATTGAGCGGAGATTACTGTGCGATGATGTACTGCTATCAGGTATTAAATGCTGCGGAAGGGACCTATAAGGATGATTTGGTAACATTGGTAAAAGCGTTCAGTAATTATGCATATACCGCACGCTCTGTATGCCAGTCCAATTAACAGGCGAACTATCAAAGTAACCGGGCAACAGGAACATGGACATTAACACAGAATTAATAAAAAGAATGAAAGGAATATCAGATTATGAAAAAGAGATACGAAACACCGGAGATGGAGATTGTAGAGTTTAAAACGAGGGACATTATTACAACAAGTGGTGTTCCGGAGACACCGTTTGTACCGTTTTCAGATACAAGTGATTATCAGGGAACATTGTTTGCACCAAATTCAGGAAATTAATGAAAACGAAGAATAAGAGAAAGATAATGATCGTATCAGGAATCGGAATTGCCATTGCAGCAGTTGCTATTGGTGTGGCAGCTGCAATAAGTAATCCGGGTTCGGAGAAGAATAGTATTCAGGCTGTATCCGGTCAGACAACAGAGAGTAAGGAAAATGACATGGAACTTCCGGTTCTGCCGATTGGTACGGATGGAAAATCTGATTCAAAGGAGCAGACGGAGTCCACAGTGGAAAAGGATGATCCGAAATCGTCTGACACAAAGAATACATCCGGTGCAGACAGCGAAGTGCAGGCAGATAAAAAGCCTTCACATTCGGACAGTCAGGAATCATCGGATTCTAAAGCGAATACAGCAGGACAGAAGGATCAGGCAGAGAATACAGACCGTGATCAAAGCAATGATGACAATGGCAAAGATTCCAGTACAAGGTCAGATCAGACAACGGATAACAACAAAAAACAGGAAAGTCAGAAAGATAGTGAATCAGATAAATCGGATTCCAACAAGAAAAGTTCGGATACGATAGAGCTTCCATTTATTCCGGCAGACTAAAGGAAAAGATGAGAAAGGCGGGGACACCCGCCTTTTATTCTGTTATCAGACTCCCACCGGATAGAACACTGGTTTTTCATGGGGCATGGAAAGGAATTTGCAGCATATTATTATAACCGGGGACATGAGTGGGGAAAAGATGTTGTAATTAATTATAAGCATGATGCATTTCAGTTCGAATGTACAGGCAGCGGGAATCCACACCGAATTGCCGGTTGTAATAAAAATATTTGTTGATTAGTCAATATTATGAAAGAAGGAGAAAATAAGATGGAAAAACAAATAAAAAAATTAACATTGTCTGCTATGTTTACAGCAAGTGGAATTGTTTTGCCTATGATAACAGGAAATATTGCGGCATTCTGCATAAATACGGATGAGGAATTTAATATATGACAATTCAGCAATTAAAATATGTTCTGATGGTGTCGGAGGCAGGCTCTATTACAGAAGCAGCAAAGAAGCTTTTTATATCACAGCCCAGTCTTTCCAATGCCATCAGGGAAATAGAAAAAGAAGCGGGAATAAGCATTTTTAGCAGGAGCAGAACCGGAATCACCCTGACAAAGGAAGGAATGGAATTTCTTGGATATGCCAGGCAGGTAATTCAGCAGATGGAACTGCTGGAGGACAGGTATATTACGGAATTACCTCCCAAAATAAAGTTTGGGGTTTCTGCCCATCATTATACATTTACGGAAAATGCATTTGTAGAGCTTGTGAAACGTTTTGGGCAGGAGAGGTATGAATTTTATTACAGCGAGACCGGAACACATCAGATTCTGGATAATGTAAAAAACAGAGTCTGCGATTTGGGCATCATCTATCTGTCAGATGAAAACGAGACGGTTATCCGGAAAGTGCTGGAAGAATATCGTATTGTATTTACAGAACTGTTTGAAGCAAAGCCACATGTTTTTTTACAGAAAAATCACCCACTGGCAAAGCAGAAAAAGATTTCGCTGAAAGAGCTGGAATCATATCCGAGACTGAATTTTGTACAGGATGAATATGAATCTGTCTATTATGCAGAAGAATTATTCAGTTCATTACCTGCGGATAAAGAAATACGGATTAATGACAGGGGAGCCATTGTTAATTTTATGCTGGGATTGAATGCATACACAATATCCAGTGGTATTTTTCCCAAATATCTGAATGGGGATAAGATAGTTTCAGTTCCTCTGGCTGAAGATGGATGCATAAGGATTGGATATATCCTGCATGAGAAGCAGGAACTTAGTGAACTTGGAAAAATATATCTGGAAGAATTGAAGAAATATGCACCTGGAAATCCATAGTTTAAAACTATATATAAACATATAAAATAAGTGTTATGTATACCACCTTCCCATCTGATATAATTTCAGGTAGAAAGGTGGTAGAACTATGTCATTTTATGTACTTGGTAATTTTTTTATTTATTGCATCGTAAATGCTTTTACACCAGGACCGGGAAATATACTGGCCCTGAATACAGTGACAAATTATGGATACAAAAAAGGAAAACCATTATTTTTCGGAATTTTTACGGGATACTATGTGGTTCAGATATTATGTGCTGTTTTTGTATATGGTGTAAATGCATTTCTGCCCAATGTAATGGGTTATATGAAATATATTGGAGCTGCCTATATTTTATGGCTCGCAATACATATAGCAGTCAGTACTCCGGATGCAGAAGATACCGGGAAATCGGCATCTTTCTGGAAAGGTTTTCTGCTTCAATTCGTGAATATAAAAATTTATATGTTTGGGATTACGGTACTGACCGGATATATTGTGAAATTTACAACAACATTTCCGGTACTTTTGTTTTTTGAAATAGTCATAGCAACAATTGGAACAATTGCAACGACTACATGGATTGGTACGGGAATGCTGATTCAAAAATTTTATTTGAAGCATTACCGGATTGTGAATGTAGTACTTGCCCTGACCCTGGTAGAATGTATATATGGTATGTTGAAATAGGAAAAAAGACTCAATTTAGATTGAGTCTTTTTTTCTCTTTCAGAGTGTTAAATTTATGAAAAATCCTGAGAAGAAAATAAAAATAATATGTGTGTGAATTCTTTTAAATTATATTTATAAAAATTCATAAGAAAAGTTGCACAAAAAAGGTATTCTCCTTTTGTTAGTAATGCATAGAAAAAAATATCGCCCCGGATTTTTAGTGTGAAATCTGTTAAGTTTTAATTGCGATAGTATATAGTTGTTTTGATTGCGATGTGTTAAGATTAGGTAAAAGGAGGTAAGGCATAGATGATAGAAAATGAAAAACTAAAAATGAAAATCAGTAATCGTGGATATGTATCAGAGCTTGTGATAAAGGATGATGCATACAAAATGAACTGGGTCATGGATGAGGGATATTTAAAAGAGGCAGGTTATAAGGAACAGGATAAATTATTCGGAGAGTTCGATATCATTGCTGATGGAACGAAAATAAGCAGTAATGAGACAATTCCGCAAATAAAGAAAGGAGACGCAAAAGCAGATATAAAATATAATTTTGAAAAATTATCGGTTGAGTTCATTTATGATTTGCAAAAAAGAAAAGATGGATTGTGTTGGGAAGTGCGAGTAACAAATAATACGAATGAGGAAATCAGTATTGATGAGTTTGGTATCTGGATTTCATTTGCATATGTAATGTTTCGCGATAAAAATGTAGAAAAGAATATTCATAATTCAGCGGCTGTGTTTACATCCGTATCAAAGAATTATACAAAGTTAAGTATTGCCAGAAGAGATGGAACCAGTGAAAGCCTTGGTATGTACCAGACAGTGGGAGAAACAAAATCCATAGGCACCTATTGTGCATACCGGAATTTGTTTTTTGAAAATGTATCGCCGTCACTGGATGGTATGCTTTTTCATAAATTATATCTTTCAGGAGGTTATGAAAAAAATTTTCAGAATCATGACTGGATTTACGAAAAAAATGGATTTGCACTTGGAGCAAACGAAATAAAAACGTGGGAATATGTCATCAATACAAATAAGACAAAAGATGAATTTTATGAAAATGGATTGTTATTAAGGCATCCATTCATAGAATATACCCCATTAAATATTATCGGGGAAACAGTAAGAGGCAGAATTAAATTACCGGATGGTTTAAAACTTTTAAAAGTCAGGGCGGAATATCAGTCAGATAATAAGGTGGTAAATGGTGAAGTAACCGTTAATGAAGAAACAAATGGTTCTTATGGTTTTTCATTCCGGCCACAGCATATGGGAGAACATAAGATAGTATTTACATTTACAAATGGTACAGAAGATTTTACTGTTTTAAATGTCATGGATCGTCTGGATAAAGTGATTGAGGAACGTGTCCAATATATCTGTAATGAGTTGTATACTGGAGAAGATGGAAATCCGGCATGTGCATTTGCACCGGTTTCCAATCAGGGAGAATCACTCGGAAAAGCAAATCTGGTACTTAAGAAAAATCTGCTTGGTACACTGGATGTCACACAGGTTCAAAAAGTAGAAAAGTGTGCAGTGAATTATGTCCGTCCAAAATGGTTTTATCAGGGCGATTTCCGGAAACCGGAAAAACTGTATGGCGATTTTTATCGCTGTATGGACTTTGAATATATTGCACATTTGTTCTATCTGTTATCAGAATTTGAGGATTCTGTACTTGCATTAAATCCGGCTGATACTTATCTAAGGTGGGCGGCTGAAGTGTTTGAACTGAGAGTAAACCCACAGCTGCATGAGGAGGAACGCGGGAAAGAAGAATCCCAGATGCTCGGAGTATATTTTCTATATTTTAATGACCTGTTAAAGAAATTAAAGGAGAAAGGTCTTACGGATGAATATGAAAGAATTAATGACCTTTGGCAGACAGTCATAGACCGTGTGGAGAAGGAAGCTGTTCATTATAAAGCAGCAATTACAGAACATTTTTATGATAATGCCGGATTTGGACCAACCGCGGGAGCATTGGCAGAGTGTGGAAGAACTGAGGCGGCAGAAAGATATGGAAAATTATTACTTGCAAATATCGGATATTCCAATGATTTCCGGGCACAGAATCCGGACAGATGGTGGGAAGCACTTACCTATATGATACATTCACTCTGGGGAGGTGTTACGGCTGCTTCGGCATATAAAGTATATCGTCTGTTAAAAGATATTGATTATCTGGAGGCAAGTTACAGGGCAACAGCAGCAGTTCTTTATTGTTATGATACACATGCAACAGCAGCCTCACCATTAAAGAAAGGTATGGCGGCATCCACTTATGCAGTGGCCGGACCTCATATCAACCGGCCGGATCTTTCCAGAGACCGGTTTGGACAATCCACATTTTACAGGGATGGAGGCATTTTTGCTAAATTATTTGAAAATGACAGTCAGACACCGGACTGGGATATGGGAGAAGAAATGGTTGCATATCTTGAAAATTTTGGAGATAAGACATTTATTATCCATCGTGGAGATACTATCGCAGTCATAAATGGAAGCTATGAAGAAGATGAAAAGGGTTATATAATTACAAGCTATGCACCGTATATAAATCAGTTTTATTATGTTTCAGGGCATGATATAATCAGATTAAAGAGCGAAAAAGGTCAGAATCATTTCATTCTGACAAATAATTTAATAGAACAATTTGAAGCATAAACTTAAGATATTTATGGAGGTAATAGTATGGCAGGTAATATTATATCGATTTCAGTTCCACCTTTTCCAGATTTTATAGAAGGAAATTACAGAATTATGAAAAAAGGACAGAGTCATGTAGAACGAAGAAATCTGGGATATTTTGATTTGATTGTTGTAAAGAAAGGCTGTCTGTTTCTGGCAGAAGAAGAACAACAATATGAAATCAGGGAAAATGAAATGTTTATATTATTACCTGACAGACACCATTATGGATGGAAACCGTGCGAAGAAGATACCGGATTTTACTGGTTGCATTTTTATACAACTTCGGAATGGAAACAGAGCAATACCGGAACAATATTTGTTTCAAAGCTTCCAATACCGGAACTGCATTTTCATCAGTGTTCCTATACCTTGCATTTATCGAAGTATACATCAATCAAAGAGCCGGAACTTATGTTTGAATTATTTCAGGAAATACTGGACAGTACCTTGCAGAATGATATCTGGAAGACAGAACGGTTATTTCTGAAATTTCTGAGATTTATAGAAGCTGCGGGAATCCACAAAGACAGGCTTACTTCATTGGCAGAACAGATTCAGATATACCTGGAAAAGAACCTGGATCAACCGATTACAAATGAGGTTTTGGAAGATGTATTTCATCTGCATAAAAACTATCTGGCAAAGGCAATGAAGACAACTTTCGGAAAAACACCGCTGGAAATATTACTGGAAATGCGGATGAATTATGCAAAACAATATTTAATAAGGACAGATTTCAGCATTCAGAAGATTGCAAAAATTACAGGATTTAGTTCGGATATCTATTTTTCAAACTGTTTTAAAAAATATATGGGAATATCTCCAAGACATTACAGACAAAAATATGAGAAAGGATAGGTATAACATATGAGTAAAAATCAAAGTGGTTTATCATTAAAAAACAGAGTGGCATATGCAGGTACAGATGCTGCTGGAAACTTATTGTATTGTACATTGACAAGTTTTATTAATTATTATCATACGGATGTTTTTGGAATTTCCATCGGGACTGCGGCAGTGATAGCATTATTGGTAAGAATTATTAATACAGCAACAGTTCCGTTATGGGGAATTACCATTGATAAGACAAAATCCAAATATGGGAAAAGTCGTCCATGGTTTGCCAGACTTGCGATACCATTTGCAGTATTTATGGCATTGACATTTTTTACACCGGGACTGAGAGGTACGTCAAAAGTGATATATGCCGGATTTACCTATTTGACAGCAAGCATTTTATATACCGGCATTTCGACACCGATTACATCTATTTTGCCAAATCTGAGTAATGATTCCTATGAAAGAACAAAGCTTAATTCATTTCGTATGATTGGCGGCAATGTCGGATATTTTATTACAGCAACTTTCACATTAACATTGGTATCCGTTCTTGGACAGGGAAACAGACAGAGAGGATTCTTTTGTACCGTACTGATTTATGCAGTAGTCTCAGCAGCTATGTTTTTCTTTGCATTTAAAAATACAAAAGAAGTGAATATGGAAGATGCTGACAAGAGCTTGCCGATTAAGGATTGTTTCAAGGCATTAAAATCGAACTGGCCATGGGTTATCGTTGTAATAGGAAGTATGTTCTACTGGCTGGGGAATTCCACAAGAACATCATCCCTGATTTATTACTCCCGTTACTATCTGAAAAATGAAAGTTATGTTTCTATCTTAAATGCCCTGGTTTTGACGCAGATGATAGGTGTAGTGGCTATTCCATTCCTTACAAAAAAATTATCAAAAACAGTAACAATGATTCTTGGATTTTTAATTGCATCGGGTGGGCAGATTATGCTTGGAATATCGGGAAAACATTTTGTGTTTATTCTCGTTGCATGGGTGATTACAAGTATTGGAACAGGAATTGCTGTTTCGATGCCATTTGCAATGCTGTCAGATACAGTGGATTATGGAGAATATAAAAACGGAATCCGTGCAAGTGGATTTTTAACCGCAGTTGGAAGTGCAGCAGGCCTTCAGATTGGAACCGGAATGGGTGATTTTATTCCATTAAAGCTGCTGCAGCATTTTGGATATGTAGCAAATCAGGAACAGACAGCCAGTGCACTGACTGCAATGAAATTTGGATTTTCATATCTGCCAGCCATTTTCTTTATTACCGGTGCAATCGTAATGCTTTTCTATATCCGCTTTGAAAAACAGGAAAAAGCAGTTTTAAAAGAGCTGGAGATGAGAAGAGAGAGGATGCAAAGAGAGCAGAAGTAGAATGAATTTTTACCATCAGATTCTAAAAATAAAAGTTGATAAAATCTTTGCGAATGTCATGGATAAGATGAAAATTTGTCCGATATAAATATCAGTAACAAATGATGCAGGATAAATAACGGAGGTATTTGGATGGCTGTATATGTGATATCGGATATTCATGGAAATTATGATTTGTTTATGGAATTACTGAAAAAAATAAAATTCAGTGAAAAAGACACACTTTATGTTCTGGGCGATGTTGTGGACAGAGGACCGCATCCCATCAAAGTTTTACATAAGCTGATGGAAATGCCGAATGCATTCTGCCTGGTGGGAAATCATGAGCTTATGGCAATCCGGTGCCTTGAATTTCTGATGCAGGAAATTACAGAGGATTCCATTGAACATATGAACGAAGGAATGATACAGGGGATTTCTGAGTGGCAGATGAATGGAAGCAGCACAACCATGCAGGAGTTTCGGACATTGAACAGGGAAGAACAGGAAGATGTTCTTGATTTTATGAAAGACTTTTCTGTTTGCGAGGAACTGCAGGTCGCGGGAAAAAAATATTTTCTGGTACATGCCGGATTGGGAAATTATTCGCCGGAAAAGGATATCGATGATTATACCCTGAAAGAAATGCTGTGGGACCGTGCAGATTATGATACACAGTATTTCCCGGATACCTATGTAGTGACAGGGCATACACCAACACAGCATATTGCAGGAAATCCGAACCCCGGATATATTTACCGGAAAAACAACCATATTGCGATTGACTGCGGTGCATGTCTTCCGGGAGGAAGACTCGCAGCAATCTGTCTGGATAGCGGGGAGGAATTTTATGTTTCCTCTGATATGGACTGTAAGCAGGAGTAGTTAGAAATCCAGACGGTACACATAATCATCCATATAAAAGCCGTTTCCGATATCATTTTTTTCAGAACGGACAATTTTAAATCCGAGGCTTTCATATGCACGGCAGGCACTGTTATGTTTGTTTACATTTAATTCAATGCCGTTTAATTTTAATTCCTTTGCATTGGTAATAACAAATGTCATCATATCGTGGGAATATCCTTTGCCGCGCTCAGATTTGTATAAATAAAATTTGCTTAAATACAGAACATCTTTTTTGGGATAAAATGCCAGAAATCCAAGATTTCTATTTTCCTCGCGGACAAAAAAATAATGATATCCACTTTTGAGCTGTTCTGCTATCGCCTGTTCTGTCTGGAATTTTTCCAGCATATAGTCATTCTGTTCTTTGCCGATTAAAGGGTCAAAGTGTTCTCTTACAATAGCGGTTGCCATTTTAGACATTTCACAAATGCCTGCTTTATCTTCAGGGGATAATTCAATGTATTCCATAATGTAAATCCTTTCTGTATGTTCCTATGTATTTCAAATTATATTTTAAGCATTTGACGTTGTTCTGTCAATTTTTAGTTAGTTATATATAACAGCTAACCTTTTTCGATTTGTATGCATTATGTAGATACAGTACTGTAAAAGTAGCAGAAAAAGAAAAAAATAATTTCTATTGGTCTTGATTTTTTAATTGGTACATATTATAATAAAGTCAGGCGCAGAACGTGCCAGATAAAAGAGTATAAAGTGTGATGGCACACAAAAAAGACACCCAGAACCGGTCAAGTTGATGGGTGTCTCTTTTTGCCTATATGATTACTGTCACTAATCCTCTTTGTCTATATACTTACATATGTAATAGGCAACAATGCTTGCAACAACAGAGAGAATAAAAGAGCATAAAGTTTCCAAATGGCACACCTCCCTTCCCTGTCTGTTTGGGGAGTGACAGTAAAAGAAGTATATCATATTCAATAAATTCCGACAATAATCTTTTTTAGCTGTATAGGAAAAATAATCATTTTAGTTTTCGCTGTTATTTTCGTTCCTCCTCGTAGTTGTCAGCTGTGTCATGAAATATCAGCTATTTCCTGAAAAAATGAAAATCACAGCAGTCCCCGCCATACCCCAGAGTTTGGGTACGGGTAAAGCCTATCTTTTTCAGACCGCCGTATGTCACATCATCAACATCGCAAAACAGGCGGCACAGTTCCTCACAGCCGTTTTCCTGGCAGGCTGTATGCCAGAGACATTTTGTGATTGTCACATCATAGGAATCTTTGGTATGACTTTGAACACTTTCCTGCAAGTCCGTGGTGCGCATGATTTTAAGAAAAATGTGGCTGTAAATAGAGTAAAATCCAGGTACTAATTCCATTTTTGCCGTAGATGCATGCTTTTTTGCCGCGACTTTATCAAGCATATATTTCCGCATATACGCATAGACATCTTCTTTAGAAAGACTGTCTTTTGACAGGGTTTTATAGAGTGCTATGTGGGGAAGAACCGTCTGGACAAGGGTTTTCATTTGATTTTCGGACTTGTTTTTCGTATTTTCAATCAATGTGTCCAGCGTTTTTTCCTGACTGTGAAACAGAGTGTTTGCCTTACTTTCTCCAAATTCTTCGATTAAAAATGCTTTGATTTGTTTTTGCTGTTTTATCTTCATTTATGTCACTTCTTTCTATTCATAAATCTTTCTCCAAATCATCCTGATAATTTTTTTTAATCTCATGAAAAACTATATCAGGAAAATCCATGCAAACATGGATACCATAGCCGCAATATGTAATGTTCCGATGATTTTAAGCGGAAATAAAAGAATGGCAACCGGTAAGATGGTAAAAATTACTGACCATACCGGAAAGCCAATCACACCGGTTACAATCGCAGCAATCAGTGTAATGATATAAACGACCATACCTGCCATGCAGATGCGCAGGATTAGTGCATTGTCTTTTAAATCCAGCATGATATCCTTTGCCCTGCTGTCGCCATCCAGTTTTAGAAATACATACTCTGCCAGTGCGGTTTTGACATGAAAACCAGAACCAACAATGCAGAAAAAGGCGGCTGTGACAAACATAATCGCACCAAATACCTGTGATTTTTCATAAGTGTAAATTCCGAGTGAAACATAGCTGAGAAATTCCAATACCAGTGCAAATACGCCTAATACCGCAGACCGCAGGGGAACTTCCGGGGATACCCCTTCCATCATCTTTGCCAGTACACCATCCTTTTTGATTTCTGCTATATTATCGAATTTGATAGTTCCATTCGGAAATATGCTAAGTATGCGGTCGCAATACATATTCAATGCATGACCAAGGATTCCCAGTACAAACATAATTTTTATAGCTGTTACTGTCATAGGCAGACTCCTTTCGGTTGTTAGTTATTTCTAACTAAATCATACCACCAAAACATCTTTCCTGCAATGCTGAATTTGTCTGTTACATATCTGCTTGACAAATCTTAGATAAGAGTTATAATAAGCCTTAAAGAAAGGCAGGTGAATGATATGAACAATTTAACAAATAAAGCTGAAAACATCTATCATTCATCTGCTATCGTGCAGTTTGTAAAACTTTAAGTTTATAATATGGTAAATATAACATGTTTTCGGTTTGGAAACATGTTTTTTATATTTTAAGGAGATTAATATTATGAACAAAAAGTTGAAATGCTGCTTCCTATGTGGAAGAAGTATATGAATGAGATAGGAGAGAAAGAAACCGACGAAGAACTGTTAAAAGGGCTGATTTCGCGTATCAATATTGCAGATGCAAATGAAGATGTTTCTTTTGATGTAATATGGAAGGATAATCATGCCGCAGGATTTGCCTTTTATTCCGTGGATGGTGGTATTAAAGGGGTAATTCCGCCGGGCTATGGATATATTATGGAGTTCTATGTGGAAGAAACCTGGAGAAGAAAAGGGATTGGAACGGACTGTGTAAGACGTATCTGTGAGAGGTTAAAGAAAGTTGGCTGTGAAAATATATATCTGACATCTGTGCCGGGAAGTGAAGAATTTTGGAAAAATTGTGGATTTACAAGCACTGATTTGCTTGACCCGGATAACGGATTACATATTTGGATAAGAAATATTTGAATCCGTTATTGATATGTGTATAATAGAAGAAAATAAAGATGCACATGGAGGTACAAAGAATGGATAAAGTACAGTCAGAGAATCAGTTTCCAAAGATACGGTGTGCCGGGAAATATGCAGAGGACCCGCTGTATTTAAAGTATCATGATGAGGAGTGGGGCAGGCCGCTGCATGATGAGAAGATGCTGTATGAAATGTTTGTGATTGAGTTGTTTCAGGCAGGGCTTTCCTGGCGGACACTGCTTCACAAGAGGAAAAATTTTGAGGCGGCGTATGATGGGTTTGACCTTGAAAAAGTCGCCGAATATGGGGAAGAAAAGATAGAGGCCCTGATGCAGGACGAGGGAATTATCCGGAGTCTGCCAAAAATCAGGGGCAGTATTATAAACAGCAGAATTATCCGGGATGAGATTCTGCCGGAATATGGTTCCTGGGATGCGTATGTGTGGAGCTTTACCGGGGGAAGGACGGTTTACGAGCCGCTCGGTACAGTGACAAATCAGTACAGTGATGCCATGTCGGAGGATTTAAAGCGCAGGGGTGCGAAATATGCGGGTTCTGTGTCAATTTTCTCTTATTTTCAGGCGGTTGGTGTGATAAATTCGCACAGCAAAGAGTGTTTCTGTTATAAAGAGCTGGAAGAACAGCCACAGCTTTACCATCTGACGGTAAATTTCATGCAGACTCCGATGGGAGTGGAGAAGGACCGAATTTGTTTTTCGTGGAAAATGTGTGCCGGAAAAAAGTGCGTGGAGCAGGAGGCATATCAGATTTCTTTAAAATGTGCGGGAGAGGAAATATGGAACAGCGGAAAAGTGATTTCCACGCGTTCCGTAGGGATAGCATCAGGCGAGATTTCTTTGAAAGCGGGGACAAGATATACCTGGCAGGTAACAGTCTGGATGAAAGACGGCGCGTGTGTAACGTCGGCAGAGACCTGTTTTGAAACTGCCATTTCCGGAGATGCTGCATGGGAGAAAGCACCGTTTCTGGGTGCAAAGGACATTACACTCCCGGTTTTGGTGCTCACAAAAGAATTGAAAAAAGAACGGGTGGTAAGAGCCAGACTTTATGCGACGGCAATCGGTACTTATCAGGTATTTCTCGGCGGCAGGGAAGTCGGCAGTGAATATCATATGAAACCGGGATATGGAGATGGTGCACGTTCGATTTCCAGTCAGACATTTCCGGTGGAACAGTTTTTAAAGGACGGTAGATTTACCATTGCATTTCTGATAGGAACGGGCTGGCATGACAAAGACGGTGCAGATAAGATGGCGGAGACAGCCAATCAGACCGGCATCAAAATGCTTCTTCGCATCGAATATGCAGATGGGACAAGGCAGGACATTACCTCCGGGGAACAGGACTGGGTGGCAGTTCCGGACGGACCGGTGGAGAAAAGCGGTATTTATTATGGCGAGGACTATCATCAGGGGAAATATATCAGTCTTAAAAATATGTTGCAGACTGGAAGTATGGAGGACAGAACCATTCTTTCCGGGGACAGTCTGATACAGTTTGAGTATGTGGGAAAAATCAAGGGAGAACCGGCAGGAAATGGCAGAATCAATCCGGAATATTCCCACACACCGAAAAGTCTTACGGCATATTCCGGGTATCGAAAAAAATCAGAGTATCCGGGCGGAGAGATAGCGGAAGATTTTTATCTGGATAATTGGGAAGAAAATCATCCGGTTCATCTAAAGAAAGGGCAGACATTGATTGCGGATATGGGGCAGAACATGACGGCGATACCATACCTTGTCTGGAAAGGAAAAAAGGGCGGCAGTGCAAGGCTTCGTTTTGGCGAAATGTTAAATGACGGAAGCAGAGTGACAGAGCAGTTTGTCAGCGGTACAAGGGATGCCAGCGGACCGCGCGGAACTCTGTATACACACAGCCTCAGGAATGCACGTTCTGCGGTGAATTATCAGTTTGGCAGCAGCGCGAAAGAATGTTATCAGACACATACCTCATTTTTCGGATATCGTTATATCGAGGTTACGGCAGATTGCGATATCGAGATTTATGAATTAAAGTCTCTGGCACTTTCTTCCATCTACCGTCAGAACGGAAAGATAGAGACGAATCATCCGGGCATTAACAGGCTGTTTCAGAATATTCTGTACGGACAGATGAGTAATTTCTTTACCATGATTACGGACTGCCCGCAGAGAGACGAGCGCAAGGCATGGACCGGGGACGCACAGGTATTTGCAGACAGTGCGTTATATAATTTTGATGCACAGGCATTTATGCGAGAATACGAGGAAAAACTGGGAGCGGCGACAAGGCAGTACGGATATGCACCGGCAGTATTATCACTCTGGGATTTCTTTTCCAACTGGGCATCCGGATGGAGTGATGCGCTGATTATCATCTGTTACCGCCTGTATGAACATTCCGGCGATACAGCGGTGATTCGGAAGCACTGGGAGGAAATGAACCGGTACATGGAATATTTAAAACAGCATGAGCGGGCAGGGCATCAGGCACCGAATCAGGACACCACAGGATATGGGGACTGGCTGGCATTTCAGGGAACCGGATATGAACTGATGGCGGATTTGATGTATGCCTATGTGACAAAATTAATGAAAAAAATGGCGGACCTCATAGGCGAAAAAGAAAAGAGCCTGTACTATGAAAAACGGTTTGAACAAATCAAAGAAACGTATCTCAGAAGTCATGTGGAGAAGAAGGACGGTCTTGTGGTAAGGTCGGACCGCGGAACTCCGGTCATGCAGAATAAGGGCGGTGTCAATGAGAAAAATTCCCAGACAGCACTTCTCTGGATGCTGAAATTAGGAATTACAGACGGTGAGGAAATGACGCAGGAACTAAAGAAACTTCTCGTGGAAAATGTCAGAAACGATCATCCGGATAAGGAAAGTGTACGCGCGGGATATACGAAAAATTCGCTGGCAGTCGGATTCCTCGGAGTGCCTGTGATACTTCCGGTGCTGACGGAAATCGGTGAGGGAACACTTGCCTACCGTGTACTGTTGAACGAATCCTGCCCGTCCTGGCTGTTTGAAGTAAATGCCGGTGCAACCACCATCTGGGAACGCTGGGATTCCTATCATCCGGAAAAAGGATTTGGCGACAGTGAGATGAATTCTTACAATCATTTCTCCTATGGCGCAGTGGCAGAATGGATGTACCGCTATATGGCAGGAATTTCTTCCGAGGACGGTTTTAAACACATCATTTTGCAGCCATGCATTGATATGGAAGAAACGGAAAATGCGATTCGCATGGTGCGTGGGGAGTATGACAGTGTGTATGGTCCGGTGCGGGTTTTGTGGAAAAGAGAAAAAATGCTGGAATATCATGTGGAAATCCCGGCGAACACAAGTGCGGTGCTTTATCTGCCGGATGGAGAATATGATGTGGACGAAATGGTCAAAGACTGCGGGAAAGTCTGGCATCAGAGTGCGTACAAGAGAAAGTTTACGTTTGGAAGCGGAGAATATACCATAAATGAAAAAACGAATCAATAAGCAGAATTGACAGTATAAAATAACACTGTTATAATAACAGTGTTATTAAAAGGAGGAAGGAAATGCGCAGGGAAACCAAAGGCGTGACGGAGACTTTGCTGGAGACGGCAAGGAAGGAATTTTTGAAATGTGGTTTTCGCGGGGCAAGCCTCAGAAAGATATCGGCCGACAGCGGAGTGAGTACCAATTCGATTTATACAAGATTTGGCGATAAAGCAGGATTGTTTGCTGCGATTGTGAAGCCGGCGGCGGACGGGCTGATGGATATTTATCTGGAAAGTATCCGTACTGCAGAGGGTAAGGAAAGTATATCACTTGCTTTAGAAGAAGGAAATGAGGGAACGGACCGGGTTCTGGAATATATTTATCAGAATCTGGATGAATTTCGATTGATTTTCTGTGAATCTCAGGGAACGGAATATGAAAATTATTTTGACCGACTGACAGAGATTGAGGAGAGCTATTATAAAAAATTTGCCGGGCAGTTTACCAAAAATCCAAATCAGCCGGATGATTTTTTTATCCATGTGTATTGCCGGATGGGCTGGCAGTATATTTACGAACTTGTGACTCATGAAAAAACTTATGAGGAAGCAAAGCATTTTATGCAGAATGTCAGGGTATTTCACAATGCAGGATGGAACGCGATGGCGGAATTTCTGAACAGGAACGCAGAATGAAATATGGAATGAATATTTGGGCAGTAATAGAATACTGCCTTAATAAATACATATGGGTTAGTTGAAACTAATTCATGAAAGCTTTAAAGGAGGTTAATTATGAAGGAAAAAAAGCAAAGTGCGCTGTCAAGACTAATGGACATTGCGGGAAATCATAAGTACCTGTCTTATCTGTCCTGTGTTCTGGCAGCAGTCAGTGCATGGATTGCGCTGATTCCGTTTTATGATGTGTTCTGCATCATAAAAGAAATTCTGGAGGTCCGGCCGGATTTTGACCGGGCGGTACATATTACATCTTACGGCTGGCAGGCGGTGGGATTTGCCCTGCTGTCCATGGTGTTTTATATTGTGGCACTGATGTGTTCGCATAAGGCGGCGTTCCGGGTTCAGGCAAACCTGAGAATCAAAATGATGGAACATATCATGAAGCTTCCGCTTGGTTATGTGGAGGCGGAGGGAACAGGAAAAATCCGGAAGATAGTGACAGATTCCACCGCGGCAACGGAAACATACCTGGCGCATAATCTTCCGGATAAAGCAGTTTCCTATGCGACTCCGGTCGGACTGCTGGCGATGATGCTTGTATTTGACTGGCGACTGGGACTTATCAGTCTGATTCCGGCAGTTCTGGCGTTTGTCCTGATGGGGACGCTGATGATGGGACCGAAGATGGCGGAGGATATGAAGCAGTACCAGAATGCCCTCGAAACCATGTCCTCAGAGGCAGTTGAATACGTCAGGGGGATTCCAGTGGTAAAAACATTCGGTCAGACGGTATTTTCTTTTAAGAGATTTAAGTCTGCCATTGATGATTATGAAAAATGGACACTGGATTACACCAAAAGCATGATGAAGCCGATGATTGCATTTACCACGGCGGCAAACGGAATCTTTGCGGCATTGATTCTTGCAGCCTATGCTTTTGCAGGAAAAGGTGTTACGGACACACTGATTTTAAATATTATTTTTTATGTATTAATTACTTCTATCCTGACAGTTACCCTGATGAAGATTGCCTATGCCGGGGAATCTCAGATGATTGTGGAAGATGCGTTAAAGAGAATGGACGATATTCTGGATGTTGCACCTCTGGCTGAGGCAGGAAAAAAAGAAGTGCCAAAAGATGCATCTGTGGAATTAAAGGATGTTGCATTTGCTTATGATGACACAAAGGGAAATGCGATTGATGGCATTTCATTAAATATCCGGACCGGAGAACATATTGCCCTGGTCGGTCCGTCGGGAGGCGGAAAAACAACGCTTGCTTCCCTGATTGCGAGGTTCTGGGATGTAAAGAGCGGTGCGGTAAAAATCGGTGGTGTGGATGTAAAAAATATCGACAGCAAAGAACTGATGAACCATGTTTCTTATGTATTTCAGGACAGTAAGCTTTTAAAAACAAGTATTCTGGAAAATGTCCGCATGGGAAGACCGGACGCATCGGAACAGGAAGTCCTGCAGGCATTAAAAGAAGCACAGTGCATGGATATTCTGGAAAAATTTCCGGACGGCGTGAATACAGTTATCGGTTCAAAAGGAATCTATGTATCCGGCGGAGAGGCACAGAGACTTGCCATTGCAAGGGCATTTCTGAAAAATGCACCGGTTCTGATACTGGACGAAGCCACGGCATTTGCAGACCCGGACAATGAAGTGCTGGTGCAGAAAGCATTTGAAAATCTTTCCAGAAATAAAACAGTCATTATGATTGCACATCGTCTGTCCACTATCACAGGTGCGGACAGAATCTATGTATTAAAAGATGGCAAAATCGCAGAGGAAGGCACACACGAAGAACTGACAAAGCAGAATGGAATTTATACCCATATGTGGAAAGAATACAATCAGTCCGTTAATTGGAAAGTGGGAAGGAGAGGTGAATCTGTATGATTGAAAAATTAAAGCATAAATATGCCCTGTCAGAAAAAGGTGCAAAGGATATGGTGCGGGCATTTGTGGCGGTGACACTGGCAAACCTTGCCCTGATGGTGCCGGTAGGTCTGCTGTATGTGCTGGCATCCTGCCTTCTGGATGGAAGTCTGCCAAAAGAAAAACTGCCGTTTTTTATTATCGGTATCATTGCGGCATTGCTCCTGATTATTGTAACGACCTATTTCCAGTACAATTCCACCTTTATGGCAACTTATGTGGAAAGCGGGGTAAGAAGACGTACACTTGCAGAAAAATTAAGGAAATTACCACTGTCCTTTTTTGGAAAGAAGGATTTATCCGACCTGACCAATACTATTATGTCCGACTGTGCATTGCTCGAAACAGCCAGTTCCCACTGGATTCCGGAACTTGTCGGTGCATTTTTATCCACAACAATTATTGTCATCAGCCTGTTTGCATTTGACTGGAGAATGGCACTTGCCGCCGTATGGGCAATGCCGGTTGCATTTCTGGTGGTATTTTATTCCAGAAGTGTAATGAATAAAATACATGAAAAATCTCTCAGCTACAAATTAAACTGTCTGGATGGCATACAGGAAGGACTGGAAACCATAAGGGATTTGCGTTCCAACAATATGACGGACGCATACAGAAAAGGATTAAATAAAAAAATCAAAGATGTGGAAAGATATGCGCTGGTTTCTGAATTTACCAATGCGGCATTTGTCTGCTCTGCACAGATGATACTGAAACTGGGAATCGGAACCGTGGCAGTTACCGGCAGTATGCTTCTGGTTAAAGGAGAAATCAGTGTGCTGACCTTCTTTATGTTTTTGCTGGTTGTTACCAGAATGTATGAGCCGCTGCAGATTTCCCTGCAGAATCTGTCAGCTATCATAAGCCTTGACCCAAGCTGCAGACGTATGGATGAAATTCTCTCCCACGAGGAGCAGAGCGGACGTGAAACACTGGATAACAAAGGATATGATATCTGTTTTGACCACGTTGCATTTTCCTACAAGGCAGGAGAGCAGGTGCTTCGTGATGTCAGCTTTACGGCAAAACAGGGAGAAGTGACGGCACTCATCGGTCCGTCCGGCGGTGGAAAAACAACCGTATCAAGACTGGCTGCAAGGTTCTGGAACAATGAAAAGGGAAAAATTACCGTTGGCGGAATGAATGTGTCGGAAATTGACCCGGAAAAACTGTTATCTCTTTATTCCATCGTATTTCAGGATGTCACATTATTTAACAATACGGTTCTGGAAAATATCAGAATCGGAAGAAAAGATGCGACAGATGAGGAAGTAAAAGCTGCTGCAAAACTTGCACACTGTGAGGAATTTGTGGAGAAACTGCCGGATAAGTGGAATACCATGATTGGAGAAAACGGTTCGGAGCTGTCCGGCGGAGAAAGACAGAGAATATCCATCGCCAGGGCATTTTTGAAGGATGCGCCGATTATTCTGATGGACGAGGCGACAGCTTCTCTGGACGTGGATAATGAATCCGTTATTCAGGAATCTATCTCAAAACTTATCCGCAACAAAACGGTGTTAATCATCGCCCACAGAATGAGAACGGTGGATGGTGCGGATAAAATAGTAGTATTAAAAGACGGCGTTGTGGCGGAACAGGGAAGTCCGGCAGAACTCAAAGCCAGAGACAGCATTTACAAACATATGATGGATATGCAGATATTGTCAGAGCAGTGGAAATATTAGCTTGTCAGATGGAACATTTTCCGATATAATGATTTGCGGAATTGCGGCAGGAACCATAGTTCTGCAAATTTTATGGGTTATAAATTACGAATCTGCGGATAAAATTCGTCATGCTGTACAAAAGGGAGATAACCCGAATTTCAGGAGGTCTTTCATGGACGAAACAAATAAAACAATTCGTGATGCCAGAAGCCTTGGTATTCCGAAGATGCTGCTGTTGGGATTACAGCATATGTTTGCCATGTTCGGTGCAACGATACTCGTTCCGATACTGGTCAATAACTATTTTAACGGAGAAGGGCTTTCCGTTTCCGTTACATTATTTTTTGCAGGTGTGGGTACGTTATTCTTTCACATCTGTACAAAGTTAAAAGTACCGGCATTTCTCGGTTCTTCTTTTGCATTTCTCGGTGGATTTGAAACCGTTGCAAATCTGGATACCGGTATTTTTGCAGATATGAGCATGGGCGAGAAGCTGCCGTATGCCTGCGGTGGAATCGTAGTGGCAGGTGTTCTTTATCTGATACTTGCAGTAATTATTAAAATGGTAGGAGTAAAGCGTGCCATGCATTTTCTTCCGCCGGTTGTGACCGGACCGATTATTATCTGTATCGGTCTCAGTCTTGCACCGTCTGCGGTAAGCAATGTACAGACAAACTGGCTGCTTGCCATTGTGGCATTTGCCATCATTGTTATCTTTAATATCTGGGGAAAAGGAATGTTCAAGATTATTCCGATTCTTCTGGGAATTGCCGGTTCTTATGCGGTGGCACTGATTCTTCATGCCTGTGGCATTACCAATCCGGACGGAAGTGCAATCTTTGATTTTACCTCTGTTGCAAGTGCTTCCTGGGTGGACATACCGCCGTTTCAGCTTTGCAAATTTAATCTGACGGCCATTCTTGCCATGGCACCGATTGCAGTGGCATCCATGATGGAGCATATCGGAGATATTTCTGCTATTTCCGCTACGGTCGGAGAAAACTTTGTAGAAAACCCGGGACTTCACCGCACCTTAATCGGAGATGGTCTGGCTACTTCCATATCAGCATTGTTTGGCGGCCCGGCCAATACGACTTACGGCGAAAATACCGGCGTTCTGGAACTGAGCCGTGTGCATGACCCGAAAGTTATCCGCCTGGCGGCCTGCTATGCCATTGTGTTAAGCTTTATTCCAAAGTTTGCACAAATCATCAGTACCATGCCGATAGCCATCGTAGGCGGTGTCAGCTTCATTCTCTATGGAATGATTGCAGCCATCGGTGTGCGCAACGTGGTAGAAAATAAGGTGGACTTTACCGATTCCAGAAATCTGATTATCGCAGCAACCATTCTTGTCTGCGGACTCGGATTTTCCGACGGACTCACCTTCAACGTGGCAGGAACAAGCATCACACTGACAGGTCTTGCCATCGCAGCCATTATGGGAGTGGCATTAAATGCCATTCTTCCGGAGAAAAAAGCAGAAGCATAAGTAAGTAAAAACAGTCTTTCACAGAGAAATTGTGGAAGGCTGTTTTTGATATATATTTATAAACAGACATTTGACGAAAAAATCTCTAAATAAACAAATGATGATTGACAGAAATGAAAAGGTGGATATAATAAAAGTATGAGGGAGGTGCCTAATCATGTTAGTGAAAATAAGTGTAGAGAACTTTAAGTCATTTCAGGATGCAACAGAATTAACAATGATTTCATCAAATAAGATTCGCACAAATGCCAGTCATAGATTAAAAATAAAAAGCACCCAGTTGTTGAAATATGGTGTTGTATATGGTGCAAATGCATCTGGCAAAACGAATCTGGTAGAATTTTTCAGGTTTTTTAAGAAATGTGTGAGTGGTGGGATTCCGATGGAAGCAGTTCAGATGTTTTGTAAAAACCGTGAGCAAAATAAAGAGAGGGAAAGTAATTTTGAGATGCAGTTTACCGTTGGAGATAAGTTTTATGCATATGGTTTTTCTGCTGTATTAAGTAAAAGAAAGATTACTGCAGAATGGCTCTATGAACTTTACCAGAATGGAACCGCACATTGTCTGTTTGAGAGAGAGGGTAATAAACGGCCTGTATTGGATGAATCTATCAATTTAAGCGGTGCTGAAAAGACTAAATTTGATATATATGCAGATGATTTTGAGGGCAATGAAACCGTACTGTTTCTGACGGAAATGAATAGAGGCAAAAAGTATACACAAGATTCAAAATTGATATTTTTTAAGAATGTTTTTGAATGGATACAGAACCATATTTGTATTATTACACCCAATACTCCATTAATAGATTTAGAATACTATTATGATAATGAATCATTGCAGCTGATAAATAAGCTGATAGAAACATTTGATACGGGAATAAGTACCGTGAATATTGAAGAAATTACTCTGGATGAGTTGTCCAATGTAATGCCTCCTGCAGTATTTGATAAGGCAATGACACATCTAAAAAACAAAGTAGAAGAAAATGAAAATGGGCATTATCGTATGACTATGAGGTCACAGGAAAGTTTCTTTAGTATTGAAGTAAATGGACATGAAGAACCGAAGGTAACAACGATACGATTACATCACAACAAATCATTTTATGATTTTGGATTTGAGGAAGAATCAGATGGTACACGTCGTTTGTTTGACTTGATGGATATGCTGCTCAATAAAAGAAATGATGTCCTATATGTTGTGGATGAACTGGAAAGAAGTCTGCATCCAAAACTAACCGAACATTTTTTGAAATTATTTATGGAGCTGCATGAAGAACAAAAGATGCAATTATTATTTACTACCCACGAATCTTCTATTATGGACCAGTCAGTTTTTCGTCGGGATGAAATCTGGTTTGTGGAACGTAATACAGAAAATGCAAGCAATATTTATTCTCTGGACCGTTTTAAAGAACGTTATGACAAAGTACTCAGCAAGGCATATTTAGAGGGCAGATATGGTGCAATACCGGTATTCTCTGCTTTTAAATTCAGAGGGGAGGAGTAAGATATGGCACCTGTGAGAAGTTATACAAATTGGAATTGCAGGGAAAACGATGCAAAAGAACAGATTGAGCCTTATAGAAAGTACTTTTTCATATGCGAAGGTGCGAATACAGAAACGTGGTATTTCAGAAAATTAATTGATATAAGAAAATCTTTAAATATCCATCCATTAATTGATATTCGTCTGCTTGAGAAAACAGATGAAGATAAGGATATCAGTTTTCCAAGAAAATTAATTACGTTCGCTGAATCACAGAAGGATAATCAGGAAATTGCATTTGAATTATTTTTGCTGCTGCATTTTGAAAATTCATATGAACAGGAGATTCTTCCTAATCAGGATAAAATTATTGCGAATCAGAAAGAAGGAAATCAGACTTTTATTTATAAATTACTGCTAAGTAAAACAGGAGTTAATTCAAAGAAAAATCCGCAGATAGGAGAGCTGGCTGAAAAAGTGGACATTGCGATTAGGCAGGAAAAGAAAATGAATGAAGATATTCATGATTGCAAAGGAAAAATCACCTGCAATATTGGAAAAATAATAGAGAGTATCAGAATGGATAAGGAAATATAAAAATATTCATAAGAGAAAGGAAAAAGAGATGCTGTATCGTTACCCGGATTATTATGACCGGTTTGCATGTATTGCGGACCGATGTGAAGAAACATGCTGTGCCGGCTGGCAGATTGTGATAGATGAAGATGCCCTTGAGAAATACAGGGAGAAACTCTCAGGCAAAAAAGATGACAGAATCGACTGGAAGGATGGTGTTTTTTGCCAGTCAGGAGAAAAAAGATGCGCATTTTTAAACGACAGGAATCTCTGCGATATGTATATTGAGTGGGGCGAGGAGTATCTCTGCGAGACCTGCAGGCGATATCCGAGACATATTGAGGAATTTGAAAATATCCGGGAATATACCTTATCGCTTTCCTGTCCGGAAGCGGCACAAATCATTCTCGGAAACAGGGAAAAAGTGACATTTATCGAGAAAGAGGATGAACTGGAAGAAGAGGATGAAGAATTTGATGATTTATTGTTTTCCATGCTTGCAGATGTGCGGGAAGTTCTTTATAAGATTCTGCAGAACCGGCAGTTAAGCATTCGTCAGAGAATCCTGTTATTGCTGGATGTGACAGAAAAGTGCCAGGAAAAAATCGATGAGGATGATATTTTTGCCATCAATGATGTGATAGAAAAATATTCGCATGATGAAAAGAAAGAGCCTGTGCTGGAAGATGCATCAAATTATGAAAAGTCACTTGCGAGATTTCAGATGCTTTTCCAGATGGAGCTTCTGAACGACCTGTGGGCGGATATGACCGATGAGGCAGCAGAACTGGTGTACGGAGGCGGAGAGTCTGTCTATCGGAAAGAACATCACGAATTTGAAACCTGGCTGGCGGTTCATTATAAAGACTATGATATTATTTTAGAACAGATACTGGTTTATTTTATTTCTACTTATTTCTGTGGTGCTGTTTACGATGGGGACATGACCGGAAAAACACAGATGGCAGTGACAAGCCTTGTCTGCATCAATGAGATGCTGTTTGCCAGATGGAAGAAGAATGGAAAAGAACTGGACTTTTCAGATATTGTGACCACCGCATATATGTATTCGAGGGAACTCGAACACTCGGATGTGAATCTGGAGTTGTTTTCCGGAGCAGAATAAGAAAGCAGGTTTTTTCTACAAAGAAACAGTTGTGTTTCCTGTAGAATTATGTTATATTAAATCGAATTGAATATGTAGTAATCAGGTGTCAGGGCAATCATCCATGTATGGTTGGCCCTGGTGAAAAGGGAAACAGGTGCAAATCCTGTACGAACTCGTCACCGTAATTAGGGAGCTGAAGCCGATATATCACTGGGAAACTGGGAAGATGGCCAATGCAATGATCTTCAAGCCGGGAGACCTGCCTGACTGCTGTACAGAAACGATTGTTTCAGACCACGAGTAAAAAGGTTGTACGTTTATTATGTGTGCAGGTCCTTATTCTATCTTTTTTTAAATTGTAGAAGAGGGTTTTTCTTTTGTATGCAGAAAATGCGTGAAGTATATTTTCTCTTTGTGTAACTGTCGTTTTTGCAGCAGATACATATTTTGCAATAATAAACAGCAGGAGAACTGCAGAAACGAGGACAAAATGAGAAAGAAAACAGTAGCATTAGTAATGACAGCAGCATTGATGGGAAGTATCTGCCTGACCGGATGTGGAAAAAGCACAGATGATACGTCAAAAGAAACAACCACAGCAAAGCAGGCAGAAAGCAAAAAAGATGATGCCGTGAGTGTGGACCAGGAAAAAGCAGATGAAGTGGCCGATTTAATTGATGCAATCTATGTACAGGAAAGAAATGACAATACAGATAAACAGTGCAGCGATGCAAAGGCTGCATGGGATAAACTGACTGACGCACAGAAAGAACTGGTAGAAGGTGAAAATGCGGACCCGGATTACTTTGGAAGAGATACTGGGGATGCGTCTAAGGATGATGCCCGTAATCAGGATGAAATCGGCGAGAATGAAATTCTTGTAGTCAGCTTCGGAACTTCTTTCAATGACAGCCGTGTGGCTGATATTAAGGGAATTGAAGATGCATTGCAAACAGCATATCCGGAATGGTCTGTAAGAAGAGCATTTACTGCACAGATAATTATTAATCATGTTCAGGCACGTGACGGAGAAAAAATTGACAATGTAGCGCAGGCACTGGAACGTTCTGTTTCCAACGGTGTAAAGAATCTGGTTATCCAGCCGACTCATCTGATGCATGGTGCAGAATATGACGAACTGATGGAAGTGGTAGAAAATTATAAAGATAAGTTTGAATCTGTAAAGATTGCAGAACCATTGCTTGGTGAAGTGGGAAGTGATGCAGCAGTTATCAATGAAGATAAAAAAGAAGTAGCTGAAATTCTGACAAAAGAAGCAGTAAGCGAAGCAGGATATGACAGTCTGGATGCAGCAAAAGAAGATGGAACAGCATTTGTATTTATGGGACATGGTACTTCCCATGCGGCAAAAATATCTTACAGCCAGATGCAGTCCCAGATGAAAGAGCTTGGCTATAACAATGTATTTATCGGAACCGTAGAAGGTGAGCCGGAAGAAACAGCATGCGAAGAAGTTATTAAAGCAGCTTCAGAAGCCGGTTACAAGAAGATTGTACTCCGTCCTCTGATGGTAGTAGCAGGAGACCATGCAAACAACGATATGGCAGGAGATGACGAAGACTCCTGGTTAAGTATGTTTAAGGCATCCGGAAAATTTGACAGTGTAACAACACAGATTAAAGGTCTCGGCGAAATCGAAGGAATCCAGAAAATTTATGTAAAACATACAGAAAATGCAATCAATCAGCAGTAACAGGAAAGGCATAAACAGACATGAAGAAAAGATGGATGAAAACAACCGGTGCAATAGTTGCTGTATGCACCCTGCTTGCAGGGTGCACCGGTTCAACCGGTACAAATACGGAAACTCCGACCACTGTTTCGGGAGAAACAAAAGAAGTATCCGAAGCAAAGGAAACAGAAGAACAGAAAGTGCAGCTGGAGGATGGTATATATACTGCGGAATTTGATACGGACAGCAGTATGTTCCATGTAAGTGAAGCATGTGACGGAAAAGGAAAATTAACCGTAAAAGACGGAAAAATGACCATGCATATTTCACTTGCATCCCAGAAAATATTAAATCTTTATTACGGACTTGCAGAAGATGCCCGGAAAGAGGGAGCAGAGCTGCTGCAGCCAACAGAGGACACAGTAACCTTCAGCGATGGAACAAGCGAAGTTGTAAATGGATTTGATATTCCGGTTCCGGCGATTGATGAAGAATTTGATTTGGCACTGATAGGAACAAAAGGAACATGGTATGACCATAAGGTCAGGGTTTCCAATCCGCAGAAGGAAGAAACCGGGACTCTGGAAGACGGCACTTATAGCATGGATATTACATTTGAAGGCGGAAGCGGAAGGGCATTCATAGAATCACCTGTTACCATAAATGTGCAGGGCGGTAAAGTGACTGCGGATATTCAGTGGAGCAGTCCGAACTATGACTATATGATAGTGGACGGAGAAAAATATCTGCCGGTCAATACAGAGGGCAACTCCGTCTTTCAGATACCTGTGACTGCGTTTGATGAGCCTTTGACCGTTATTGGCGATACCGTAGCCATGAGTACACCGCATGAAATTGAATATACCATAACATTTCATTCAGATACAGTGAAATAAGTAAGAGGAAAAAATGACAGGAAGAAGAAAGATAGCGATTGCCTGCTGTTTGTTTCTGGCAGGACTGTCATGGCTTACCGGCTGTGGCGGTCCTTCTTCCCATTTTGCAGAAAATAAGGATAATTCAGGAAAAACAGCAGTTGGGGATAGTCTTACCTATGAAGGTTCGATGGAACTGCAGTATGCAGAAAATTTTTCGGTTGATTATTATGAAGGCGGATATAAATTATTGACGATTTGCGATGGTACGAAACTGCTGCTTGTGCCGGAGGGCAAAGAGCCACCGGAAGATACCGGGGATGATGTGATTGTGTTAAAACAGCCTGTACAGAATCTTTATCTGGTATCGTCGGCGGGGATGGGTATGTTCTGCAGGCTGGATGCACTGGACAGCATCCGGCTGTCGGGGCAGAAGCAGGAGAACTGGTATATTGAAGAGGCAAAAGAGGCCATGGCGGATGGAAAGATAATCTATGCCGGCAAATATAATAAGCCGGATTATGAATTAATCGTATCGCAGAATTGTTCCCTTGCAATTGAAAACAGAATGATTACACATTCCCCGGAGGTAATGGAGATGCTGGAGAGCTTTGGGATTCCGGTTATGACAGAATATTCCAGTTACGAAGAACATCCGCTTGGAAGGGTAGAGTGGGTAAAATTCTTTGGAGCTTTGACGGATAAAGAAGACCGGGCGGAGGAATTGTTCCGGGAACAGGATGAGATATTAAAGCAGATAAAGGCGAATGAATCCACAGACAGAACGGTGGCATTTTTTTATATTACATCGAACGGACTGGCGCAGGTCAGACAGAGTTCGGATTACATTGCAAAGTCAATCGCACTGGCGGGAGGCAGATATATTTTTGAAGATATGGAAGACTCCGGAACAGGACGTTCTACGGTAAATATGCAGCTCGAAGAATTTTATGCCGGTGCAAAAGATGCCGATTATATCATTTACAACAGTTCGATTGACGGAGGAATAAGTTCGGTTAGCGATTTGCTGGACAAGTGTCCGGTACTTTCTGACTTTAAGGCAGTGCAGGAGGGAAATGTCTTTTGTACGACCAATGATATGTATCAGCAGTCCATGTCCATCGGCTATATGATAGATGATATGCATAAAATGCTTACGGGAGAAGAGGATATGCGATATCTTTTCCGGTTGAAATAAGGAGAATAAGATGCAGCAAAAAAGAAGAATCAGATACATCATGTCATTTATTTTACTGACAGCGGGGGTTATTCTGTTTGTGATTTTAAATATCTGTATTGGAACCGTAGAAATTTCCCTTTCTGATATTTTTGCATCTTTGCAGGGAAAAACAGTGAAGAATGCAAGGATTCTCTGGGATATCCGTATGCCCAGGACACTTGCGGCAATGATTCTCGGCGGCGGTCTAGCCCTGGCAGGCTATCTGCTGCAGACATTTTTTCACAATCCCATAGCAGGTCCTTTTGTGCTGGGAATTTCTTCCGGGGCAAAGATGACAGTGGCTGTGGTTATGGTATTTCTTACCGGAAAAATGATAAGAATAAGCTCTGGAATGCTGATATTTGCGGCATTTCTTGGAGCTATGATATCCATGGGATTTGTTCTTCTGATGTCAACGAAAGTACATAATATGTCCATGCTGGTGGTCAGCGGTGTCATGATTGGATATATCTGTTCTGCCATAACGGAACTGATTATTACATTTGCAAGCGATGCCGAGATTGTAAATCTTCATAACTGGTCCAGAGGCAGTTTTTCCGGAATTACCTGGGATAATGTCAGGGTTATGGCATTTGTTACCGGAGTGACATTTCTGGCAGTGTTTCTTCTGGCAAAACCTCTGAGTGCCTATCAGACGGGAGAGGCCTATGCGAAAAACATGGGAGTAAAAATCCGGCTGCTGCGTGCTTTGCTGGTGATTTTATCAAGTATTCTGTCCGGCTGCATCGTCGCATTTGCGGGACCGGTATCCTTTGTAGGTATTGCAGTTCCACATCTTACAAAGAACCTGCTTGGTTCGTCAAAGCCGATTCTGATGATTCCGGCCTGTTTTCTGGGCGGCAGTGTATTCTGCCTGTTGTGCGACCTGCTGGCAAGAACCATGTTTGCCCCTACGGAATTAAGCATCAGTACAGTAACGGCAATTTTTGGTGCACCCGTGGTTCTGTGGGTAATGATCAGACGGAATAAGGAGAAAATGACAGGATGAAGTATTATTTTTGGACAGAGAAAATGGGTGTCGGTTATCATGGACAGCCGCTGATTGAAAATATAGAATTTGGACTGGAACAGGGAGAAATTCTGACACTGATAGGTCCGAACGGTGCAGGAAAATCAACGATTTTGAAAAGTATTGCCAGACAGCTGGATGTGATAAACGGGAGCATATGGATAGGAGAAAAAAAACTGGAATATTTTTCCGGAAAAGAATTATCCCGGAACATGGCGGTGCTTTTGACGGAAAGACTTCACACGGAGATGATGACCTGTGAAGATGTAGTTGCAACCGGGAGATATCCCTATACCGGAAAATTCGGTATTCTTTCCAAAGCGGATGAAGCAATTGTCAGAGAGTCTATGGAACAGGTGCATATTCTGGAAATAGGGGACAGGGATTTTACGAAAATCAGTGACGGACAGCGGCAGCGGGTGATGCTTGCAAGGGCAATCTGTCAGGAACCGGATATCATTATACTGGATGAACCGACCTCTTTTCTGGATGTAAAATACAAACTGGAATTTCTCTCTATTCTGCAGGAAATGAAGAGGAAGAAAAAACTCACCGTAATCATGTCCTTGCATGAGCTGGATTTGGCACAGCGCATATCGGACAAAATTCTTTGCATTGACGGAAAATATGCGGACCGGTTTGGAACACCGGAGGAAGTCTTTACACCGGGATATATTACAGAATTATTTCATGTCACAGCAGGATGCTTTGAAGAAGGAAATGGAAGTATGGAGCTTGGCACACCCGAAGGGGAAGCAGAAGTTTTTGTGATTGCAGGAGGCGGAGAGGGAAGAAAAGTATACCGCAGACTGCAGAGACAGGGCATACCATTTTTCACGGGGATTATATATCCGAATGATTTGGATTATCCGGTGGCAAAAGCACTGGCAGCACAGGTTATAGAGGCAGTGAGTTTTGAACCGCCGGGACAGGAATTGATAGAATATGCAAAAAAAAAGATAGAGAGCTGCAAAAAGGTTGTGTGCTGCAGGAAAGCTTTCGGAACTTATGAACAGGCAAATCAGGAACTGCTGGATTATGCAGGGCAATGCGGAAAACAGATAGAGAAAGGCTGGGAAGATATATGGCAAAAGTAATTATGATACAGGGAACAATGTCAAACGCGGGAAAAAGCCTTCTGGCTGCCGGTTTGTGCAGAATATTCAGGCAGGACGGCTACCGGGTTGCACCTTTCAAATCGCAGAATATGGCATTAAATTCCTATATTACAGAGGACGGTCTGGAAATGGGACGGGCACAGGTTATGCAGGCGGAAGCGGCAGGAATAAAACCCATGGTATGCATGAATCCGATATTGCTGAAGCCTACAAACCATACAGGTTCACAGGTCATTGTAAATGGCGAGGTGCTTGGGAATATGCCTGCCAGAGAGTATTTTGCCTATAAAAAACAGCTGATACCAGAGATAAAAAAAGCCTTCCGCGAACTGGAAGACTATGCGGATATCATAGTGATAGAAGGAGCGGGAAGTCCGGCAGAAATTAATTTAAAGCAGAACGATATTGTAAACATGGGACTTGCAAAAATGGTGGATGCACCGGTTCTTTTAGTCGGAGATATCGACAGAGGCGGAGTATTCGCACAGCTCCTTGGTACTTTAATGCTGCTGGAAGAAGACGAGAAATCCCGGGTAAAGGGCTTAATTATCAATAAATTCCGGGGAGACAAATCCATTCTGGACCCAGGCATAGAGATGCTGGAAGAAAAAGGAAATGTAAAAGTTGCAGGGGTAGTTCCCTACATGAATCTGGCACTGGAAGACGAGGACAGCCTGACGGAACGGTTTGACAAAAAAGAAGAAGGATTGATTGATATTGCGGTTATTCGTTATCCCAGAATTTCCAATTTTACCGATTTTAATATATTTGAACAGATGCCGGGAGTGACTGTGCGGTATGTGACTTCCATCAGCGAACTGCATCATCCGGATATTATTTTTCTGCCGGGAAGTAAAAACACGATGGGAGATTTAAAATGGATGCGGCAGAACGGGCTTGAGGCAGCGGTAAAAAAATTTGCCGTGGACATTCCGGTATTTGGTATCTGCGGAGGATATCAGATGCTGGGCGATGAAATATCCGACCCGGACGAGGTGGAAGAGGGCAGAAGTATGAGAGGAATGGAACTTCTGCCGGTAGTGACCGTGTTGCAGAAGCAGAAACAAAGGGGTCAGACGGAAGGAAAGATTGCACAGGTGAGCGGAATTCTGAAGGGGATTTCCGGCTGTGGTTTTGACGGATATGAGATACATATGGGAAAGACCGGATGGTCAGAAAAGAAAGAAAAACAGCCGGAAAATGTAATTTCCGCAGGCAATGTGTACGGTTCTTATATTCATGGCCTGTTTGATCATGCAGAAACGGCCGATGTCATTCTCCATGCACTTGCGGAGAAAAAAGGTGTTTCCCTGCAGGGCGGAGAGATGGAAGATTACCGGACATTTAAAGAAAAACAGTATGATAAACTGGCAGATACATTAAGGGTGTATCTGGATATGGAGGAAATCTATGGAATGCTTAGAGAAGCCAGTCTGGAATAATTATACAGAAGAAGAATTATGGCAGATTCAGATTCCGGAGCTTGATAAGGCGGCAGAAAAAAAGGTAAAAAAGAATTGGGACAGCATTGCGAAACCTCTTGACGGTATGGGCAGATTTGAAACTCTGACCGCCCGGATAGGAGCAATCACCGGAACAGATGAGATAGACATAAGAAAAAAGGCAGTCCTTATTCTGTGTGCCGATAATGGCATTGTGGAAGAAGGAATCAGCCAGTCAGGAAAAGAAGTCACACTTGCCGTTGCAAAATCCATGGCACAGAAACAGTCGTCCGTGTGTAAAATGGCACAGGCCCTGGGGGCGGTGACGATTCCGGTGGATATCGGCATTGACAGCAGGGAAGTAACAGACGGAGTCAGGAATAAAAAAATAAGATGTGGAACACGGAATTTCCGGAAAGAGCCGGCCATGACGCAGGAAGAAGTGGTAAAGGCTATCGCCGTGGGAATGGAATTGGCAGCAGAGTGTAAAGATGCCGGATATCAGATGATTGCAACAGGCGAGATGGGAATTGGAAATACCACAACCAGCAGTGCAGTCGTGGCATCACTGTTAGGCTGTGAGGCAGATATGGTCACAGGAAGAGGTGCAGGACTAAACGATGAAGGATTAAGAAAAAAAAGAGAAGTCATACAGGAAAGCATAGAAAAATACGGCCTGAGACATAAAAGTGCATTTGAGATATTACGGACCGTGGGAGGTCTCGACATTGCAGGACTTGCAGGTGTGTGTATTGGCGGTGCGGTCTGCCGGATACCGGTTGTGCTGGATGGATTTATCAGCATGGCGGCGGCACTTACGGCGGAGAGATTATTTCCAGGCGTAAAGGAATATCTGATTCCATCCCACAAAGGAAAAGAGCCGGCAGTAGTACTGCTTATGAAAGCACTTGAAATGAATCCGGTCATCGATGCGGATATGGCACTTGGTGAAGGTACCGGTGCGGTTATGATGTTTGCACTTCTGGATATGGCAATGTCTGTTTACCGGGAAAAAACCGGTTTTTCGGATATCGAGGTAGAACAGTACGAAAGGTATAAGCAGGATGATGATTTTGATTAGCGGGGGAAGCGGAAGCGGAAAATCTGCATATGCGGAAGAGTGCATCGTCAGAATGTCGCAGGGACTCTCCAGATATTACCTTGCAACCATGCAGGTATATGGGGAAGAAGGCAGGAAAAAGGTAGAGCGGCACCGGGAAATGAGAAAAGAAAAAGGCTTTGTTACCATAGAGCAGCAGACTCGGCTGGAAGATGCTGTTTCCCGGATAGAAAATCCCGGAAAGAGCAGTGCATTGCTGGAATGTATGTCGAATCTGACGGCAAATGAGATGTTTCAGGGAGAAGAACAGGTGGCAGAGGAAATCGTTGCAGAACGGATTTTACACGGTGTAGCGAGGCTGAAAGGGCAGGTAAAACATCTGGTAATTGTGACCAATAATGTTTTTGAAGATGGAATTGTCTATGAGGAATCAACCGTGAAATATATCAGGGCGATGGGCAGAATCAATGAGAAACTGGCAGAGCAGGCGGACAGGGTAGTGGAAGTAGTTGTCGGTATTCCGGTTGTTGTGAAGGAAGGATAGAGAAATGCGAATTATAAAATCAGTGATTGTATCATTTTCAATGTATTCAAAAATCCCCATGCCGCAGTTTGAGTGGAAAGAGGAAGATATGAGATATATGCTGTGCTTTTTTCCGTGGATTGGGGCGGTCATTGGTATCTGCCTATGGTTGTGGGCGGTGCTTTGTGAAAAAGCGGGAATCGGTATGCTTGCATTTACAACAATCGGGAGTGTGATTCCGATACTTATTACCGGCGGTTTTCATGTGGATGGATTTATGGACACCATGGATGCGTTTCATTCCTACCAGCCGCGGGAAAAAAAACTGGAAATACTCAAAGATTCCCATATCGGTGCATTTGCGGTTATCATGCTGGCGGCATACGGACTGATTTACCTGGGAGCATTTTCAGAAATCAGGGATATGGATATTTTAAAAACTGTATGTGCCGGTTTTGTTCTGTCGCGGGCATTAAGCGGAATTGCAGTAGTGTCTTTTCCAGCTGCGAAAGAAGACGGACTGCTTTATCTGTTTGCAAGCAATGCACAGAAGAAAATAGTCAGAGTTTCCCTGTTTATACAGGTTATTCTGAGTGTTGTATGCATGCTTTATGAGTCGGTTCCCGCGGGGACTGTCACCGTCCTGACGGCAGCAGGAGTATTTGCTTATTATTATTACCGCTGCAAAAAAGAACTGGGCGGCATAACGGGAGATACGGCAGGATATTTTGTAGTACTTTGTGAGGGCTGTATGGTAATAGCCGCAGCCATTGTGAATATTTGTGGGTAAGGGAGAAAAAGATGCAGTTAATTATTGGCGGATATGCGCAGGGAAAATTAAATTATGTTCTGCAAAGGTATACGGACGAATCCTGCCTTGTTTATGATGCAGAATTTCCGAAGAAAGAAGAAAACGGAAACGGAGAAAAAATTATTATAAATCATTTGCACCAGTGGATAAAAAGACAGGTGGAAATGGGTGGAAATCCGGAAGATGAGATAGAAAAGTATGTGGAAAAACATCGTGATATTGTGATTATCAGCGATGAAATCGGAAACGGAATTGTACCGGTAGATGTATTGGAAAGAGAATACAGGGAGCGGACGGGAAGAATCCTGGTACGTCTTGCTTCCGGAGCAGATGAGGTGGTGCGTGTCATATGCGGAATAGGTCAGAAAATAAAGTAGAAATAGTATTTATCCGGCATGGCCGGACACCGGCAAATAAGGAAAACAGATATCTGGGAAAAACGGATGAGAGCCTGAGTCTGGAAGGAATCGAAGCATTAAGGCAGGAAAAGGCGGAGAAGATTTATCCGGAAATTGATTATCTGTTTGCAAGTCCCATGAAGCGCTGTATAGAAACAGCAGATATCCTGTATCCGGGAAAAGTTCCGATTCTTGTTCCACAGTGGAAAGAAATGGATTTCGGCCTGTTTGAGGGTAAAAACTATCAGGAACTGAACGGGGATAAGCAGTATCAGGCATGGATAGACAGCGGTGGCACACTGCCTTTTCCACAGGGGGAAAGCAGGCCCTGCTTTCTGCAGAGATGCAGTCAGGGAATGTATGAGTCGGTGGACAGATATAGGGAACTTTTTACCGGCGGAGTCAAAATCGGATGTGTTGTCCATGGTGGAACAATTATGGCACTTTTAAGTACGTTTTATGGCGGGGAATATTTTGATTATCAGGTAAAAAATGGAAGGGGTTACTGCTGTATGCTGTCTTTGCAGAACGGCAGAATATATTTTACGGAGCTGAGAAAATTATGATATATCATATAATTGCATTTGTCTGTGGTTTCCTGATTGATTTGATCCTAGGCGACCCTTATTGCTTTCCACACCCAATCCGGCTGATTGGAAAGCTGATTTCCTGGCTGGAACGACATTTAAGAACTGGAAAACATGACCGGAGAAATGGCAGTATACTGGTCATTCTTGTGCTTGTGGCGACAACCGGCGTGACGGCATTTCTGTTAGCCCTGTCTTACCGGATTCATCCATATCTCGGAGTACTGGTTGAAACCATTATGACATACCAGATACTGGCAACAAAATGTCTGCAGGTAGAAAGTATGAAAGTGTACCATAGTCTGAAATATGAAGGCTTAGAGGAAGCAAGAAAATCGGTGTCAATGATTGTCGGAAGAGATACGCAGAACCTGAGTGAGGCAGGGGTAGCGAAAGCCGCCATAGAAACGGTGGCGGAGAATACCTCGGACGGGGTAATTGCTCCTATGATTTATACGGCAATTTTCGGGCCAATCCTCGGATTCTTTTATAAAGCTGTCAATACCATGGATTCCATGATTGGATATAAAAATGAAAAATACCTGTACTTTGGCAGGACTGCGGCAAAACTGGATGATGCTGTCAATTACATACCGGCGAGAATCAGTGCCTGGCTGATGATTCTTGCGGCATTATTGGGCGGAAAAGATTTTGATGCAAAGAGAGCGTACCGGATTCATAAAAGAGACCGTTACAACCATGCCAGTCCCAATTCCGCACAGACGGAATCTGTGTGTGCGGGGGCACTGGGTATCCGGTTGGCAGGAGATGCAAGCTACTTTGGCAAATTAGTCAAAAAGCCGTATATCGGGGATGCCTGCCGGGAAGTTTCCCCGGAGGATATCCGGAGAGTAAACCGTTTGATGTATCTGACCGCTGGTATCTGCGAGGCAGTATGTCTGGGGATACTGATATTGTCTGCGATTTTCTGCTAAAAGAGATAATTTTACGAAGGAGGGTTTGGTTTATGGCAGGAATACATGGAGGAGATATTTATACAAATAAGGTACGGCTGGATTTCTCCGTAAATATTAATCCGCTGGGGATTCCAAAAGAAGTGCAGCAGGCGTTAAAACGTGCCGTGGGAAAATGCAGGCAGTATCCGGATATCAAGGCATCTGCGTTAAGAAATGCCGTGGCAGGAATGTTTAATATTCCGGAAGAATCTCTGATATTTGGAAATGGTGCATCGGAACTTTTTATGGCGGTCATGCATGCGATAAGGCCGGACAGAGTGCTTCTGCCGGTTCCTTCGTTCTATGGATATGAGTATGCGGCAGTGGCCGTGCAAAGCCGGATACATACCGTGTATTTAAAAGAAGACCGGCAATATCTGCCGGATGAGGAACTTTTCAGGGAACTTACAGAGGATATTGATGTACTGTTTCTGGCAAATCCAAACAATCCTACCGGGCAGAGAATGGAGAAAAGTTATATAAAAAAACTGCTGGAACTATGCCGGGAAAAAGAGATTCTTGTCATACTGGATGAATGTTTCATTGAATTCTGCGGAGAGGAATATTCTATGATGCCGGAAACAGGGGAGTATGACAATCTGTTAATCGTCCGGGCATTTACCAAAAGTTTTGCCATACCGGGAGTAAGACTTGGTTATTTAGTCAGCAGTAACCGGGAACTGAGAAATAACATAAAGGCACACCTGCCGGAGTGGAATCTGTCCGCATTTGCGCAGGAGGCAGGGATTGCCTGTGCCGCACAGAAAGAATATCTGGGAAAAACAAGGGAGTATATCCGCACAGAAAGAAAAATTCTTTCTGAAAATCTGAAAAACACAGGAATCCGTGTATTTGACGGAGAGGCTGATTTCCTGTTGATTTATACCGATATTCCGTTGTATGGGGAACTTTTAAAACGGGGCATTCTTATCAGGGACTGTCAGAATTTCCGGGGACTGACGGAAGGATATTACCGGGTGGCAGTAAAGACAAGGGAAGAAAATATTAGATTATGGAAAGAGGCAGGTGAATGTATTGAAGAAAATCGAGCAGTTATTGCCGGCAGAAATCGAAAAGAAAAGTTTTGAGATTATCTCGGAAGAACTTTCCAGACGGGGAATTGTACTGCCGGAGGAACAGGAAAACATAACAAAGAGAGTCATTCATACCAGTGCGGATTTTGAGTATACGGACACATTAACCTATTCGGAAAATTCTGTGCAGACGGCAAAGAAGCTGATTCTTTCCGGTGCAGATATTGTGACAGATACCAATATGGCACTCGCGGGGATTAATAAAAAAATGCTGGCAGGGTTTGGCGGAAGTGTACACTGCTTTATGGCAGATGAATCAGTTGCAAAGATTGCAAAAGAGCGGGGAACAACCCGTGCGGCAGTCAGCATGGAGATGGCGGCAAAAATAGAAAAGCCTGTTATTTTTGCCATTGGAAATGCACCCACGGCATTGATACAATTATATGAAATGATACAGAATCAGAGTTACCGACCAGCATTTATCATCGGTGTGCCGGTGGGATTTGTCAACGTTGAAGCGGCGAAGGAACTGATTATGGAAACAGATGTCCCATATATCGTAAACAGGGGAAGAAAAGGCGGAAGTAATGTAGCGGCAGCGATTTGCAATGCCCTGATTTATGAACTTGGGAGAAAGGAAAGATAGCAGGCGATGAGGTATGGTTTTACCACGGGAAGCTGTGCCGCCGCCGCCGCAAAGGCAGCCGCCTATATGCTTCTCACAGGAAAAAGGAAAACAGAAATTACAATTGAAACACCAAAGGGAATCCGTTATACACCAAAAATCGAAGATATCCGCATGGAAGAGGGAAAAGTCAGTTGTGCTGTACAAAAAGACGGCGGAGATGACCCGGATGTAACAAGCGGTAGTTTTATTTATGCAGCGGTTTGTGCAGAAACGGAGGAGAGCGGCACACTGTCCATTCACATCGACGGGGGAGAAGGTGTGGGCAGAGTTACAAAACCGGGACTGGACCAGCCGGTTGGGAATGCGGCCATTAACCATGTTCCGCGGGAAATGATTGCAAAGGAAGTGGGAGAGATATGCAGACTTCTTGACTACAAAGGACGTATAGAGGTAGAGATATCTGTGCCGGGAGGAGAAGAACTGGCAAAACAGACATTTAATCCGCGTCTGGGTATCACAGGAGGGATATCCATACTGGGGACGAGTGGTATTGTAGAACCAATGAGCAATCAGGCAATCAAAGATACTATCCGGGTGGAGCTGAACCAGAGAAAAGTGCAGGGATATGATTATGTAGCGGTGTCTCCGGGAAATTACGGGCTGGATTTTATGAAGCAGTCCTACGGCTATGATTTGGATAAAAGTGTAAAATGTAGTAATTTTATCGGAGACACGGTTGACATGGCGGTGGAGATGGGATTTCAGAAAATGCTTCTTACCGGACATATCGGAAAACTGATTAAGGTCGCCGGCGGAATCATGAATACACATTCCAGGGAAGCGGACTGCCGAATGGAATTATTAACTGCTTTTGCCATACGGGAAGGTGTCAGTGCGGATATTGCAGCGGAAATCCTGGACTGTGTGACAACGGAAGAGGCAGTCCGTATTCTGAATAAAACCGGAAAAACGCAGCAGATTATGGATTATGCCATGGAGCGTATCTGTTACTATCTGGATAAACGTGCAAAAGGAAAGATGAAAATAGACTGCATCATGTATGCAAATGAATTTGGTGAATTAGCCCGGAGTAAGGAGGTAAAAGAATGGTTTACTTTGTTGGAGCGGGAACGGGAGCCGCAGATTTAATCACAGTGAGGGGAATGCGTCTGTTAGAGCAGGCAGATGTCATTATCTATGCAGGTTCGCTGGTAAATCCGGAACTGCTTGCCTATGCAGGAAAAACGTGCGAAATTCATAACAGTGCAAAACTGACACTGGATGAAGTAATCGAGATTATGAAAGAGGCGGACAAACAGGGAAAAATCATTGTCCGGCTGCATACGGGAGACCAAAGTGTGTATGGTGCGGTGCGGGAACAGATGGACGAACTCGACCGGCTGGGAATTGCTTATGAGAGCTGTCCCGGTGTCAGTGCCTGCTTTGGTGCTGCAGCATCACTCAATTTGGAATACACGCTTCCGGGTGTGTCCCAGTCCCTGATTATTACGAGAATGGAAGGAAAGACTGCGGTGCCGGAGAAAGAAAGCATCGAAAGTTTTGCGGCACATCAGGCATCCATGGCAATCTACCTGAGTACCGGACTGCTGGAAGAACTGGGCAGAAGACTGATGGCGGGCGGATACCGGGGCGATACCCCTGCAGTACTCTGTTACAAGGCCACCTGGCCGGAGGAAGAATCCTGGCTCTGCACTGTGGAGACATTGTATCAGACGGCAAAAGAACATGGCATTACAAAGACGGCGATTGTTCTTGTTGGAGAGGCCATTGGCCATCAGAATTACCGGAAATCAAGGTTATATGCACCTGATTTTTCCACGGAATACAGACAGGCAAAGGAAGAAGAATCATGAGTCTGAGTGTGATCAGTTTTACGGAAAACGGACTGGCACTTTCCGGAAAAGTCAGGGAAACCTTCACCGCAGAGGAGGTAAATCTATTTACGAAATGCTCTTTTGCCAGAGAGTCTGCAGAGGCAGTATATGTGGAAGAAAGTACGGGACAGTGGGCTGGAAAACAGATGGAAGAAGGCAATGCACTGTTATTTATTGGAGCCTGCGGAATTGCTGTAAGGGCGGCTGCACCCTGGATAAAAGATAAACTGCATGACAGTCCGGTGCTTGTGATGGACGAGATGGGACATTTTGTGATACCGGTATTGTCCGGTCATATGGGCGGTGCAAATGAACTGGCAGAGAGGATTTCAAAGGTCATGGGTGCAGTTCCTGTTATCACGACAGCGACGGATTTGAACCGGAAATTTGCCGTTGATTTATTTGCAAAAAGGAATCATCTTGCCATTGCAGACAGAGAGGGCATTGCAAAAATTTCTTCTAAAATTCTGGCAGGAGAGAAAGTTACAGTGTCCGTGGAATACGGACATTTAAGAAGCGGTGCAGATGTTCCGGAAGAATTGTGCCTCCGGGAGTACCCACCCCAATCTCCGGTTGATATACTCATAGACGCGGAGGGTCAGGGAGAATGTCTGATACATTTATTTCCGAAAGAATATGTCATAGGCATGGGGTGCAGGAAAGGCAAAGAGCCGGAAGAAATAGCAGAGTTTATCCGGCACTGCCTGAAGAAGAACGGAATAGCGGCGGAACAGGTTTATGCACTTGCGTCCATCGATATCAAGAAAGAAGAACAGGGATTTTTAAGCTGGAGCAGAAAAGAAAAAGTACCATTTTATACTTATTCTGCCGTGGAACTTCTGAGGATAGAAGGAGAATTTCACGGTTCTGAATTTGTAAAGAAACAGACAGGTGTGGACAACGTCTGCGAGCGTGCTGCGTTACGGGCATGTGCCGGCAAGGGAAAACTGCTGCAGGAAAAGCAGGCGGAACATGGCATGACATTGGCCATTGCAAAAAGAGAATGGAGTGTATCGTTTGATGGAGAATAAAATATACATTATAGGCATGGGACCGGGGAGAGAAGATATGATGACGAACGAAGCCATATATGCGTTGGAAATGGCAGATGTAATCATAGGGTATACGACTTATGTCCGGCTTCTGGGAGAACGTTTTGCGGACAAGGAAATACGCTCCACACCGATGAAACAGGAAGTAGAGCGGTGCAGGTTGTGTTACGAAGAAGCGGCAAAAGGGAAAAAAGTGGCACTGATTTGCAGCGGAGATGCCGGAATTTACGGTCTGGCTTCTCTTATGTATGAATTGCAGGAGGAATATCCGGGGACAGAACTGGAAGTAATAGCCGGTGTTACGGCAGCTGTCAGTGGTGCGGCTGTACTGGGAGCACCACTGAATCATGATTTCTGTGTGATTAGTCTGAGTGATTTACTGACTCCGTG
>UMFD01054100.1_pt1 | contig 47088 bp, 40 predicted proteins | sample 1964901 | NCBI WGS metagenome assembly UMFD01 (sample SAMEA4836035, study PRJEB28245) | human gut metagenome | biome: gut microbiome; material: fecal sample | place: Denmark | collected 2008 | reverse complement strand
TAGGGAAGTAATACACATTTTCTTTTCTTAAACTCAATGCTCCCTCATACATAGACTTGCTTATTTCGCCTATGCAAACAAGGGTGTCAATATTTTTCTCTATAGCATATTGACCTACTTCACTATGGAGCTTTGGTCCAAAATCTCCAAGCTCAAGCATATCGCCTAATATACAACAGCTTTTACCCTCAACTGGAGCAACTACATCAATACCAGCCTTTGTAGAGTTTGGATTTGCATTGTATACATCATTTACTATTGTGTATTTACCTGTCTTTACAATATCCATTCTCATTTTTGTAGGTACAAAAGATTCAATACCTTTTTTTATTTCCTCTGCATTAAGACCAATTTTTAAGGCAATAGCAGTTGCTGCCATAGCATTACTTACCATATGAAGTCCTGGTACAGGGATATTCACATCAAAGGAAACATCTTTTGTATGTATAGTACAAGAAATACCCTCTATTCCCTTTGGCTGAATGTTATCTGCATAAACCTCTGCATTTTTATCATTCATTGAAAAATAGCAAATATTTTTGTACTTATCCTTTACTGTAATAAGCATATCGTCATCGCCATTAAGAACCTTGTATCCGTCTTCCATAGACTCAAACATTTCACATTTAGCCTTTAAAATGCCCTCTCTTGAGCCTAAATTTTCAATGTGGGAAACACCAACATTTGTAATAACAGCCATATCAGGATTTGCAATATGAGTAAGATAGCTGATTTCTCCAAAATGGTTCATACCCATTTCAATAACAGCACATTCTGTGTCATCTTCTAATCTGAAAAGTGTAAGAGGTACACCAATATCATTGTTAAAATTGCCCTCTGTTTTCAAAACATTGTATTTCTGTGCAAGAACAGATGCCACAATATCCTTTGTTGTTGTTTTGCCTGTACTTCCTGTAATGCCGACAACAGGAATTTTATGAATAGAACGATAATATCTGGCTAAATCACCTAAAGCCTTGTGAGTATCTTCAACCATAATTACAGGAACAGTAGTATTAACTTCTTCCTGAGAAATAACAGCTACTGCTCCATTTTCAACAGCTACATCTATAAACTTGTGACCATCAAAAGATGCTCCCTTTAGTGGAATAAATAATGCTCCCTCAGAAATAGTTCTTGTGTCAGTAGAAACAGCTGTAACAACAGCATTATCTCCTATAAGTCTACTCTCAACAGCCTTAGCAATTTCTTCTAAAGTAAGTTTCATTTTATAATTCCTCCAAAGCTTCCTTGGCAACTTCTACATCGTCAAAGTGAATAGTCTTATCCTTGAAAATTTCGTAGTCCTCGTGTCCCTTACCGGCAATTACAACACTATCTCCAGCCTTTGCAATAGCAACAGCTCTGAAAATAGCTTCTTTTCTGTCAACAATCTTTTCGTAATCATCAGTTACTGGGCGTACACCTTCTTCAACCTGATTGATAATGTCAATAGGTTCTTCAGACCTTGGATTATCAGAAGTAATAATAGAATAATCTCCCAATCTGGCAGCAATATCTCCCATAATAGGTCGCTTTGTCTTATCTCTGTCGCCACCACAACCAAAGACAGTAATAACCTTACCCTTTGTAAACTCTCTAACAGCATTTAAAATATTTTCAAGACCGTCTGGAGTATGAGCATAGTCTACAATTACATTAAAGCCCTTGTCGTTTGGAACAGACTGTATTCTTCCCGGTACACCCTTTATAGCGTTAATACCTGTCTGAATATCATCAACAGCAATACCCATTGAAAGAGCAGCACCAATAACACCTAAAGCATTGTAAACACTAAATCTGCCAGGAACTTTTAAGTTAAAATCAACATCAGCACCGTTGATATTAACTGTAAATACTACTCTGTCCATTAAGTAGTGAATATTTTTAGCCTGTAAATCACTAGGTTCATCAATACTGTAAGTAATAATATCACAAGTAGCTTCATCAATAATCTTCTGACTCCACTTGTCATCTACATTTATAATACCTGTCTTACACATTTTGAATAATTTAGCCTTAGCAAGGCAATAGTTTTCCATAGTCTTGTGGAAATCCAAATGGTCCTGTGTAAGATTTGTAAAAATACCAATGTTAAAATCAATACCATCAACTTTTTTTAATGCCAAACCATGAGAAGAAACTTCCATAACAAGGTCTTCTACATTTTCGTCAGCCATTAACTTTAATATAGCATTTAAGTCAAGGGTATCTGGAGTTGTACTTGTGGCAAACTTAATATCTCTTTTCTTGCCACCAATTCTAGTTTCAACAGTACCTATAACACCTGTTTTATGTCCTATCGTATTTAAAATAGATTCCATAAAATATGTTGTACTTGTTTTGCCGTTAGTTCCTGTAACACCAATCATATTTAACTTTTTAGATGGGTGTTCATAGAAATTGCCAGCTATAACAGTAAGAGCCTCTCTGCTTTCAGAAACCTTATATACTGTCATATCCTGTGGTAAATTTTCCACATCTTCCTCAACAATAACAGCTCTGCATCCCTTTTCATAAGCTCCACCAATAAAGCTATGACCATCAACCTTCATACCTTTAATAGCTACAAAAAGCACATTACTTTCTGTCTTTCTTGAATCAATGGTAATGCTATTGATTTCCTGTTGCAAATCCCCCTGCAACAATGTACCGGATACGCCATTTAATATATCCTTTAATATCATAAGCTCTCTCCTTTATATATAGGCATAGTAAGCCTAGTATCAGATTTTACTTTTATATTTTATTATACACCATTTTCACAATTATGTATAGACAATAATTTTAGTATTTTGATTTATAACCGTTTTTTCCTTAGGGAACTGTTTAACTACAGTTTTTCCCTCCCCTATAACCTGTAAATTTATATTGTTTTTTGTCAATTCCTGTCTTAATTTGTCTACATTTTGTCCTACATAATTTTCAACAGTAAATGTACCTATGCCTTTCATTTTTTGCTCATTTTCATTGTATATAGGCTCTATACCTAAATATGGCAAAGAATTGGAAAGTATTTCTTTCATTACCGGACCTGCCACCTGTCCTCCATAGTATACCCCTTTTGGTTCATCAATAAGCACCAATGTAATCACCTGTGGTTTTTCAGCCGGAGCAAAGGCACAAAAACTGGCTATATACTTGCCTGAGCGTCTTGGCAATTTTTCACTTGTAGCGGTTTTTCCACCTATTCTAAAGCCGGGAATATACGCCTTATTTCCTGTACCTATTTCTACTACACTTTCAAGAATATTTCTCATAGTGTCAGAGGTCTCTTTTGATAAAATCTGTGTTCCATTTCCATATTCAAACTCTTTTACAATGTTTCCCTTTTCATCACTTAAAGCCTTAGCAACATGAGGTGTAACCAACCTGCCACCATTTATAGATGCCGAAATAGCTCTTATAAGCTGTATTGGTGTAATCTGTAAGGACTGGCCAAAACCCATAGTAGCAAGTTCTACTGGTCCTATTTTATTCTTTTTATACATAATACCAACAGCCTCGCCAGGCAAGTCTACACCAGTTTTTCTATCAAAGCCAAATTTAATAAGGTAGTCATAAAATTGCGAACTGCCCAATCTTTCTGCCACATCCATAAAAACAGGGTTACAACTGTTTTGAACACCTTGTACAAAGGTTTCTGAGCCATGACTTCTAGGAGAACGCCAACACTTGATATATCTTCCACCTACTGTTCTACCGCCACCACAGTTAAAAGTATCATCAGGCTTTACAACTCCAGCCTGTAAACCGGCCGATGAAGTAATAACCTTAAATGTAGACCCCGGCTCATAGGTATCGTTAATATTGAAATTTCTCCACATTTGATTTAAGGCATAGTTTTTATCCTTTACTTCATCCGTAGTATTCAGTTTATAAGGTTCGTTTAAGTTAAAATCCGGTTTACAAGCCATAGCCAGTATTTCTCCATTTTGTGGATTCATCATTATTACAGAACCTCTTTTTGCATTTTTCCCTATAACAGCCTTTTCTAAAGTCTGTTCTGCATACTGCTGTAAATTAATATCTAAAGTCGTAACCAAATTGTAGCCCTCTTTTGCCGGTTTTCTGTCCTGTTCACTATTTTTTAATTCATCGCCCCTACCGTCTGTCTGTGTCAGTATTTTGCCCTTTTCTCCCTTTAAATATTGTTCATACTTAGCCTCAAGACCTATAATCCCCTGATTATCCTTTCCCACAAAACCAATGACGTGGGAAGCTAAATTATTAAAGGGATAAATTCTCTGTATATCCTCGTCCACAACAACACCTTTTAAATTAAGGTCTGCTATTTCCTTGCCCTTAGCCTTATCTACTTTTGTTTTTATACGCATTAAAGCAACTCTTTTGTTTATTTTTTCAAGGGTTTCTGTATAATCTAAGTCCAATTTTTCTGAAAGTATCTTTGCAACCTTTTCAGGTTCTTTAACCTGTGCGTGAATAACACTTATAGCAGAAACACTTTTAGATGTTGCAATAGGTGTATTGTTTCTATCTAATATTTGACCTCTGACAGGAGAAATAAGTCTGTCCCTTGTCTGTTGTTCAAAAGCCAATTTCTGATAAAAAGGTCCTTTAAAATATTGTATGTAAAAAATTCTAAAAATAAGGCATAAAAGCAAAAATTCAAATGCAAAAAGCATAAAAGCTAATCTACGCCTTGATTTTAAGGTCACTCTCTCCATAATATCACCTGTATTTCTTTATATATTATATTATGAAAGAGTTGTGATAATAACAAAAAAGACAGACCCTTTAAGCCTGTCTTAAAAATATAATTTCAAATCCCATTTCTTTAAAGCCTGCATAAGCATTAAAACAATCATAATTTAATGGCAATCCATTTTTATCGCACTGCACAAAAATTTTCATAAAAATCCCTTCTCTTTTAAAAATATATAAAAAATGACAGCCCTAAGACTGCCTTTTCAGAACATCGAAAAACTAAAATTTCTAACAAACTTCTATTCAAAACTCGAGCTTTGCCCAAGTGAATAAAAAATTGAGCCTTAGAAAAGCTCAAACTATCTTTCCTTAATCTCATAATTTTTCAAAGCAATCTGTTTTATCGACAATCTCACACTAATTTCTTTTTCTTATTTTTACTCGGAACATATATACATTCTTCTTTATTATTGCTATTTCATTCATTTTTGTCAACAAAATCTAAAAATTTCAAAAAATTCCTTCATTTTAGTACACCCAAAACTCAAATAGAGGGGGACATTTGATACTTAAGGGGTGAAAGATAAATTTAAAAATAATTATTCCAACTCTAAAAAATGCTAAGTCCACTTGAATTTTTTAATTTGAAAAAAATTTCTAATTTAATTATATTTCTAGTTTTCATGTAATGAGTTGTTAAAAAACTCATTAGTATTTTCAATCACATTATTAATTATTTTTAAAATTTATCTCTCTAAAAAATTATATTAATAAATACGAGGAGTATAAATGAAAAAAAAAATAAATTTAGTAATTAATATTTTTAAAATTTTTAAAAACGTTGTAATTCCTGTTTTTGAATCAAGGAATGTACTACTAATAGTATCACTATTTATCTATATTTTTTCAACACTACTGTTGGCTAAATTTGATAAGTACATAAATAGTTCTAACAAAAAATTAGTATTCCTAACAAGATTAATTATTTTATCTTGTTTTACTATAAGTTTTTTGCTACTACTATGTGTATCCACTCCATTAGACTTAAAAACTTTGCACGAAACTGTCATTGAGTTAAGTAAGTCTTCGGAAAACGACAACTAATAACATACTTAATTATGTTATTTCTAAGGAAATACAACATTAATAGTATCACAAACTAAAAATTTGTGTTGTAAATTTCAATCCAAAACTTGAGTTTTTACTCTAGTGGAGGAAAAATTTGAGCTTAGAAAGGCATAAATTGCCTTTCTTCAAGCTCATAATTTTTATTCAGAGCAATGGTTTTTAGGTCAGGAACCCCATTCTTCAAGACTGCCATTTCCACTACACAAAATCCACAAAAACTGTATTTGCCAAATCTAAACCTTTTCTTGTAAGTCTTATATTATCTCCACACTTTTCCAATAGACCGTCTGAAATATGGGTATTTATTGCTTCTCCGTAAATATCATATATGTCATCGCCATAAAGTTTTTTGAAACTCTTTACATTAATACCCTCATTTCTTCTAAGACCTAAAAACATAAATTCAGAATAAATATCCTCTTTTGTAAGTTCTTCGTTTTCCACTACATAAGTGCCTACAATATAGTCATTCATATTTTCAGTATTTTTAAGTCGATGGTTATTTACAAGGCTTGATGCACCAAGTCCAAAGCCCTTATAATCTCCCCTTATCCAATACACATTATTATGAACCGACTCTTTTCCCTCTTTTGCAAAGTTGGAAATCTCATATTGATGAAAACCTTTTTCATTAAGAAAATCCTGTGCAAAATGGTACATTTCCCTATCCTGTATTTCATTAGGCAAGTTTAAGTCCATATCGTAAAAAGGCGTACCCTCTTCAATAATAAGACTGTAAGCTGAAATATGCTGAGGTTCTAAAGCACATACATTTTCAAGACTCTCTTTCCATTCCTCAAAAGTTTGGTCTGGCAAGTCAAACATCAAATCCACATTTATATTGTCAAAGCCTGCTTTTCTAGCCATAGTATAGGAATGTAAAAACTCCTCAACAGTATGAATTCTGCCTAGTTTTTTCAAGTGATGATTTTGCCAAGCCTGTAAACCAATACTTATTCTGTTAATACCAAAGGACTTATAATCCTTTAATTTTTCTTCTGTCAATGTGCCGGGGTTTGCTTCTATTGTAATTTCACAGTTTTTATCAAAAGTAAACTTTTCAAGGGCAGTAAAAATCTGCCCTATAAAACTACTTTCAATAACCGATGGTGTACCTCCACCAATAAAAATACTTTTAACAACATTGTCAGTTTCAAAAGCCTTTATTTCTCTAACAAGAGAGTCAATATATTCCTGTCTACATTCCATATTTGGAAAACTAAGGAAATCACAGTATTTACACTTGCTTACGCAAAAAGGTATGTGTATATATAATGCTATTTTATTATTCATCATCAAGTTTGAGAACGGACATAAATGCTGCCTGTGGAACTTCCACGCTACCAACCTGACGCATTCTCTTTTTACCTTCTTTCTGCTTTTCAAGAAGTTTCTTTTTACGAGAAATATCGCCACCGTAACACTTAGCAAGTACATCTTTTCTATATGCTGAAATAGTTTCTCTTGCAATTACCTTATTACCAATAGCTGCCTGAATAGGAATTTCAAACTGGTGTCTTGGAATTTCTTTCTTTAACTTTTCAGCCATTTTTCTACCCTTTTCTGCTGCACTATCTTCGTGAACAATAAAGCTAAGGGCATCTACAACTTCTCTATTTACAAGCATATCAAGTTTAACAAGTTTACTTTCTCTATATCCGATTAATTCATAGTCAAAACTTGCGTAACCTCTTGAACGAGATTTAAGAACATCAAAGAAATCGTATATAATTTCATTTAATGGTAATTTATAATTAAGTACGGCTCTTGTAGATTCAATATATTCCATACCTAAATATTCGCCTCGTCTTTGCTGGCAAAGTTCCATAATTGTACCAATGTACTCTGTTGGAAGTATGATTTCAGCCTTTACAATAGGTTCTTCCATTTTAACGATTGTACTTGGGTCTGGTAAATCACTAGGATTAGATAAGTCGAAATGAGTACCGTCTGTTAAATAAACCTTATAAATAACAGATGGAGCAGTTGTAACCAAATCAAGGTTATATTCTCTTTCCAATCTTTCCTGAATAATTTCTAAATGTAATAAGCCTAAGAAACCACAACGGAAACCAAAACCTAAGGCTACAGAAGTTTCTGCCTCAAAGTTAAGAGCTGCATCATTTAACTGTAATTTTTCAAGAGCATCTCTTAAATCCTGATATCTTGAACCGTCTGCTGGGAATATACCACAGTAAACCATTGAATTTACTTTCTTATAACCAGGTAAAGCCTCTTTAACAGGATTATTTGCAAGAGTTACAGTATCACCAGTATGAGTATCTCTTACATTTTTGATACTTGCTGTTAAGTAACCTACATCGCCAGCCTGTAATTTTTCAGTAGGAATAAACTGACCTGCACCAAAAGCACCAACTTCAACAACATCAAATTCCTTGTTAGTTGCCATAAAGCGAACTCTATCGCCCTTCTTTACAGTACCGTCAAAGACACGCATAAATACTATAACACCCTTATAGCTATCATAAAAGCTATCGAAAATAAGTGCCTTTAAAGGAGCATTTTCATCGCCCTCTGGAGCAGGAATATCTTCAATAATCTTTTTAAATACCTGGTCAATATTAATATCAGCCTTTGCTGAAATAAGAGGTGCATCTTCTGCATCAAGACCAATAACATCTTCAATTTCAGCCTTTACTCTATCTGGGTCAGCACTAGGTAAATCAATTTTGTTAATAACTGGAACTACTTCAAGGTCATTGTCTAAAGCAAGATAAACATTTGCCAAAGTCTGTGCCTCTACACCCTGAGCAGCATCTACTACAAGTATAGCACCATCACAAGCAGCCAAACTTCTTGATACCTCGTAATTAAAGTCAACATGGCCCGGAGTATCAATTAAGTTAAGTGTATATTCCTGTCCGTCTTCTGCCTTATAAATAAGACGAACAGCCTGTGCCTTAATTGTAATACCTCTTTCTCTTTCAAGGTCCATATTATCAAGAACCTGTGCCTGCATTTCTCTCTCTGTCAAAAGACCAGAACGCTGTATAAGTCTATCAGCTAATGTAGACTTACCATGGTCAATATGGGCTACAATGCTAAAGTTTCTAATTCTCGATTGTCTATCAGAACTCATATATATTCTCCTTACTAAATTTCTCTATACATACTTGCCCACTATTATAACATATTAACCACCTTAAAAGCAATTAATATGAAAAAAGTTTTCAAACTTTGTAAAAATATTTATATAAAACTATTGACAAATTATATTTATGGTGGTACAATGTATTTACAAACGGAGGTGAAGGTATGGCAAATAGTGTATACAGCATAGTCCTCAATGATGCTGTTGTTGAAGCGATAGACCGACTAGCTTACCAAAATGGTACGAACAGGTCTAGTATGATTAATAGGATATTGGCAGAAAGAGTGTCATACACAACTCCTGAACAGAGAATAAGGAATATTTTAGGCTATGTAGAAAAGAGCCTTGATTCCACAGAACTGTTTCAGATTTTAATGAATACGGGAGATTCCTCCCTTAACATTAAAAGCCCTTTTAAATACAAATATAACCCTAGTGTTAAGTATCAAGTAGTTCTTAACAAAGGTGGAAGTAACAAAAAAGGCGAATTAAGAGTGACAATGCGAACTCAGAACTCCACCCTTTTAGAGGAATTGGATAAGTTCCTTAATGTATGGAGTGCCATAGAACTTAAATACCTTGACGGAAAAATGCCTTGTGAATTATCATTTACAATTTCCAAGGGTAAATATGTTCGTGAGTTATATCTGCCAACTGACCAATATGATGAAAACACTATTGGTAGTTTAATAACAGCATATATCGAAAACTTTGATAGTGTAATGAAATTTTATTTTGATACAAATGATTCGACGAAAGCCGAAAAAATGTATCTTAAAAACCTTGAAAAAGCAGACTATATTATTTAGGGGGTTTGTTTATGAATTTAGAGAAATTTACACAGAAATCATTAGAGGCTTTACAGCTTGCCCAAAGTCTTGCTGCAGAGCATAACAACACCCAAATAGAAGAATGTCATCTTTTATATGCAGTAATTGCTCAAGACGGTGGCATTGGTGCAGAAATATTCAGAAAAATGGGTGTTGATGTAAATCAGCTTGCTTTTGATGTAAAACAGGCAGTTTCTTCTCTCCCTGGCGTTACTGGTTCAGGCGTAGAACAAGGAAAAATATATATTTCAGCTGATGTAAACACAATTCTTGCAAAGGCTGAAAGTATCGCATCTTCTATGAAAGATGAATATGTAAGTACAGAACACATTATTCAGGCTATTATCGAAAGTCCTGATACAAAAGTAAGTGGAATATTAAAGAAACACAATATCAGAAAACCAGAGTTTTTAAAGGCTATGAAAGAGATTAGAGGTAATACTAGAGTGACAACAGACAGACCAGAATCAACTTATGAAGCTCTTACAAAATACGGTCAAGACCTTGTTTCTCAAGCTGAAAAAGGCAAACTTGACCCTGTTATTGGTAGAGATACAGAAATTAGAAATGTAATCAGAATACTTTCAAGAAAAACTAAAAACAACCCTGTTCTTATTGGTGAACCTGGTGTTGGTAAAACAGCTATTGTTGAAGGTCTTGCAATGAGAATTGTAAAAGGCGATGTACCAGACAACTTAAAGGACAGAAGAATTTTCTCACTTGATATGGGTGCATTAATTGCTGGTGCTAAGTACCAAGGCGAGTTTGAAGAAAGATTAAAAGCCGTTCTTCAGGAAATTAAGAAATCAGACGGCAAGATTATCATGTTCATTGATGAGTTACACACTATTGTAGGTGCTGGTAAAGGTCAGGGTGCCATGGACGCCGGCAACTTGTTAAAGCCTATGCTTGCAAGAGGCGAGCTCCATTGTATTGGTGCTACAACACTTAATGAATACAGACAGTACATTGAAAAAGATGCAGCCCTTGAAAGGCGTTTCCAGCCTGTTATGGTAAATGAGCCTACAGTTGAGGATACAATTACTATTTTAAGAGGCTTAAAGGAAAGATACGAACTTTACCACAATGTAACTATTCAAGATAATGCCATTATAGCAGCTGCTACACTTTCTGACAGATATATTACTGACAGATTTCTTCCAGATAAGGCTATTGACCTTATTGATGAGGCTTGTGCTACTATAAAGACAGAAATGAATTCTATGCCAACTGAATTGGACGAAATTAATCGTAAGATTATGCAGCTCCAAATTGAGGAAATGGCACTTAAAAAAGAAGACGACAAGCTTTCTAAGGAAAGACTTGAAAAAATCCGCAAGGAACTTTCTGAACATCGTGAAGAATTTAATGCTTTAAAAGCTAAATGGGAAAACGAAAAGAAAGACATTGACAGCGTTTCTGAAATTAAGCAGAAGATTGATGACATTAATCATCAAATAGAAATTGCTCAGAGAAATTCTGACTATGCAAAAGCTAGTAAACTTATGTATGAAGAATTACCTAAGTTAAAGGCACAGCTTGAAAATGCCAATGAATCAGCCGAAGACAAGGACAACAAGCTTCTTCGTACAAAAGTTACAGAAGAAGAAATCGCTATGATTGTTGGTCGTTGGACTGGTATCCCTGTTTCTAAGCTTATGGAAAGCGAAAGAAAGAAACTCCTTGACCTTGATAAAATTCTCCACAAGAGAGTTATTGGTCAGGACGAGGCAGTTCAGACTGTTACTGATGCCATTATTCGTTCAAGAGCTGGTATACAGGACCCTAACAGACCAATAGGTTCATTCTTGTTCTTAGGTCCTACTGGTGTAGGTAAAACAGAGCTTGCAAAAGCCCTTGCTGAGGCACTTTTTGATGATGAACGAAACATTGTCAGAATTGATATGAGTGAATATATGGAGAAATATTCTGTGAGCCGTCTTGTGGGAGCTCCTCCAGGATATGTAGGTTATGAAGAAGGCGGTCAGCTTACAGAGGCTGTAAGAAGAAAACCATATTCAGTAGTCCTCTTTGATGAAATTGAAAAGGCTCACCCAGATGTTTTCAATATACTTTTACAGGTACTTGATGACGGTAGAATTACAGACTCACAGGGTAGAACTGTAGACTTTAAGAATACAATTATTATCCTTACTTCTAACTTAGGTTCTAGCTTTATACTTGACGGTATTCAGCCAGACAACACTATTAGCGAAGAAGCCAGAGAACAGGTTAGCAACTTACTTAAATCACAGTTTAGACCTGAATTCCTTAACAGAATTGATGAAATTGTATTCTACAAACCATTAGCTAAAACTGAAATTACTAGCATTGTTGACCTTATGCTCCACTCTCTCGAAAATAGACTTGCCGACAAGCAACTTAAACTTGAGGTAACTCCTAGTGCTAAGGACTTCATTATAGACAGCGGTTATGACCCTGTTTACGGTGCAAGACCTTTAAAGAGATTTATACAGAGCCATATTGAAACACTTGTTGGTAGAATGATAATTGCAGAAGACCTTGCCCCAGATACTACAATCGTTGTAGATTATAACGGCAATAAGTTGGTTGCAAGTAGTAAGTAAGAAGTCAGGACTATCTAAAATGTCTTGGTTTTAATAAATTCTCCTTAATAGATAAGGCGTGGAAATTAATCCACGCCTTATTTTTTTACTTATCTACTTTCCAAATAAATATCCTTTCTAAATTCTTTCACTACCATAACTACACAAATTACTCCAGCAAAGAAATCGGCAACAGGTCCTGAATACATTACACCGTCTATACCTATAAACAACGGAATTACTATAAGCAAAGGCAAAAGGAAAATAATCTGTCTTGTAAGAGATAGGAATGTACCTATCTTTGGTTTACCTATTGATGTAAAGAAATTTGAAGTTATTGGTTGCATAAAGTTTATAAAAGTAAAAAACAAGAATATATGGAAATAATTAATTGCAAATGTATAGTATTCCTCTGAACCATTTCCAAAAATAGATATAATCTGGCGAGGTACTAACTGGAAAAGCAAAAATGCCACAATAGCCAATGCAAAGCCACATTTTATAGCAAATGTATAAGCTGTTTTAACCCTTTTATATTTTTTTGCACCATAATTGAAACTGGTTATAGGCTGAAGTCCTTGTGATATGCCAATAACAAAGGACATAAACACCTGATTTACCTTTGTTATAATACCTGCACAAGCAATAGGAACAGCCTCTCCATAAACAGAAATTGAACCATAGTATTTCAATGACTTATTCATAACTATTTGTACAACCATCATAGCCAACTGATTACTGAAAGGAGCAGTTCCAAGAGAAATTATCCTAGAAATTATCTTTTTACTAACTCTTAAATGTTCCTTGCCAACTACTACTGTTTTACAATGGCTTAAACACCATATTACCATTATAGCTGACAATATCTGACCTATAATTGTTGCAAGAGCTGCCCCTCTCATTCCCATATTAAGTCCAAAAACAAAAAGAGCATCTAAAAATGTATTTATAATTGCACCAGTTAAATTGCAAATCATACTTACTTTTGGTCTACCGTCTGCACGAATTAAATGCCCTCCACCAGTTGTCAATATAAGAAATGGAAAACCAAAGGCAATAACACCTGTATAAGTTTTTGCATAATCTAAAACATTATTCGGCGAACCAAAGAAATGCAATAAAGGTTCAAGAAACATTAATGTAATTACACATAAAACAATGCCACAGCTAAAAAGCATAACAGCTGAATTACCCAAATAGTAAACAGCTTTTTTCTTTTCTCCTGCCCCCATAGAAATATTAAAAGCTGATGCTCCACCTATGCCAAACAAAAGTGCAATAGCAACACAGGATATAGACAAGGGGAATGAAATATTTGTAGCTGCATTACCCAACTCTCCAACACTATGACCAATGAAAAACTGGTCAACTATATTGTAAAGAGAACCTACAAGCATAGCTATAATACTGGGGACTGCAAATTGAAAAAGCAATCCCTTTTCTGATTTATAGCCTAAGGGATTTTTTATTTGTTTTTCTTCTGTTGTATTCATATTTCCTCCTTTATATTTTCAATAGCCATTAATAAAAGTCTTTTAAGCTCTTTTTCCTCTTTATCAGACATATTTTTCGTAACTATACCGTTCCATTTTTCTATAGATTTTTTAATTGGTTCAATAGCCTGTTTTCCCTTTTCTGTTAAAAAAACTCTGTTACACCTTTTATCTACTTCATCTTTATTTTTCTCAATTAATCCCTTATCTATAAGAGATTTTATAATTCTGGCTACTGCACCCTTATCAATACCAAGGTCATTTACTATTTCATCTTGAGTTATACCATCGCCACAACTTAGTTTAAATATAACTGGATATTCTGACGATGTAATATTGTAGATTTTTAATTCTTTAGTGTAAAAAGATTGAGATTTTCTATGTATTACAGCCGTCAATTTGCCTATTCTGTTATTTTCCATAATCCCCTCCTATTTTCGAAAACATTTTACCACAAATTAGTTGACTAATCAACTAATTTTATTCAGAACAAATTAACTTTATTAATTTGTGGCTTGATATATCAAGCCATCGGATTTATCTTTCCGATTCACTATTATAAAAAAATTCCTCGTAATTAAACGAGGAATTTCAGAATTATTTAATTCGAACTCTTACAGTAGTTCCACTTTCTACCTTTACATTTGCCGATGGCATCTGTACATAAACCTGATTACCTGTAGATGTAGTGGTCTTTGTCTTGTCAGACTTACTTGTGTCTGTATCTGACTTTTCTTCTGTAGTAGTTTCAACATCTTCAAGTGGGTCATGAGTAGTTGTTTCAATAGCATAAGTTTCCTTTTCATCTGAATTAGAATTGCTATCGTCAGCTACACTACACTTAAATCCAGATGATTCCAACATACGCTTAGCATCACTTGCACTAAGTCCCGTAACATCAGGAACTGGCACAAGAGTTGTTTTTCCACTATTTGAAAGGCTTAACAACAACTTACTTGGTTTAGCTTTAAGCTGTGTACCTCCTGCTGGAGATTGCTTTGCAATAGTATCACCAGAACCAATAACCTCAAAGTCAATACCCTCATCAATAAGAGTTTCAATAGTTGATTTAAGGTTAGATTTTGTATAATCCTTAACAGTATAATTCTGTGCTGTATCAACTTTAGCTATACCAGATTTTCCATCATTATCTGGTGGAATAGCCTCATAATTTATAATCTTCTCTAAAAGAGTTTTCATCATAGGAACTGGAGTAGCTGCACCACCCACATCACTATAATTAGCTGGTTTATGAATAAGTGTAAGACAAATTATATTAGGGTCTTCAATAGAGTGATAAGCAATAAATGAAAGTGTGTACTTCTGCTTACTTCTATCGCCCTGCTGTGCTGTACCAGTTTTACCACCAAAAGCGTAACCCTGTATAGCAGCCTTTTTACCAGTACCCTCTGTAAATACATCTTCCATAGCTGTTCTTACGAAATCTGAAGTTTCCTTTGAAACAACTGACCTTACAACCTGTGGAGAATTTTCCTTAACAATATTACCGTCATTGTCAACTACCTGTGATACAACATATGGTCGCATAAGTTTACCACCATTTATGATAGATGAAAATGCTGTAATAGCCTGAATAGGGGTACAGTTAAAGCCCTGACCGAAAGAACTTGTTGCCATTTCAGCTGAATGAAGATTTGATAAAGAGTATAAAAGATTAGAAGCACTTGCCTCGTTAGGTAAATCTATACCTGTCTTTTCACCAAAACCAAAATCGTGCTGATACTGTAAATACTTTTCTGCACCTAACTTTGTAATAATTTCCATCATACCAATGTTACAAGATTGAGCAAGAACACCAGTAAGACTTAATGTACCATGACCATTTCTGTTGTGACAATGGATTTCATAGTCTGCAATCTTCTTAACACCACCGCAGTAGAAAGAATCTGTAGACTTTATTACGCCTTCTTCAAGAGCCATAGCCACTACAATAGGCTTATAAATAGAACCTGGTTCAAAGGTATCTGTAATAGCAAAGTTTTTCCATGCCTTGTTTGCCAAATCGTTTTTCTGCTTGTCGGTCATTTTATCCCAAGTAGATGAAATATTAGTTTTACCTAAATCAGTAAGTTTCATTGGGTCATTTAAGTCAAAGCTAGGATACTGTGCCATAGCATATATTTCGCCAGTTTTTGGATTCATTACTATAGAATCTGTATATTCTGGGTCATAGGCATCGTAGGCAGTTTTACATACATCTTCTGCAAACTGCTGTATGTTTGCATCAAGAGTTGTTACCAACTTGTTACCCTTAACAGGGTTTTCTCTCTGGGTAACAATAGAACCGTTTCTTTCATAAGTTCTAAATGTTCTACCTGGAATACCTGTCATATCATCATTGTAAACAGACTCAATACCCCAAGACGCCTCGCCTCTTGTAAAGCCAATTACCTGTGCTGCAAGAGTACCATGTGGATAACTTCTCTTTGTATCCTGTTCAGCATAAAGCCAGTTACAGTTAAGGTCATTTATTTTTCTACCTACACTAATAGGAACTTTCTTAGCAAGTATGAAGTAGTGTGTATCCTTAGCCGGTTTTTTATTTGCATCAAGGGCTACATAACTTCTTATTGTTTCAACAGGAATACCAACAATCTTATTTATGTTGTTAATTGTTTCTTCTTGCTTGTCCTGTTTCTGTTCCACCATAAGACGCACATCAAGTATAATGTTAAATACAGTTTCGCCTACAGCAAGAGGTTCGCCATTTCTATCTACAATATCCCCTCTGTTAGGACTTACAATTTTGTCCTGTATTCTATTTACCTGATTGTAAATAGCAGATTTTTCATAATCTTTTCCGTCAGCCTTAATAGCAAAAACTCTATAAAGACCTACATATGAAAGAAGTATAACAAAAACCAAAAGCATACACAAAAGCCTACCTGTAACATTGGTAGGCTTTGTAGTATGTGCTTTTGCCTTTGGTCTTGAATTATTAATTTTATTAGCCATAATTATCAACCCTCAAAAATTCTCTGTATCTTAGACCAAACTTTACTTAAATAACTTTCGTTAGCATTACTTTGGCTATACTGAACTGTATAGCTTTCTTTTGGCACTTTAATGTGCATAATCTGATATTCTGCCGGTTTTTGTAATCCCAGTTTTACAGCCTCATTTTCGATTTTCTTCAAATCAAGGCTTTCTTCAATACTGTTTTCCAAAAACATATTTTCTTCCTGTAGCGTTGCCACCTGTTCCTGCATACCAACTATACTATCTCTCTTTGTACTATTAGATGCAAAAACAATTAAGTTGACCAAAGCCATAGTAAACAACAATGCAATAGTTCCGTAAGTCTTAACAAGACTTAAAGGAGCTACCTCTCTAGCTCTGGCAAAAACAATTCTTCTCTTAGGCTTACGAGGAGCAGATACTCCTGCATCTGTTGCATAATCAAGTGCTTCAGATGTATAGTTATATCTATTACTGCTGTAATATCCTCTTTCAGCATTATTCATTCCATAGTTAGAATAATTTCTACTTCCATAATTTCTGGAGCTGGAATATGTATTTCTGCCATATCTTGTTGAGGAGGAATTTCGTGAAGAATAAGTATTTCTTGTGGCAGGTCTTGTCTTTACTGTATTTCTGCCATTATTCCTCATACTTATCCCTCCTTTCTTTTTTCTCATTATAATTTTTCTACAATACGAAGTTTTGCACTTCTTGAACGATGATTTACCTCTAACTCCTCTTTAGACGGAGCAATAGGCTTTCTTGTAATGACTTTTACTTTAGGCTTTTTGCCACATACGCAAATAGGGAAATCTCTTGGGCAAGTACAAGGATTTTCCAAATTTCTAAAGACATTTTTAACTATTCTGTCTTCAAGAGAGTGGAAAGTAATAATACATATTCTTCCACCAGACTTTAATATATCTACCATACTGTTAATGGTATCTTCTAATATTCCCAATTCATTATTTACTTCTATTCTGATTGCCTGAAAAGTACGCTTTGCCGGATGTGGTCCGTCAGCTCTCGCACCCTTTGGTACAGCCTTTTTAATAACTGAAACTAATTCGAAAGTAGTTTCAATAGGCTTAATTTCTCTTTCCTGAACAATAAACTGAGCTATTCTCTTTGCCCATCTTTCTTCCCCGTATTCCCTTATAATACGGTTAAGCTCGTCCATAGAATACTCGTTGACAACCTTATAAGCAGACAAAGGACTACGAATATCCATTCTCATATCAAGAGGTGCATCATGATTATATGAAAAACCTCTTTCTGCCTCATCTAACTGATGTGAAGACACACCTAAGTCTAATAAAAAGCCGTCAACACTTTCTTGACCTAAATCAAGACTTTCAATTATATTTTCAATATTTGAGAAATTGTCGTGAACATACTTTACATTTGTATAATCCTTTAATCTTTCTGACGCTGCTGCAATAGCATTACTATCCTGGTCTATGCCAATAAGCATACCCTTGTCAGAAAGTCTTTTAACTATTTGAGAGGAATGTCCCCCTCCACCTAGTGTGCAATCAACATACACACCATCAGATTTTATATTAAGTCCCTCTATACATTCGTTAAGAAGTACAGAAACATGTTCAAAATTCATTTTCTCAAATCCTTATAATCCAAATTCAGCCATATCCTCAAACAGGCTTTCATCAACAGGGTCGGAATTGTATTCTTTCCATTTTTCCCTGCTCCATATTTCAGCTCTATCGTTGCACCCGATAGAAACTATTTCTTTTTCCAATCCTGCAAACTCTCTCAAAGTTTGGGATAATGTAATTCTGCCATTATTATCTGGCACACATTCCATAGCACCAGAAGTATAATAACGCACTATTCTTCTAGCATTAGGATTTGTTAGTGGCAGTTTAGATAGCTTTTCTTGCAGTTTTTCCCAACCTTCAGTAGTGTAAACAAACAAACATCCGTCATTTCCTTTAGTGATATAAAAACAATCACCAAGAATATCACGGAATTTAGCTGGCAAAATAACTCTGCCCTTTGAGTCAATATTATGATTATATTCCCCTATAAACATAACAACACCACTCTCTAGTTATGTAAAACCACTTTCCACCACTTTCAACCACTTACATAATATAATAATACATTTCGGGCAAAATTACAAGTGTAAATTTATTAACATTTACTTCAGGAATATAGTAATTATGCTGAATTTTCGACATTTTTCTACTTTTAAAATCCCATTTCAAAAGCACCAAAAACAGCCTAAATACAGTATATCACACCTTTTTTTACTTACACAGGGATTTTAACATTTCTTAAAAAACAAGTAATACTTTAGTAATATTTATTTTCCATACAATAATTTTGTTAATTATTAATAATTTTCATTTACATAACCCAAAGGTAAATTGTATATAATCACAACCAACATTACACTTATGTTACACCTACAATACAACCTCTTATCAATTTTGACTTTAATATGTAATATGCTTTCCCTTATTTTCCTAAATTTATAACAATTTTGTAATATATTTTATTTTTTATCAGAAAATGAAACAATTTCAAATAAATTCTTTTTGCCCCTGTTTTTTAACAACTTTATTTATATTTTATACGGAAATTACCAAGCCCTTTCATTTTTTAATCATAAAATTAGCCTGTTTAACATCTAATACATTAAAAGGAGGTTTTTATATTGTTAAAAAAAATTATAGCAACAACTCTGTTACTTGTACTTACACTTAATTCAACAGCTTTCTCTGCCACAGCTCCAGATATAGATGCAAAAGCCTCTCTGCTTATGGAGGCATCTACTGGTAAAATATTATCACAGCAAAACTCTGACACAGCACTTCCTCCTGCCAGTGTTACAAAGGTAATGACATTACTTTTAATATATGATGCCGTACATAATGGAAAAATTAAGTGGACAGATAATGTCACTATATCTGAGCATGCTGCTAGTATGGGTGGTTCTCAAATTTTTCTTGAGCCAAATGAAGTACAAACTGTAGAAGTTCTTACAAAATCTATAGCTATTGCGTCAGCTAATGATGCAGCCGTTGCTATGGCTGAATTTATTGGAGGTAGTGAAGACGCTTTTGTTGAATTAATGAACCAAAAGGCAAAATCTCTGGGTATGAAAACTGCTCATTTTGAAAATGCTTGTGGACTTGATACCGACAACCACCTTTTAAGTGCAAAGGATATTGCCATAATGAGTAGAGAACTTATTACCAAATATCCCGAAGTAACAAAATACACTACAACATGGCAAGACACAATCACACATACAACAAAAAAAGGTACAACTGAATTTGGACTTACAAACACAAACAAACTTTTAAAGTGGTATAACAACGCTACAGGGCTTAAAACCGGCTCAACTGGAAAAGCTCTTTACTGTCTGTCTGCAACGGCTAAAAAAGACGGTATGGAGCTTATAGCCGTTATTATGGCAGCACCAGACCCTAAATTAAGATTTAGAGAGGCTATACAGCTTTTAGACTTCGGTTTTGCTAATTATAAACTAATACATGGTAAAAAAGTTGGAGAAGAAATAACTGATGTTCCTATTTATAAAGGAGAAAAAGACACCGTAAAAGCCGTAGTACAAAGAGAATTTACAACTCTTGCCAATAAGGGTTCAAAAGCTGAATTGACGACTAAAACAGAAATTATACCATCTGTTCAAGCCCCTGTAGCAAAGGGAACTAAATTGGGAGAATTGGTATATTACATAGGAAATAAGGAAATGGGTAGAGTAAATTTAATATCCAAAGACGCAGTAAATAAGGCTAATTTAGGCACTATGTTTCAACGATTGACTTATTTATGGTTTAGATAGAAAAAGGCTGACTAGCATTTGCTAGTCAGCCTTTAGTGAATCGGAAAGATATATCCGATGACTTGTTTACAAGTCACATTTTGCAAAGCAAAATGTTCTGAATAATGAACCGAAAGATTAATCGGTCACACAAAGTGTGACTTTCAACGAAGTTGAAAGTTCTGACCGTTGAATCGGGAAGATTAACCCGATTACTTGTTTACAAGTCATACGAAGTGTGGCTTTCAACGAAGTTGAAATTTCTGAATACATCTAAGCTACACTATTTTATTGTGGACCACCGTAAGGTACAAGTTCGCCACTACCTAATGTATGAGTTTCGCCCTGAAGGAAATCATTTAATGGGTTATTCATATTGTAGTAAAGAATATTACCAGCAAGGTCAAGGTTATTAAATGCTGTATCTTCAAGTTCGAGAGCATCTACATAACTTGTGTTAGTAAGTGTAAGTTTTGCATCTGTAGCAAGTTTTACATTTACAACCTGACGGCTATCTACATCAATAGCACCCTTGTATGATGAACCACTACCAATGTTAAGATTTACCTTTGTATTGTAATCTGGAGTAATATCCCCTGTAAGTTCCTGATTTTTCAAAGTAATATTAAGTGTTGAGCCCTTTGACTGCTTAACGCCGTTACTAACATTGTCAAAAACAGAGTCACAAGTAATATCAGAATTTGAAATAACAACATCTGCTACGCAATCTGTAAGCTGTAAAAGAGGAGCTTTATTTGTTGAAATAGTAGACTCATCAATATTAATATTTGTTGAGTTTGTATTTGTATCGTCTACTTCGCCCTTACTAACTTCATTACCAGCTATAACAATAGGAGTAACGCCCTTATCAGTTACTTCTAACTTAGAACCGTTAGACATTTCAAATGTAGAACCACCTAAAAGTGAAACAGATGAGAACTTACTAGTTGCTATTGTAGACTTATCTAATTCAAGAGTACCACCCTTAACAACTGCACCAAACATTGTAGTAATCTTACCATCTGACTTTATTGTACTGTCTTTAAGTGTTACCTTTGATGTACCGTCAATATTTAAAGTATTTGCTTCACTAGCTGAAACTGTAGAATTTTCTACATTAGCTCTACCATTGTCTGAAACAACAATAGCGTCATAACCATAAGATTTAACAGTTGAACCAAATACACCAAGTGTACCATTAGCCATCTTTAAAACGCTGTCTTTCTGAGAAGCAAAGTCTATTGTACAATTTGTAAATGACGCATCTTCTCCGTCATAAGCCTTTGATTCTGTTACAGCAGTCTTCTTGTAATCATTACCCTGAATTTCCTGTTCTGCGTTCTTTTCAGCTTCTTCTTTATCCTTTTTAGCCTGTTCCTTATCGGCAATCATTTCCTTAGCTGTATCTATGTATGAACAAGTTTTGCTGAAAATAGTAGCCATTTCTGCTCTTGTCATAGTATCGTTAATGTTAAGTTTTCCGTTACTACCACTTACGATACCCATTTTTGTAAGTGTACCAGCAGCAAGCTGTAATTCAACATTGTTAAGTGTATCGCTGTCGCTATACATTGAGCAGTCAGTTGTACCATTACCAAGAATATAGTTCTGGTTTAAAAGACCTCTGTAAATGTAAAGCATAGCGTCGCCTCTTGTAATTGGGCTATCTGGGAAGAAAGTATTTGAATTATCAAAAATACCATTACCTGTACAGTTAATAATATACTGATGATAATAAGAATTTTGGTCTACATCTACATAGCCAAATGCAATTTTAGATGCTTCCTTTAATTCAAAAGTCTTGCTAAGGAAGATAGCAAAATCCCCTCTTGTAATTGTTCCACCTGGGTTAAATTTATTGTTACCAACACCAGAAGCAATTTTTCTTGATGCAATATCGTCTACAAACTGAGCTGACCAACCATAGCTATTCTTATTTACATCAGAGAAGTATATAGAATTGCCAGTTGAATTAGAAGAAATTACATTTATTTTTGTGCTACTATCTGCACTACCAATAGTAGTAGTTTCAGTATCTTCTTCAGTAGTTTTTTCTGTTGTACTTTCCTTTGTAGTTACTTCTTTATTTGCACTACCCTCTGTTTTAAGACCAGTTGAGCTTTTCTGTTCTTGTGTTGTAGTTTCAGTTTCTGCCCCTGCACCTACAGAAGATGTTTTTGTAGATGTTCCCATAGATTTAGTCTTACCATAACAGCTAATTGAGCCTAAAGCCATAGCAAGGCATAAACACGCTGATACAGAAAGATTTAAAAACTTTTTCATTTATTTATCCTCCTATCAATATACATTTTCTTTCACTTAAAAACATTGTCGCATAAATACCTATTTTTTGCAATAGATTTTACATTAAATTTTTATTTAAAATTTGATTTATATAGCATTTTTGCCAAATATATGGTACTATTTATCCATATTATGTTTAAGGAGGAAAAATAATGAAAAAATTATTCTCTACAATTGTAATTTCTGCTCTATTATGTGTAAATACATTTGCCACACCAGTAGTTGTAAACTCAGAACCAGCCACATTTGAAAAACCTGTTATTATAAGACAGAGTACAAGTTTTCTTTCATTGCGTGAAATTGCCTCTAATCTTTTAGACAATGTAAATTTACAATGGAATGCTGAAAACAAAACAGCTATACTTACATCAAATAATATTACTGTGCAAGTTCCTATTGGAACAAATTACATAATTGTAAATGACAATACAAGGCCTATTGACGCCAATAATTCACAGGTAACAAGTTTTATTGAAAACGGAACCACTTATGTTCCTATTCGCTGTATTGCAGAGTCTTTTGGTTATGTTGTAAACTATAGTGACAATACTATATATGTTTCAAATAAAGACACACAAAATTCAACACTTCCTCAATTTTCAGAAATGAAACAGGGAGAAACTATAGCTACTATGCACACATCAATGGGAGATATTGTATTCAGATTTTTCCCACAATATGCCCCAAAGGCTGTAGAAAACTTCCTTACCCACGCAAAAAATGGCTATTACAACAATGTGGAATTTCACAGAGTTATAAACAATTTTATGATACAGGCCGGCGACCCTACAGCAACAGGTGCAGGTGGCGAAAGTATATGGAACAAGCCTTTTGAAAACGAAGTTACTTTAGATTTGAGAAACTTCAGAGGTGCTTTATGTATGGCAAATGCCGGTCCAGATACTAATGGCAGTCAGTTCTATATTGTACAAAATAAAAATGTGGGAAATATGTTTGACAGTATTGATAGTGCAAAAAATGAAATATATTACAGCAAAGACGGAAAACAAATTACTGTAGGACAGGCATTTTCTGATGATATAATAGAGCTTTACAAGAAATACGGTGGTTACCCTAGTCTTGATATGGGTTATACAGTATTTGGTCAAGTAATAGACGGTATGGATATTGTAGACAAGATTGCATCAACAAAAACAGACGATTTTAACAAGCCTGTAGAAAAGGTAGTTATACAATCTATTGATGTAACAGAATATAAATAAATACATATCACAACAAATTCAATTTGCCATAAGATACAAAAAGAGACTCTCCACTTTTTAAGTGGAAAGCCTCTTTTTTATTTATCTAGGGGAAATTATTAATGACAAAGAACACACAACTATTTTTAGCCTTCAATAGCTACATAATTCTTCTTTTCAATCTCTGGTTTCTTTTCTTTCTTAGGTACTTCAAGTTTCAAGATACCATGCTTAAATGAAGCCTTAATATCTTCCTGAGTTACGGCATCGCCTACATAGAAACTTCTTCTGCAATCGCCGGCATATCTTTCTCTACAAATGTATTTAGAGTTCTTTTTATCTTCCTTATCCTCGTCAAGACCCTTAGCAGCCTCTACAGTAAGATAACCATTTTCCAAAGAAACCTTTACTTCGTCTTTTGTAAATCCAGGTAAATCCATATACAATTCGTAACCCTCATCATGTTCCTTAATATCGGTATTCATAATGTTTTTACCTCTATGACCGTAAAGCTTCTTTTCAGCCTTTCTCATATCTCTGTTAAACCAAGTATCATCAAAGAAATCATCAAATAAACCGTTAGTAAAAATGTTAGACATTAACATAAACTCACTCTCTTTCTTATTCTTCAAAACAATAACTTTAAATCAACTATAAATCAGCCCTCAATAGGAATATACTTCTTTTCCTCTACTTGTGGCTTTGGTTCAATCTTTGGTACAAACATCTTCAAAGTACCATTTTCAAATTTAGCCTTTATATCCTCCTGAGTAATATCATTACCTACATAAAAGCTTCTGTTTGCTGTACCATAATATCTCTCTCTACGAATGTAGTTGCCCTTTTCATCTTTTTCATCATTATTACTGTGAGAAGTAGCTTCTACTGTTAAATAACCATCTTTCAACTCTGCGTGAACATCTTCTTTATGCACACCTGGAATATCCATTGTAATCATATAACCTTTTTCATTTTCTTCTACATCAGTATTCATAAATGTACTTGAATTATTTGAAGTTTCAAAAGGTTCAATAAAATCATTTAAAAAACTTTCTCCAAAAATACTAGGCATCAACATAAGTCATCCTTCTTTCTATAATCATAAGCCGAATTTTTTATATCGAACCCGGAGCGTTTTGGAAATCAAAATAGACACAAACCAACGGGAACAACTTTCACATCAATAGGTGTCTTCATTCTTTCCTTTTCCTTTGTTCTGACTGTATTATAGCACTCTTGTTAGCACTCGTCAATAGTGAGTGCTAATAATTCATAATTTCTTCATAATTTTATTTATAACATATAACATAACAATAAAAAAGCCCACTCAAACTACAAAAGTAGTCTGAATGGACTTAGTTATAGTAATAGTATTATCTACCTTTTACCTTTAATCTTGTCATAGCTCTTGACAAGGCAGCCTGTGAATGATTGTATTCCAAAATACTCTGTTTCTGACGCATAGCTTCCTCGGCTCTAATCTTAGCCTCCTCAGCACGCCTTGCATCAATTTCTTCTGGGTATTCTGCAGTATCAACAATAACTTCCACCTGTTCAGGCTTAATTTCAGCAAAGCCCTGACCTACGGCGATAATATTTTGTTTACCATTTGCAGTAAATCTACATTCGCCACTAACAATGGCTGTAACCATTGGTTCATGGTCTGCAAGAACACCGTGTTCGCCATCTATTGCTGGCAATACAATACTTTCGCAAGGGCCAGAATAGAAACTTCTATCACAGGTTGTTATTTTAAGATTAAATTCTTTTGCCATAAGTCACACCTCTTTCGGCATTATGCCTCCATTGTTTTAGCCTTTTCAATGACATCTTCAATAGTTCCAGCAAAGAGGAAAGCAGCTTCTGGATATTCGTCCATATCGCCATTAATAATAGCCTTAAAGCCTCTAATAGTTTCCTTTAATGGAACATACTTACCTTTGATACCTGTAAAGACTTCACCAACAGAGAATGGCTGAGAAAGGAATTTCTGAATTTTTCTTGCTCTATAAACTGTAAGTTTATCTTCATCGTCAAGTTCTTCCATACCAAGGATACCAATAATATCCTGTAATTCCTTATATCTCTGTAAAATTTCCTGTGTCTGTCTTGCTACTGTATAGTGTTCCTCGCCTACTACATCAGGTTCAAGAATACGAGAAGTTGATTCCAATGGGTCAACTGCTGGGTAAATACCCTGTTCAACAATCTTTCTTGAAAGAACTGTTGTTGCATCAAGGTGAGCGAAAGTAGTAGCAGGAGCAGGGTCTGTAAGGTCATCAGCAGGAACATAAACGGCCTGAACTGATGTAATAGAACCATCTTTAGTAGATGTAATTCTTTCCTGTAAAGCACCTACTTCGTTAGCAAGTGTAGGCTGATAACCTACGGCTGAAGGCATACGGCCAAGAAGTGCTGAAACTTCTGAACCAGCCTGTACATATCTAAAAATATTATCAATGAATAAAAGCACATCTTGATGCTGTTTATCTCTGAAGTACTCAGCCATTGTAAGACCTGTCTGAGCAACTCTCATTCTTGAACCAGGTGGCTCATTCATCTGACCAAATACTAAGGCAGTCTTTGAAATAACGCCTGATTCATTCATTTCTGACCAAAGGTCGTTACCTTCTCTTGAACGCTCACCTACACCAGTGAAGATTGAGTAACCACCATGTTCAGTTGCTATATTGTGAATAAGTTCCTGTATTAATACGGTTTTACCTACACCGGCACCACCGAACAAACCGATTTTACCACCCTTTGCGTAAGGGGCAAGAAGGTCAATAACCTTAATACCAGTTTCGAGAATTTCTACAACTGGGCTCTGGTCTTCAAAACTAGGTGGGTCTCTATGAATAACCCACTTATCATCACACTTTACTTCTTCGCCACCGTCAATAGCTTCGCCAAGAACATTGAACATACGACCAAGTACGCCTTCGCCAACTGGTACTTTAATACCGTCGCCTGTAGCAGTAACTACCATATCCTTTGCTAAACCTTCGCTGGCAGCAAGTGTAATACATCTAACGATACGGTTACCCATAAGCTGGGCAACCTCCATAACAACCTTTTTACCGTCAACTTCAACAGTCAGAGCGTCTTTAATAAGTGGAAGTTTACCTTCGTCAAACTCAACATCAACAACCGGTCCTAATACCTGAACAATTTTACCTGTATTAATTTCCATATTATTCCAGTTCTCCAAAAGGAGAATAGCTCCTTTCTATAAAATTAATCTGCCTGTAATGCAGAAGCACCACCGACAATTTCGTTTATTTCTTGTGTAATAGCTGCCTGTCTTGCTCTATTGTACAACAACTCAAGGTTCTTGAGCATATCTGTTGCACTATCTGTTGCAGACTTCATAGCTACCATACGAGCATTATGCTCACTTGTATATGAAGAAACGAGAGCAGAATATATAAGACCCTTTACATAGTTAGGTACAAGGTTCTTTAATACTGCCTTTGGAGATGGAGAGAATATAGCAAACTGGTTATATTCTTCCTTGTTTTCTACCTTTTCAAATTTCTTTCTTTCAAGTGGCAAAATTTTTGAAACATCAGCCTCACAGCTACCATTTTTTGTCTTACTGAAAATCATATAAACTTCGTCTATATAACCCTTGTCATAAAGTTCAATAACTCGTTCTGCAATATCTCTAGCTCTATGAGGATTAGGATTCTGAACAGTCTGTGTAAATTCAATATCTACTAAAACACCCTTTTTTTCAAAGTAGTGTTTACCCATCTGCCCAACAACGAAAAGTGTATTATTATTTCCCTTTGCAAGCCATTGTTCTGTAAGCTTTATAACATTGTGATTATAAGCACCTGCAAGACCTTTATCAGCTGTAACAACAATGAAAAGTCTATTTACCTTGCTTTCGTCAACAGGTGGCTTATCATTTATGTACTTATGAGTAACTTCTGGCTCAATATGCTCCATAATATCTGCCATTGTATTTGACAAAGCCTTGTAATATGGCTTTGTACGGTCATACTGTTTCTGTGCCTTCTTTAACTTAGAAGAAGAAACAACATACATGGCTTTGGTGATTTTCATAGTATCCTGAATACTTTTCATTCTATTACGAATTTCTCTCATATTCGCCATACATTATCACCTACTTTTGAAAGCCTTAATATCAGACAAAATCTTTTCCTTTATTTCATCAGTATAAACTTGCTTTTCATCAATTTCCTTGATAAGCTCTGGGTCTGTATTTTCAATAAATTCAAGCATTTCAGCCTGATAAGCCTTTATATTCTTTAAGTCAACATCCATAAATGACTTATTGTTACAAGCACAAAGAGTAATAATTTCTCTATGTAACTGCATTGGCTTGTTAAGTGGCTGTTTTAATATTTCTACAAGTCGCTTACCATGTTCAAGAAGTTCCATAGTTGCCTTATCCAAATCAGAACTAAACTGAGTGAAGGCTTCCATTTCTCTGAACTGAGCTAGGTCAATTCTAAGAGAACCTGACATCTTCTTCATAATCTTAGTCTGGGCAGCACCACCAACTCTTGATACAGAAAGACCAACATTTACGGCAGGTCTTACACCAGCGAAGAATAATTCACTTTCAAGGAAAATCTGACCATCTGTAATAGAAATTACATTAGTTGGAATGTATGCTGAAACATCGCCAGCCTGAGTTTCAATAATTGGTAATGCAGTAATAGAACCTCCACCAAGATTGTCGCTAAGTCTAGCAGAACGTTCCAAAAGTCTTGAATGTAAGTAGAATACGTCACCAGGGTAAGCTTCACGTCCTGGTGGACGCTTTAAGAGCAAGCTCATTGCTCTGTAAGCTACAGCGTGCTTTGATAAATCATCATAAACAATCAAAACATCCTTACCCTTGTGCATAAAGTATTCAGCAATAGCTGTACCAGCATAAGGAGCTATATACTGTAAAGGAGCTAAATCACTAGCTGTTGATGAAACAACAATAGTGTAATCCATAGCACCATGCTTTTTAAAGTTAGATACAATCTGAGAAATTGTAGATGCTTTCTGACCAATAGCAACGTATACGCAGATTACATCTTTACCCTTCTGGTTAATAATTGTATCAGTAGCAATAGAAGTCTTACCTGTCTGTCTATCACCGATAATTAATTCTCTCTGTCCACGACCAATAGGGAACATAGCATCAATAGCAAGGATACCTGTTTCCAATGGAACGCTTACAGACTTTCTGTCTATAACACTAGGAGCTGGGTTTTCAATAGGTCTGTACTCGTCAGCAGGAATACTACCCTTGCCATCAATAGGAGCACCAAGAGCATTTACTACTCTGCCAAGCATAGCATCACTTACGCCAATACCAGCTTTCTTACCTGTACGAACAACCTTTGAACCTTCTGTAAGCTCTCTGTCAGAACCAAGAAGAACGACACCAATAGTCTTCATTTCAATATTCTGAACAAGACCTCTAACACCGTTTTCAAATTCAACGATTTCACCGTACATTGCGTGATTAATACCGTAAACATTGGCAATACCATCACCTACAGAAACAACTGTACCTGTTTCCTGTATTTCAGTTTTCACGTCATAGTCTTCTATTTCGCTTTTTAATACAGATATAATCTCCTCTGGATTAATATTACTCACCCTGCTCACCTCCAATCATATTTTTGTTTTAATTTATTAAAAGTATATTTAAAGCTCTTATTATACTCAATATCCCCAACCTTGAGAATAAATCCACCAATGAGTTCAGGGTCATTTACAACAGAAATATTAACTTTTTCCTTGTTGTATTTTGACTTGAGCATATTTTCCATACCCTTTAATTCGTCATCATCTGGATTTTCAGTAACAAAAAGAGTAGCTTTTAAAATTCCCTCTTTATCATCAATAAGTTCTTTATATACTTGGTAAACCTCTGCATAACTTGTAATTCTACCGTTATCGCAAAGACATTTTACAAAGGAAGAAACTTCCTTATCAAAAATTTTATCTATTATATTGTGTTTTACTGCTTTAGTTACAGTAGGATTATCCAACGCTGTAAGAAGTTCATCACTTCCATTAAGGATATTATAGAAATTCTCAACAGTTTCAGTAGGATAATTCAACTGAAAAAGCAATTTGCCGTAGTCTTGGGCCAAATTTGTCATTGAGTGTCACCTGCCTCAGATAAAAAGTCATCAATGAGCTTTTTATTTGTTGTAGCGTCCACATTTTTTTCAACAAGTTTACTTGCCATACTAATAGCCAAATCAGCCATTTCTGCTTTAGACTGTTTAATAGCCCTTTCCTTTTCCTGAGCAATAGCCTTGTCTGCATTAGCCATAATAGCTGCTGCATCTTTGTTGCCCTGTTCAATAATGCTATTGTATTCAACTTCGGCTCTTGTCTTAGCATCTTTTACAATATCAGCTGCCTGATTTTTAGCACTGTTAAGAGTATTTTCGTATTCACCCTTCATCTGCTCTGCATCATCTTTAGCCTTTTTAGCATCATCTAAATCCTGCTGAATCATAGCTTTTCTTTTTTCCATAATTTCAGTAACAGGTTTAAAAAGGAATATTTTAAGCAAAACGAACAAGACTAGAATGTTAATCACATTATAAAGAATACTTATATTAAATGTTAACATATAGTCTCACTCCTTATATCTTACTTTAAGAATAAAATACACATTACGGCAATAACGAAACCGTAAATAGCTGTTGCTTCTGCAAGGGCACAACCTAAAAGAAGGTTCTTTGTAATCTTACCTTCTGCTTCCGGCTGTCTAGCAATAGCATCTACTGCCTTAGAAGTAGCCAAACCAATACCAATACCTGCGCCTAAACCTGTTAATACTGCAATACCTGCACCAACTGCAACTAACATAAATAAAACATCTCCTTAATAAAAAATATAATTTTTAAGTTTTTAGTCCTCTAAGTTTTCTTTCATAAACAAAGAAGTCAAAAATACAAATACATATGCCTGAATACCACCATCAAAAATGTCAAAGTAGAAACTAAATGGTAATGGTATAAGAACGGCACACACATGCTTTAAAAGCTCCATTACTATAAAGCCACCAAGTATGTTACCAAAAAGTCGCATACAAAGTGATAATGGACGAATAAAGACCTCAAGAACATTAATAGGAGCTACAATAGGAATTGGTTCCACAAAATGATGTAGCCATTTTTTAATGCCCTTTTCGTAAATACCGCTACCTTCAATAAGTAGGATACTCATTAAGGCAAGAGCAGTTGTCATATTTATATCCTTAGTAGGTGGTGTAATGCCAAACAAACCTATTGTATTAGCTACACCAAGATAAATAAGAACTGTACCTAAATAAGGTATGTACTTCTTGCCTCTTTCTCCGAGAAGTTCTGTAAAGAAATTGTTTATAAACCCAACGATTGCTTCTACAACCATTTGTGGCTTAGATGGAACAATCTTTAAATTTCTCGTGAAAAGGATTGATACTATGACCAGAAAAGCCATAATACACCAAGTGATAATTACTGATTCTGGAATATTCAGTCCACCAATGACGTAAGCTTTATTATTCAAAGCCCCTATCATATCCTTGGACAGTTCCTCCATAGGCTCACCTCCCTATACAGTCTAATATCAATAAGATATTTTAATGCTTTATTTTTTAAAAGTCAACAATTTACAACCTTTAAAATTCCATAAAGTTACAGTTAATTTGCTGTTACATTTTTCCATATTTTTGCATAGAATTCTAACTAGATTATGTTTTATATGGCAAAAATACACAATTTAATAAGTAGAAACACAAAATAACCCAAAAATTTAAACAACGAAACCAACAATTTTATGTTGCATATTTCTATTTAATATATCTGTAAAATTTATAAAATTTATAGTACAAATTTATATTTTTACAGAAAAATTACATAAAAATGTTAAACTTTTCCATTAAAAAAATACCCTTTACAATATTTTGACTTTTATTGTCAAAATTTCTGTAAAAAAATGACGCCAACAATGGCAAAACCATCATCGGCGTAAGCATCAAAACAACAAGCCCCCGATGTCTCCATTCGGGGGCTTTGGTTTATATAATTATAGCATATAATTTATATTTTTCAAGTATTTTCTGTGTTATAACACATATTTTTTCATTATCTATATGTTATGTAGCACATTTTTATCTATTAAGGTAAGCATCGCAAGCCTTAGCTGCTTCTCTACCTTCGTGAATAGCCCATACTACAAGTGACTGACCTCTACGCATATCGCCTGCAACAAAGATACCCTTTGTACTTGTCTTATGGTCTTCCTCATTAGCCTTAACATTACCTCTGTTATCAGTATCAAGAGAGAACTGCTTAATAAGAGTATCTTCTGGACCTGTAAAGCCCATAGCAATAAGAAGTAACTGGCAAGGCCATACCTTTTCACTACCCTTAACTTCGTGAGGTATCATTCTGCCATTTTCATTTTTCCATTCTACCTTTACAGTATGAACTTCCTTAATATTGCCCTTTTCATCTGGAACAACTTTCTTAACTGTTGTAAGGTATTCTCTAGGGTCTTTGCCAAATTTGAAGATAGATTCTTCCTGACCGTAATCTGTCTTCTTTACTCTTGGCCATTGTGGCCATGGGTTGCCGGCTGTTCTACCCTCTGGAGCTTCTGGCATAATTTCAATCTGAGTTACGCTCTTACAGCCATGTCTGATAGAAGTAGCACAGCAGTCAGTACCAGTATCGCCACCACCAATAATGATAACATCTTTACCATCTGCACTAATGTAATTTCTGTCCTTTAAACCTGAGTCTAAAAGGCTCTTTGTATTAGCTTTGAGGAAATCAACAGCAAAGTGAATACCCTTTGTTTCTTCTCTGCCCTCTGCTACTAAATCTCTAGCCTTTGTAGCACCACAGCAAAGAACAACGGCATCAAATTCGCTCATAATCTTAGCAGCAGGATAGTTCTTGCCAATTTCAGTATTAGTAACAAATGTAATACCTTCTTTTTCAAGAATATCTACTCTTCTTTGAACGATTTTCTTATCCAACTTCATATTAGGAATACCGTACATTAAAAGACCACCAATTCTATCGTTTCTTTCAAATACAGTAACCTTATGACCAAGCTGATTTAAAATATCTGCACAAGCAAGACCTGAAGGACCAGAACCTACAACGGCAACTCTCTTTTCTGTAGACTTCTTAGGAATTCTAGGCTTAACCTTGCCTTCCTTGAACATTGTATCAATAATATGAACTTCAATATTCTTTACAGTTACGGCTGGTTCATTCATACCTAAAGTACAAGAACCCTCGCAAAGTGCAGGACAGACTCTACCTGTAAATTCAGGGAAATTACTTGTTTTACAAAGTCTGTGGTATGCTTCTTCAATTTTGCCATGATAAACAAGGTCATTCCATTCTGGAATAAGGTTGTTAAGTGGGCAACCGCCTACCAATCTGTCACCAGTGTGACAGAATGGTACACCACAGTTCATACATCTAGCACCCTGTGTCTGAAGTTCTTCAAGGCTACAATGAGTGTGAAATTCTTCCCAATCCTTCATTCTTACCTCAGGTTCTCTATCCTGAGGTAATTTTCTTTCATATTCCATAAAACCGGTTGGCTTACCCATTTACAGCACTCCTTTCAGTCTTTGTAGCAGCTGGAGCAGTATGACTTACAAGTCTGAAAGCATCTAATCTAGCTTCTTCATCTGTCATACCAGCAGCCTTACACTTTTCAATTTCTGTAATCATTTCCTTATAAGCCTGAGGAATAACCTTTACAAACTTCTTGTATTCTGTATCCCAGTTTTCAAGTATTGCCTTAGCTCTCTTAGAATTTGTATATTTAAGATGATTTTCAATTAACTTCTTTAATTCTGCAATATCCTTATCTTCTACCATTTCTTCAAGTAAAAGACCACTCTTATTGCATCTTGATTCAAACTTACCATCGTAGTTGTATACATAAGCTATACCACCACTCATACCAGCACCAAAGTTAATACCTGTCTTACCAAGTATAGCAACTCTACCACCAGTCATATATTCACAGCCATGATGACCGATACCCTCTACTACAGCAGAAATACCAGAATTTCTTACACAGAATCTTTCGCCTGCCATACCGTTGATATAGGCTTCACCATCAATAGCACCATAGAATGCTACATTACCAATAATAACATTATCTTCGGCTACGAACTTAGCATCCTTAGGAGGAACTACTATAATCTTACCGCCTGAAAGACCCTTACCAATGTAGTCATTAGAGTCGCCGTAAAGCTTCATTGTAACACCATGGTTCTGGAATGCACCAAAACTCTGACCTGCTGAACCAACAAATTCAAGGTTAATTGTGTCTTCTGGAAGACCTTCAACACCGTAAACCTTTGTGATTTCGCTTGAAAGAATAGTACCGCAAACTCTATCAGTATTAGAAATACCAAGAGATGCACTAATCTTCTTACCATTCTTAATAGCCGGCTGACAAAGTCTTACAATAGCATTTACATCGAGGCACTTTTCAAGCTCGTGGTCCTGCTTAACATTGAAGTATCTTTCATAATCGTTAGAGCAAATCTTTGGCTGATAAAGCATACCAGCAAGGTCAACATTCTTAGCTTTCCAGTTGTTGATGTTCTTTCTAGGAGCAAGCTTTTCAACATGACCAACCATTTCGTTAATACTCTTAACGCCAATCTTAGCCATCCATTCTCTTAAATCCTGAGCAATAAATCTCATAAAGTTTTCAACATATTCTGGCTTACCCTTGAACTTAGCTCTTAATTCTGGATTCTGAGTAGCAACACCAACTGGACAAGTATCAAGGTTACAAACTCTCATCATTACACAGCCCATAGTAATAAGTGGACCAGTAGCAAAACCAAATTCTTCAGCACCTAAAAGACAAGCAACAGCTACATCTCTACCAGTTAATAACTTACCGTCTGTTTCAATAACAACTCTGTTTCTAAGGTTGTTCATAAGAAGTGCCTGATGAGTTTCAGCAACACCTAATTCCCATGGAAGACCTGCGTGACGGATACCTGTTCTTGGAGCAGCACCTGTACCACCGTCATAACCACTAATTAAGATAACATCAGCTCTACCCTTAGCAACACCAACAGCAATAGTACCAACACCTGCTTCAGAAACAAGCTTTACAGAAATTCTTGCATCTCTGTTGGCATTCTTACAATCGTGAATAAGCTGAGCTAAATCTTCGATTGAGTAAATATCGTGGTGTGGTGGAGGAGAAATAAGGCTTACACCTGGAGTTGAGTTTCTAGCCTTAGCAATCCATGGGTAAACTTTCTTACCTGGTAAGTGACCACCTTCACCTGGCTTAGCACCCTGTGCCATCTTTATCTGAATTTCAACAGCATTCTGTAAGTAGTGAATTGTTACACCAAATCTACCGCTGGCAACCTGCTTAATAGCTGATCGTCTTAAATCGCCATTTTCATCTGGTGTAAATCTTTCAGCTTCTTCGCCACCTTCACCAGAGTTAGACTTACCACCAAGTCTATTCATAGCTATTGCCATACATTCGTGAGCTTCCTTAGAAATAGAACCGTAGCTCATTGCACCTGTCTTAAATCTCTTTACAATAGATTCTACAGATTCAACTTCATCAATATTAATTGGCTTTTCAACTGTCTTAATATCAAGCATACCTCTGATTCTGAAAAGCTGTTTGCTTGTGTCGTTTTCCATAGCTGCAAACTCTTTGTAAAGTTTGTAATCGCCCTCACGACAAGCTCTCTGGAGAAGATAAATGCTCTTTGGATTGAACATATGACATTCGCCATCTTTTCTCCACTTGTAGTTACCACCAGCTTCAAGAGCATCAACCTTCTTTAATGGGTCAAATGCCTTTTCGTGACGCAACTGAGCTTCCTTATCAATCTGGTTAATATCAATACCACCGATTCTTGTTACAGTACCTGTGAAGTATTTATCTACAACGCTTTCGCTAACGCCAAGGGCTTCGAAAATCTGAGCACCCTGATAAGACTGTATTGTAGAAATACCCATCTTAGACATAATCTTTACGATACCACTTGTAACAACATTTCTGTAGATATTAACAGCCTCGTCAGCTGTCTTATCAAAGTATTTATTTTCAGCCATATCTGTTAATGTTTCATAAGCAAGATATGGATTAACAGCATTAACACCATAACCAAGAAGAACAGCAAAATGGTGTACTTCTCGTGGTTCACCAGTTTCAAGAATGATACTTGCATTCATTCTCTTACCGTTTCTGATTAAGTGATGATGAACACCAGCACCAGCTAAAAGTGCAGGAATTGCACACTTGTTTTCATCTACGCCCTTATCAGATAATACAATGATGTTGTAATCATTGTCCATAGCAATATCAACAGCCTCGAACATCTTATCAAGAGCAGTTTCAAGACCATTTTCTTCCTTTGGATTATATAACATAGAAATAGTAACTGCCTTAAAGTCATTTTCTTTAATAGCCTTTAAGTCTGCCATTTCCTTATTTGTAAGTATAGGAGAATTACATCTTATTCTCTTGCAGTTCTGAGGTTCTGCCTTTAATAAGTTCTTTTCTCCACCTAAATAAGTAATTGTACTTGTTACAATCTTTTCTCTTATTGCATCAATAGGAGGGTTTGTAACCTGTGCAAAAAGCTGCTGGAAGTAGTTGTATAAAAGCTGTGGCTTATCAGAAAGAACAGCAAGTGGAGTATCTGTACCCATTGCGTGAATAGGGTCTGTACCTGTTTCCACAATCTGCTTTAATGTCATATCAATATCTTCCCAAGTGTAGCCAAAGGCTTTCTGCTTAGTAAGAAGGTCAAGTTTGCTTTCAAAGTTATTTTCCTTGTTTACAAACAATGTTTCAAGCTCAATAAGCTTGTTCTGCATAAGCTCGCCATAAGAATGAGATTCTGCATCTTTCTTAATCTGTCCAACAACATCTTCCCAATGGTAAACCTTATTACCAGTTTTAATATTGTCAATATCAAGAAGATTTTCTTCAACCCACTTCTTGTATGGGTGCTGTTTAGCAATTTCGCCCTTTACTTCTTCATCAGGAATAATCTTGCCCTGCTTAGTATCAATAAGGAGCATTTTGCCTGGTTCAAGACGCTTCTTAGCAATAATGCTAGAATCATCAACATCAAGAACACCAACTTCAGAAGATAAAATAAGCATATCGTCTTTAGTTACATAGTATCTAGCAGGTCTTAAACCATTTCTATCAAGTGTTGCACCTACAATGTCACCATCAGTAAATGCAATAGCAGCTGGACCGTCCCAAGGTTCGCCACAAGTAGAGTTGTACTCATAGAAAGCTCTCTTGTCTGGGTCCATTGATTCATCATTTTCCCAAGGTTCAGGAATAGCCATCATAACAGCCTGTGCCATTGGAATACCTGAAAGTGTAAGCATATTCAAGTAGTTATCAAGCATAGCTGAGTCTGAACCGTCTTCGTTAATAACAGGATAAATCTTTTTAATATCATCGCCAAATGCGTCAGTTTCAAACATTTTCTGACGAGCATTTGTCCAGTTTACATTACCTCTAATAGTGTTAATTTCGCCATTGTGGATAATGTATCTGTTAGGATGTGCTCTTTCCCAACTAGGGAATGTATTAGTAGAGAAACGGCTATGTACAAGAGCAATAGCTGTTGTCATATCAAGGTCCATAAGGTCAAGATAGAAACGAGTTACCTGGTCTGGAGTAAGCATACCCTTGTATACAATAGTCTTTGCAGAAAGAGATGCAAAGTAGAAGTAGCTATCTCTTTCGCCTTCACAATATCTGATTTCTTTTTCTGAACGCTTTAATACAACAAAAAGCTTTCTTTCAAATGCCATACCAGCTTCTACATTTTCAGGACGCTTAATGAATACCTGAACAATGTGAGGCATAGCCTCTCTAGCTGATGCACCAATACATTCTGAATAAGTTGGAACTTCTCTGTAACCCAGATACTCCATACCTTCTTCTTCAATAATACCCTGTAACTTAGCAAGAGAATTCATTCTTGTATCTGTATCAGGAGATAAGAAAAGCATACCTACACCGTAGTCGCCTTCCTTAGGAAGATTAATGGAGTCGTTGTCACAGACTTTCTTCATAAACTTATGAGGAATTTGAATTAAGATACCAGCACCATCGCCTGTATCAGGCTCACTACCGACACCACCTCTGTGTGCTAAGTTCTTGAGGATTTCAATAGCATCATTTACAATGCTGTGAGACCTCTTACCCTTAATGTTTACAAGACAACCGATACCACAGTTATCATGTTCAAAACGAGGGTCATATAAACCCTGCTTTTGTGGCAAACCATTCTGAATCACAAAACCAATCCTTTCTTAAATTAATATGCTATAAATATTTTTTTGATATAAAAAGCGCCCGAAATGGTATAGTATCCCTATACATTTCAGACGCCTTTGCCTTTAACAACATAATACAACAACACCGCCTCAAATGCAAGTGTTTTTTCTAATTTTTTAAAATATTTTGCATTTTTTATTTATTTTATTAAGTAAAAGTCTTTTTCACTTAATAAAATAAAGACACAAATTTTCTTTATGTATTAAAAAATCATTATTTTTAAGTATTATACCAATCAAATTATTTCATTATATTATCAAGGGCATTTTATTCACAATCAAAAAAGCATAACCTACTTTTAATTGGTCAAAATATTAAACACCCTTAATTTTATTATAATTTACTGCTCTTTTTTGTCAATAAAATTTTATCATTATTGACTAAAAAAATTAACAAAATTTTCATTGACATTTTTTATTGTTTATAATATACTCTCCTTAATAAAAGGGAGTAGTTTGCAGAATTTTTTCTGTATGCGTTATCGTCAGTACGATTTTTAATCCGGTGCGTATTTAATAAACAAGACTTTTATTATATCACAGTAAATGGGGTATGATAGGATTCTTGTTTTTTTATTGCCCCAAAGACCTAATGAAAGGGGAATTTTTATGATGTATTTATTGTTAATTGTTGGCTTTGTATTCCTTATAAAGGGAGCAGATTTATTTGTGGAGGGTGCAGGTTCTCTAGCTCATTCCTTAAAAATACCTAGCATTATCATTGGACTTACTGTAATTGCTATGGGTACTTCAGCTCCGGAAACAGCTGTAAGTATTTCATCTTCACTACAGGGAGCAAATGAAATCGCTGTAGGAAATGTAGTAGGTTCTAATCTATTTAATCTCCTTGTAGTAGTAGGTGTATGCTCAATTTTACACCCTATTAAAATTACAAAAGAAATTACTAAAAGGGATTTTCCATTTTCAATACTTGCAACTGTTGCTTTGGGAATTGCCCTTTTAAGTGGCTTAGTCATTTCAGGTAGCCCTACTGTAAGCCGATTTGACGGTATATGTTTCCTTGTTATTTTCGCAATTTATATTTTTATGCTTGTTCGTTCAGCAATGGCATCAAGAAAGAACTCTACCAATGAAGAAGTGGTTATACACAACCATTCTGTACCTGCTTCACTTCTTTTTGTTGCCATAGGTCTTGCCGGTGTAATTATTGGTGGTAATCTTGTTGTAGACAATGCAACGCTTATTGCTAAAGCCTTTGGTATGTCACAGACACTTATTGGGCTTACAATAGTTGCCATAGGCACTTCTCTCCCAGAACTTGTAACAAGTATTGTTGCATCTAAAAAAGGCGAAAACGATATGGCACTTGGCAATGTAATAGGTTCAAATATATTTAATTTGCTATTAGTTCTCGGTGTTGCCGGTACAGTTTCTCCAATACATTTGCCTAATATGGAGTCAGTTATAGACTGTGTTATTCTTCTTGTAGTCAGCTTACTTGTTTTCTTCATAATTAAGAGGACAAGTATCGTAGGTAAAAAAACTGGTGCTTTAATGGTTTTAATTTATGTTGTTTACACAATTTATATTTTTTACAGAAATTATTTTATGTAGTGAGCAAATACAGAAAACTTAAAAATATTAAATATCATTTGTTTTTTAACCACAGTGTAAAGGTATAATTATTGTATTTTTTAGTTAATTCTGTTTAAACTTGACATCAAAAAACAATAGTATTAGAATATACACCAAAGCGAGGGTGTGATGTTTCTTTAGGGGAATGTCCGCCCTCTTTATCTATATAATTGGAGGCACTATTATGTATTACACATCATTTTTACCAGACTACAGCGTTGGAGAGGATTGCTATGACGCTGTGCCTAAAATTGCAAAACAATACGGAAAGACTGCTGTTGTCATAGGTGGTAAAACAGCTATGAGCAAGGCAAAGCCTTATCTTGATGAAGCTGTAAAGGACAGCGAAATAGAAATTATTGACTATATATGGTACGGCGGCGATTCTTCTTACGAAAACGCACAAATGTTAATAGATAATCCTGTTGTTCAAAAGGCCGATATGATTTTTGCCGTAGGTGGTGGTCGTGCTGTAGATACTTGTAAAGTAGTATTTACAAAACTTGATAAGCCATTTTTCACTTTCCCTACTGTTGCATCAAACTGTGCTGCTTGTACAGCAATAGCCGTTATATACAATGCTGACGGAACATTTAAGGAATATTTCTATCCTAAATGCCCATCATATCACACATTTATAAACACAAGAATTATTGCTGACTCTCCAGATTCACTTTTATGGGCAGGTATTGGTGATGCTCTTTCTAAGGAATATGAAGTTCTCTTTGCCACAAGAGCTGAAGAACTTTTCCACACTACACTTTTAGGTGCTCAGCTTTCAAAGGCTTGTACAGCTCCTTTAATTGACTTTGGTGCAAAGGCTCTTGAAGATTGTAAGGCTAACAAGGCATCATACGAACTTGAACAGGTTGCCCTTGATATTATTATTAGTACAGGTATTGTATCTAACCTTACATCTGGTGGCGAAAAGTATTACTACAACAGCAGCCTTGGTCACGCATTTTACTATGGCTCAACTGTTATTCCAAAGGCTGAAAAGCATCTCCATGGCGAAGTTGTTTCCTTTGGTGTTCTCTGTCTTTTAACTTACGACAACCAGCTTGAAGAAAGAGAAAGAATTATGAAGTTCCACAAAACTATTGGACTTCCAACTTGCCTTGCCGATATGGAAATAACTGAAGAAGATATTCCAGCCATTGTAGAAAAGGCATCAACTGTAAGAGAATGGACTTGCGTACCTTATGCAACTGATAAGGATAAATTTGCAAAAGCTATTCTTGAAACTGACAAAGTAGGCAAAACATTCTAAAACAAAATAATACATCCCTTTTAAGTATCTTCCATTAATTTGGAAGGTACTTTTTTTATACCATAAATCTCCAATATTGGACTAAGAGTACAACAATTTTACAATTTACAATGCTAAACTATAAAAAAAGACAAAAGGGAGGTAAAAATTATGTCTGAAAATGATAACAAAAACATTAACAATGAGGAAAATACAAATGTTAATGAAAACAATGGGCAAACTACTGAAACACAAAATGATGGTCATGTTCAAAATGTTGTTGATAATATAAAGTTAATAATAGCCTCTGTATTGGTTATTGTAGCTTTAAGTGCCATCTCTACTTTTTTATATTTACTTGTTACAACCTGTACTTTCGGTCATAAGTGGCAACCGGCTAACTGTGTAACTCCACAAACCTGTGAAAAATGTAAACAAACTAAAGGTGCTCCTTTAGGTCACAACTGGATTGCAGCAACTTGTACAAAACCTAAAACTTGTTCTCGCTGTAATGAAACTGAAGGAGAGCCTATAGCTCATAAAATTGAAAATACTAATGTGACTAAAAAACCTACTTGTTCAGAAACTGGAGAAAAAGTTGGCGTTTGCTCTATATGTCACCAAACTATAACTCAAACTATTCCAGCTACTGGACATAAAGCTGGGGAATGGGAAATGTACACAGAACCTACTATTGATTCAGCCGGCGAAAAAGTGCAAAAATGTACTGTATGTGGAGCGATTGTAAATAGATGGTCCGTTCATCTCACACCAGAAGAAATTTATGAGCGTTATTACCCTATTACACTTGTTTCACTTTCCAAGCGTAATATCAGTTCTTATAACGAATGTCACTATTCTATACAATATAGAGTGGATAATAACAGCTCAACTGATATAAACAGCATTACAGTAAAAGCCACTTTATGCGACAGTAGTGGTAAAGAGGTAACATCTAATACAGGCTACATATTTAACTTGCCAGCATCTCAATCAAAAGAACGCACAATGTTTATTTCAGATTCAAGAGATTATTTGCGTTTAAAAAGCTTAGAAGTAGTAAATGTTGACTAGGTATACTTACTTATATGTAAATATAATCCGATTATGTACTTATAGCTTTAATAGTTAATAAATAAAATATAGGGACTAAATTCTAGTTTATGAATTTAGTCCCTATATTACTGACCAATAAATATACCCTAATTTCTGAAGTGTAATTTTTGTACCATCCTATTTGCTATAATATCCTTATTGAACAGGATATTAGGTTTAAGATGTATACCTATTTACAAAAAGCTGTAAATTCATATTATAAATATATTTGAAAGGAAGATAAAGTCAATGAAAAAGACAACTGATGAGTTGATGAACAATATTAAAAATGTATTATCCATAGAAGATTTTTTCAAAGATAATAAATCTGAATATTTTAATATAACTGCTGACCAATACTTGAGAAAACTTCTACAGGAAAAGGATTTAAAAGTAAGTCAAATTGCTGTCAGTTCTTGTCTTGGAAATTATGTCTATAAAGTTTTTAACGGAAGTAGAAAAGCTAATCGAGATGTTTATATTGCCATAGGAATAGCTATGAAACTTACCTACAATGAATTACAACTTTTGCTACGACTTTCCAAATATTTAATGCTAGACCCTAGAGATAAAAGGGATTCTATCTTTCTTTATGCACTTTCGAAGCAATTAACCGTTATGGAAACAAATGATATACTTTTCAGCTGTAATAATGAAATACTAGGAAAGATTTCCGAACACAAATAGCTTTATTAACCCAAAAAGGTATCTCAATAAATGGGATACCTTTTCATTATATGTACAGTGTATTTTCTTTTGGCTCACTACAAACCATTTTCAATTTTTCTGTAACAGCATTAACAATAACTTTGTTCAATTTTCTAGCATTTTCAGGACAGACAGCCACACACCTCATACAGCCTATGCACTTTTTCTCGTCTGTTTCTTCTGGATAAATAATTGCACCAACAGGACAATTTTCAACACAGATACCACATTTCGTACAGTTCTCTTTTGCCCTTGGATAATCCGGCATAGTCCCAATTTCCTTATAAGAATAATTGCCAACTATTTCAACGCCTATTCTTCCACTTTCTATTTTATCATCTATTTTCTTTTTAAATCCATTCAACTGTTCAATGTCACTTTTATTAGGTCTACCCTCTCCTATTGTGTTAGCAATAGAATGCTGAGCTATCGCTCCTATTCCTGCTATAACTTTAAAGCCTATTTGTTCTGCCGTATTCTTTAATTCCAATAAAGCATCTTCAAATTCTCTATTACCATAAACAGCTACAACAACAACTTTTGCACCATTACCCTTAATTTTACTTAATCTCTCGATAAACACCTGTGGAACTCTGCCATAATACACCGGTGCAAGTATGTAACAGACATCTTCATTTTTTAAAACTATTTCCGGTTCCTTTAAAGTAAAATCAAATAAATTATTGCATAGTATTTCAGCAACTTTCTTCACTCCACCAGTAGGACTAAAAAATATAGCTTTTTCTCCCATGGTATCTCCTCCTAAACAAATTTTATCTTACTGCCTCATAATCTATTTTAGAAACTTCATCAGTCGCTTCTAATTTAAAAATAACTGGTCTTTATCCATCATTACAACTACAAATAGCAACCCCTGGCTTCTTTATCCAATCTCCATAGTAAAATACACCACTTCCTGCCCCATGTGCAAGAGCAAAAACATATTGATAAATAGCTTTCCAAGCCTCATTACATAATTCCTCTGGCTTTGCGTAGTCTGCATAAAACACTTGACCTTCTTTTAACATTGGACAGACAGTAAGACCATCTACACCATATTCTAAAGCTAAGTCCTTATTAAACATAGTTTTCAATACCGTAATCTTTACTTTTTTCATAATTATCACTTTACCTCTAAATCTTTCATCATTTCCATAAAATGACCTAAATTGCCTTTACCGGCAAATTTATCAATGTCGAAAAAGTTACTGTTTACATCTATCCACAGTAAAGGATTTTCGTCTCCATAAACTTCAAAATCCTTTTCCAAATATCCAAAATAAACCTCAAGCGTAAGCCCATGTATAAAATAAATTGAATCCACAAGGTGGTGCAAAACAATATCTTTGGATGAAATTCCTGTTTCCTCAAAAAGTTCTCTGTAGGCTGCACATTCACTACTTTCCCCTTTTTGAACTTTTCCACCAACAAAATTTAACTTTCCTTTATAAGGGTCTTTTCTTCTTTGGCACATTAAAACTTTATCTCTATTTTTATTAAATACTATAACTAAATTTACATCCATATTTTTATCTCCTCTTTTTAATTATAGCATATAAATCATAACATACTAACCCCGTTAATTAATTGCTTGCAAGCAAGCTATCATTTATCTTTCCGATTCATTGGTCAGAACAAATAACTGCGTTATTTGTGGCTTGCAAACAAGCCATCGGATTTATCTTTCCAATTAATTTTCATTAAAAACCATAGAACACTGTTTCAGCTCTATGGTTTTTATATGCTATCTTATAACTTTTCTAATTCATAATCCATTGTACCAATTCCAATTTTTTCGCCATGTTCTAAGGCTGAAATCCAATTAGTTTCGGGAGATACATCTTTAAAGTGGTCATTATGTGAATGTCCATGTTTTTCAAGGATACTGCCTGCTACAGCTGGTTGTTTATTTACTGCATCGGCACAAGCTTTATCCACAGCTACAGGGTCAAAAGACACAAACATACCTACATCTGGTACAATAGCGACATCATTTTCAGCATGACAATCGCAGAAAGTCGAAACATCAACTACCATATTAATATGGAAGTTTGGTCTATTTTGAATTACTGCTTTTGTATATTCCGCAATCTTAAAGTTCAAAACATCATTAGCCTCATCAAACGCTGCCATTACTGCGTCTTTTAGACAGACACCTATACATCTGCCACAACCAACACAATATTCTTGTTCAACCTGTGGCTTACCAGCACTGTGCATTTCCATTTTACCAGCTCTTGAACCACAACCCATGCCAAGATTTTTTAAAGCACCACCAAAACCTGTAAGTTCGTGACCCTTAAAATGATTTAATGAGATAATAATATCAGCGTCCATTATAGCACTACCGATTTTTGCCTCTTTTACATACTCTCCACCTTCAACTGGCACAAGCCTTTCTTCTGTACCCTTTAAACCGTCGGCAATAATTGTATGTACACCTGTTGTAAAAGGATTGTAACCATTTGTATAAGCACTGTCTAAATGGTCAAGGGCATTCTTTCTGCCACCCACCTAAAGTGTATTGCAATCAGTTACAAAAGGGTTACCACCTAACTTTTTAACATAATCACATACTACTTTTGCATAATTCGCTCTTAAATAAGCTAAATTCCCTGGTTCACCAAAATGCACCTTTACAGCAACAAACTTTTCTTTAAAGTCAATATTTTCAAAACCAGCCTTCTTCATTAAAGCCTCTAATTTTTGAAGTAAATTTCTTTCTCCTGTAACATGCATATTAGTATAATATACTTTAGATTTTGCCATATCTTTCCCTCCTTAATATTCTATAAATAAATTATAACATATTCATATATAAAAACAATCCGTGGAGTTAGCTCCAGATTTCGTTAAATTTTTTAGGCTTATCCCGTGTCTATAATTAGGCTGAGAACAATTAAATAATAATAAACTGAAAAAATAGAAACAATTTATAAATATATTTCTGAAAATCTTGAAGAAGTTCAAAATACAAAGTATAATAATGCTAGCAAATGGACAGCGAAGCTAAACTGTTTGAGTATGCTGCTAAAGAAAAGTATCCCAATGTTACAGTAAATGTGGTTTCAAACAAAAAAGAAAGAGCAGAGAAAAATCATAATAAACCATGGAAAAAAAGAGAAAGGTGAGTAGATTTATGAGAATAGAACCAGAGTTGACATACCAAGATTATAGGGACGGTGTTGAGCACTGTTTTGATTATTTAGGATCTAAACATTTTGAAACCGCAGATACAATAACTGATTGGATGGCTGATGAAGATGATGATTTGTTGGTTGCAGACAGCACATCACTAGCTATATAGATAATTACTATTGGAGAATATGAGATAAGACATAATATTCTTGAAAAGAGAGTGCATAACCAGTTGTGTTATCACATTCCAAGATTTTTAGATGGTGTGTTTGATGATGACCTATCAGACGAAGAACATAAACAAATGCAAGAAGATGTAGATTATATATTATCTAAGATTGAATTGTATGAAGTTCACCCTGCAGAAGACGATGAGGAAGAATAGCTGTTATCTAAAGTTCGAAAGTAGCCTATTTCGAAAAGTTAATACAAGTAAAACAATGTTAGCACTCTGAAAAGGGTGCTTTTTTGATGTAAAAGTTACAAGCAAGTTAGTAGACACAATTTAAGCACAAAAAAATACATCTTTCGATGTACTTAAAAATGTGGCGACCTGGAAGGGGCTCGAACCCTCGACCTCTGGCGTGACAGGCCAGCGCTCTAACCAGCTGAGCTACCAGGCCACAATATATATCAAGAAGATTTCTCTTCTTTATATCTTTTCTATTCTTTCTAAATGGGCCCTCAGGGACTCGAACCCTGGACCGTCCGGTTATGAGCCGGATGCTCTAACCAGCTGAGCTAAAGGCCCTTAAAATTGTTAAAGCAAATCTTGGATTATTTCCAATATTAAAAAAAAGCCGATGAACGGACTCGAACCGTTAACCTGCTGA